>Ga0308165_1002563_pt1 | contig 21239 bp, 18 predicted proteins | sample PhyWR2_FD_201032 | JGI IMG/M metagenome (GOLD analysis project Ga0308165, IMG submission 201032) | Phyllosphere microbial communities from UC Gill Tract Community Farm, Albany, California, United States - DLSLW.R2 | ecosystem: Host-associated > Plants > Phyllosphere > Unclassified | place: USA... | reverse complement strand
GGCTCCTCCCTGGTGGCGGCCACGACGAATGCCGGCGGCTTTGGCTTCCTGGCCGGCGCCACCATCGCCGCCGACCGCATCGAGGCTGACATCGTGCGCGTCAAGGAACTGACGGGCGACAAGCCCTTCGGCCTGAACTTTCACATGTTCCAGCCCAACGCCCAGCAGCTGCTGGACCTGGCGGTCAAGCACCGGCTGCGCGCCGTCAGCTACGGGCGCGGACCGGACAAGAAGGTCATTGGCCGGCTGCGCGACGCCGGCATTGTCTGCATGCCCACGGTGGGCGCGCTCAAGCATGCGCAAAAAGCCATCGAGATGGGTGCCAACGCCATCACCATCCAGGGCGGGGAGGGCGGCGGGCACACCGGGTCGGTGCCCACCACCGTGCTGCTGCCGCAGGTGGTCGATGCCGTCAGGGTTCCAGTGGTGGCCGCCGGCGGCTTCTACGATGGGCGCGGCCTGCTCGCGGCACTGGCCTTCGGTGCGCAGGGCATCGCCATGGGCACGCGCTTTTTAATGACCAGCGATTCGGGCGTGCCGGAGGTGACGCTCCAGCGCTACCTTGCCACCCGCGACGCTGAGAAGATTCAGGTCTCGCATTTGGTGGACGGCATGCCGCAACGCATGATTCCGAATGAATACTTGGCGATGCTCGAAAAAGCCTCGCCGTTCAAACGATTGCGCATCGCCGTCAAGCTGGCGCTGCAGTGGAAGGCACAGACCGGCATGACGACGCAGCATGCGCTGGGCGTGCTGTGGCAGGGGCTGCGCGAAGACCCGGGCAGCGCGGCGCAGACCGTGATGGCTGCCAACGCGCCCATGCTGCTGCAGCGCTCGATGGTGGACGGCAATCCTGCTGAGGGCGTGATGTCGGCCGGCCAGGTGGCCGCGCTGATCGGGCGCCTGGACTCCTGCGAACAGGTGATCCAGGGCATCGTGGCCCAGGCCTGCGAAAGACGGGCCGCGCTGAACGCCATGACGACAGCGACAGCACCCATTGCCCCGGCGGCAATGGTCAACGTACGGGCCGCCTGAGAACAAAGACAAGGAAAAGGACGAGGACGAGCAACCATGACACAACAATTTTCTTCCCTGGTGCATGACAACGGCGTGGCCGAAGTCGTGCTGAACCGCCCGCCGGTCAACGCGCTCAATGCCGCCGGCTGGCGCGGGCTGGCCGCCGAGATCGCGTCGCTGGGCGAACGCCTTGACGTGCGCGTGATCGTCGTGCGCGCCGAAGGCCGGGGCTTTTGCGCCGGCGTGGACATCAAGGAGCTGGCCAGCAACGACAAGCTCATCTTGGACGTGAACGCCGGCAACTACGCCACCTTCAAGGCGGTGCACCTGAACAAGGTGCCGGTGATCGCCGCAGTGCAGGGCTTCGTGCTGGGCGGGGGCATCGGCATCTGCGGCGCGGCCGACATCGTGGTCGCCGCCGACGACGCCACGTTCGGCCTGCCCGAGGTGGATCGCGGCGCGATGGGCGGGGCGGCGCACCTGCAGCGCATGTTCGGCGTGCAAAAAACCCGCTACCTGTTCTTCACCGGCGAAATGATCGGCGCGCCCGAGGCGCTGCGCCTGGGCGCCATCGAGCGCGTGGTGCCGCGCGAGCAGTTGCGCGAGACGGCGCTGGCCATTGCCGCAAAAATTGCCGCCAAGAGCCCGGCCATGATCCGCATCGCCAAGGAGGCGCTGACCGGCATCGAGGACGGCAACCTGGAGGACAAGTACCGCTGGGAGCAGGGTTTCACGCTGCAGGCCTACATGAGCCCGGATTCCAGCGAAACCCGTTCAGCCTTTGTCGAAAAACGCGACGCGAAGTTCTGAAGCCCAAGGAGCCCTTGATGAACCTGACCTACACCCCCGCGCAACAGGCTTTTCGGGCCGAGGTGCGCGACTGGCTGCGCGCCCACGTGCCGGGCGAAAAATTTGCCAGCTACGACACCCGCGAAGGCTTCGAGCAGCACCGCCGCTGGGAAGCCACGCTGGCCGAAGGTGGCTGGAGCAGCGTGACCTGGCCGAAGGCGCTGGGCGGACGCGGCAGCGACCTGATCGACTGGCTGATCTTCGAGGAGGAATACGCCGCCGCCGACGCGCCCTTTCGCGTCAACCAGAACGGCATCTTGCTGCTCGGCCCGACGCTGATGGAGTTCGGCACGCCCGAGCAAAAAGCCAGGTTCTTGCCGCGCATGGCGCGCTGCGACGACATGTGGGCCCAGGGCTGGAGCGAGCCCAATGCCGGATCCGACATGGCCGCCATCACCAGCCGGGCCATCCGCGACGGCGACCACTACGTCATCAACGGCCAGAAGACCTGGTCCACCCGGGCGGTCTTTGCCAACTGGCTGTTCGGCCTGTTCCGCAGTGACCCGGCCTCCAGCCGCCACCACGGCCTGAGCTACCTCCTGGTGCCGCTGGACGCGCCCGGCATCACCATCCGCCCGATCCAGGCGCTCAACGGCAAGCAGGCCTTCGCCGAAGTCTTCTTTGACGACGTGCGCGTGCCGGTGGACAACCGCCTGGGCGAAGAAGGCCAGGGCTGGAACGTGGCGATGGCCACCGCCGGCTTCGAGCGCGGCCTGCTGCTGCGCTCGCCGGCGCGCTACCAGCGCACGGCGCAAAAGCTGATGGCGCTGTACCGCAAGCACCAGGCCAGCGCCGACCGCGACCCATCGATCCGCGAGGCGGTGCTGCGCGCCTGGATGGGCGCCGAAGCCTACAACCTGGCTTCGTACCACACGGTGGGCCGGGTCCAGAAGGGCGCGCGCATTGGCGCCGAGGCCAGCACCAACAAGATATTTTGGTCCGAGCTGGACCTGGAGATGCACGAGACCGCGATGCGCATCCTCGGGCCGCGCGCCGAGCTGTGCGACGACCCCGAGACGCACGACTGGCTGGAGGGCTTCCTGTTCGCGCAGGCCGGCTCCATCTATGCCGGCAGCAACGAGATCCAGCGCAACATCATCGCCGAGCGCCTGCTCGGACTGCCCAAGAACTGAACGAGGCCGACCATGGATTTCACCTTCAACGAAGACCAGCAGGCCCTGCGCGACTCCGTCAGCCGCTTCCTGATGGTCGAGGCTGCGCCCGAAAAACTGCGCGACATCTGGCAGACCGACGCCGGCCGCTCGTCCGAGCTGCGCGCCAAGCTGGCCGGGCAGGGCCTGACGGCCCTGTCGGTGCCCGAGCCGCAGGGCGGCCTGGGTATGGGCGACGTGGACTGGGCGCTGATGAGCCAGGAACTGGGCTACTTCGGCATTCCCGATTCGCTGGCCGACACCGCCTGCCTGGCCGCCGGCCTGCTGAAGGCGCTGCCCGAAGCGCATCCCCTTCGTAGCACCTGGCTGGCATGCATTGCCAACGGCAGCGCCCGCATTGCGCTGGGCCATCCGGTCAATCCCTGGGTGGCTGATGCGCACATGGCCGACCTTCTGTTGCTGGCGCACCCGGCCGACGGCGGCACCGAGTGGCATGCCTTGATGCCGGATCAGGTGCAGGTCACGGCGTGCCCCAGCATCGACGCCTCGCGCAGGCTGGCCACCGTCGCCTGGACGCCATCGGACGCCACCCGCATCGCTGACGCCGCAGCCGGCCAAGCGCTGGCTGACGACCTGCTCGACCGTGGAGCGCTCAATGTGTCGGGACAGCTGCTGGGCCTGGCGCAGCGCATGCTGGACCTGACGGTGGACTATGCAGCGCAGCGCAAGCAGTTCGGCAAGCCGATCGGCTCGTTTCAGGCCGTCAAGCACCAGCTGGCCGACGTGGTCACCAAAATCGAGTTTGCCAAGCCGGTGCTCTACCGCGCCGCCAGCGCGCTGGCCAACGGCGAGCCGCAACGCTCGGTACGCGTTTCCCACGCCAAGATCGCCTGCGGCGAGGCCGGCTGGTTTTCCGCGCGCAAGGGCATCCAGGTGCATGGCGCGATGGGCTACACCTGGGAGGTCGATCTGCAGATGTTCATGAAGCGCGCCTGGGTGCTGGACGCCGCCTGGGGCGACCGCGCCTTTCACAAGCAGCGGCTGGCCGATGCGCTGCTGGCCGACGAGACGCTGCTCGGCCCCGGCGCCACTTTCAACACCCATTCCTGAAGCGGAGTTTTCCCTTATGCCAGAAGCTTTCATCGTCGATGCCCTGCGCTCGCCCACCGGCAAGCGCAACGGCTCGCTTGCCACGGTGCATGGCGCCGACCTGGGCGCCCATGTCATCAAGGCCATGGTCGAGCGCAACGAGATTCCCGCGTCCGAATACGACGACGTGATCTTCGGCTGCGTGGACACCATCGGCGCCCTGGCCGGCGACATTGCCCGCACGTCCTGGCTGGCCGCCGGCATGCCGATGTGCGTGCCGGGCACCACGGTGGACCGGCAATGTGGTTCCTCGCAGCAGGCGGTGCATTTCGCCGCCCAGGCGGTGATGAGCGGCACGCAGGACGTGGTGCTGGCCGGCGGCGTGCAGACCATGAGCCGCATCCCGATCGGCTCGGCGATGCTCGCCGGCCAGCCGCTGGGCTTCACGACGCCGTTTGCCGAAAGCCAGGGCTGGCAGGCGCGCTTTGGCGACGCGCCGGTGAACCAGTTCTATGCCGCCCAGCGCATTGCCGACCACTGGGGCTTGAGCCGCGAGGCCATGGAAGTGTTTGCCAAGGAAAGCCACGACCGGGCGCTGCGCGCCATGGCCGAAGGCCGGTTCGACCGCGAGATCGTTCCTTTTGGCGACTTTCGCATGGATGAGACGGCCCGGGCCAGCACGCTGGAAAAGCTTGCCACGCTGCAGCCGGTCGATCCCGACTACCCGAAGATCACCGCCGCCGTCTCCAGCTCGACCTGCGACGCCGCCGCCGCCGTGCTGGTGGTGTCGGAAGCGGCGCTCAAGCGCTACAAGCTCACGCCGCGCGCCCGCATCCACCACCTGAGCGTACGCGCTGACGACCCGATCTGGCACCTGACCGCGCCCATCCCGGCCACGGCCCATGCGCTGAAAAAAGCCGGCATGAAGATCGAGGACATCGACCTGGTCGAGATCAACGAAGCCTTCGCCTCGGTCGTGATGGCCTGGCTGAAGGAAACCGGCTACCCGCACGCGCGCACCAACGTCAACGGCGGGGCGCTGGCGCTGGGCCATCCGCTGGGCGCCTCAGGCGTCAAGCTGATGACCACGCTGCTGCACGAGCTGGAGCGCACCAAGGGGCGCTACGGCCTGCAGACCATGTGCGAAGGCGGCGGCCAGGCCAACGTCACCATTCTTGAAAGACTCTGAAACACCATGCCAATCTGCGATCAACGTACCGTCATCATTACCGGCGCCGGCGGCGGCCTGGGCCGGGCCTATGCGCTGGCCTTCGCGGCCGAAGGCGCCCGCGTCGTCGTCAACGACATCCGGCTGGAGGCCGCCCAGGCCGTTGCGGCCGAAGTGGCGGCCGCCGGTGGGCAGGCGATTGCCAACCAGGGCGACATCACCACCATGGCCGGCGCCCAGTCCATCGTCGATGCGGCCGTGGCCGCCTATGGCGAGGTGCATGTGCTGGTCAACAACGCCGGCATCCTGCGCGACCGCATGTTCGTCAGCCTGAGCGAGGACGACTGGGACCAGGTCATGCGGGTGCACCTCAAAGGGCATTTCTGCCTGGCCAACATCCTGGGACGGCGCTGGCGCGATGCAGCCAAGGCCGGCAACAAAGTCGATGCACGCATCATCAACACCAGTTCCGGCGCCGGCCTGCAAGGCTCCATCGGCCAGTCCAACTACTCTGCTGCCAAGGGCGGCATTGCGGCGCTCACCTTGGTGCAGGCCGCCGAGATGGGCCGCTACGGCGTGACCGCCAACGCGCTGGCGCCGGCGGCGCGCACCGCCATGACCGAAGCGGGCATGCCCGACATGGTCAAGGCACCGGTTGACGGCAGCTTTGACAGCTGGGCCGCCGAGAATGTCGCACCCCTGGTGGTCTGGCTGGGCAGTCCGGCGTCGTCGCATGTGACCGGCCAGGTGTTCGAGAGCCAGGGCGGCCGCATCTCGGTCGGCGACGGCTGGCGCACCGGCGCCACGCGCGACAAGGGCGCGCGCTGGGCACCGGCCGAAATCGGACCGGTGATCGATCAATTGCTGGCCGAAGCAGTGCCGGCGCAGAAAGTATGGGGCAGCTGACATGAAAACGACTCAAGCACAGAGCGGACGGCGTGATTTCCTCAAGTCGGGCGCCGCAGCCGGTCTTGCGGCATCCTTGGGCGTCGCAGGCCAAGGGGCCCAGGCGGCCACGACCGCGCTTCCCCTGCCTGAATATGACCGCTTCGACGCCGTCGAACTGGCATCGCAGATCCGCCAGGGCCGGCTGACCGCGCTCGATGCGCTGGAGGCGGCCATTGCGCGCACCGAGGCGCGCATCCAGGTCAATGCGGTGGCCCTGCGCCACTTCGAGCAGGCGCGCGAGGTGGCGCAGCGGCTCTCAGGCATGGGCCGGTCCGAACGCACCCGGCTGTCCAAGGAGGCACCGCTGGCTGGCGTGCCCTTCGCCCTGAAGGATCTGGGCGTGGCCATGAAGGGGACGGTTACCACCCAGGGCAGCGCTTTTTTCAAGGACGCGGTGGCCGACCACGACTCGACCCTAGTGCAGCGCTACCGCGCTGCGGGCCTGAACATCTTCGCCAAGACGACCACGCCCGAGTTCGGCCAGACCGCCACCACCGAGTCGCGCCTGTTCGGCCTGACGCGCAACCCGTGGAACCTGGCCTACAGCGCCGGCGGCTCGTCCGGCGGCGCAGCCGCTGCGGTGGCCGCTGGCATCCTGCCGGCGGCGCATGCCAGCGATGGCGGCGGCTCCATCCGCATTCCGGCGTCGCACTGCGGCCTGTTCGGCCTCAAGCCCAGCCGTGGGCTGGTGCCGATGGGCCCCAAGGCCATGGAGGGCTGGATGGGCCTGTCGGCCAACAACGTCATCAGCCGCACGGTGCGCGACAGCGCCTGGCTGCTGCAGCTCACGCAGGGGCCGGAAGCCGGCAGCCGCGCCGGTCCACAGCCCGGCCGGCTGCTCGAAGCCATCGGCCGGCCGCCGCGCCGCCTGCGCATCGCCCTGATGGACGCCAACCCTTTCGGCGCGCCGGTGCACCCGGACTGCCTGGATGCGGTGCGCCAGGCCGCCCGCCTGTGCGAAACGCTGGGCCACCAGGTCGAGGTCGCGGCGCCCAAGCTGGCGGTCGGCGAGATGTTCGGCAGCATGGGCATCGTCACCGCCGCCGGCATGCTGGCGACCGTCAAGGCGCGGGAAAAAGAGCTGGGCCGCGCCGCCCGTGAAGACGAGTTCGAGCCGCTGAACTGGCGCAGCCTGCAGCTGGCGCGCGGCTACACCGCCGAGCAGGCCCTCACGGCCCGCAATGTGTTTGACCAGGCCGGCCGCACGCTGGACCTGTTCCTTGCCGAGTACGACCTGATCCTGTCGCCGGTGACGGCCGCGCCCGCGCCCTTGCTGGGCGCCATGTCGCTGGACCAGCCGTATGAAGACTTCGTCAAGGTGGCGATGACGGCCTCGCCCTTCACCGCCCTGTTCAACATGAGCGGCCACCCGGCGATGTCGGTGCCGCTGCACTGGAACGCCGCCGGCATGCCCTTCGGCGCGCAGTTCGCCGCGCCCTTCGGCGGGGAAGCGACGCTGCTGGCGCTGGCCGCGCAGCTGGAGCAGGCCGCGCCCTGGAAGGACCGGCGCCCGGTGCTGTGAAGAATGCCGCCTCACCCGTTGGCTGAACCTTCCGCTGCCCGAAGCTTTTACGGCAGCCCTGAATGCCAAACTGTGCCCGCTTGAACCTGCGAGACAAGTTTTCAGCGTCAAACAGGCTTGTTCCGCACGTCCAGTATGCGCGGGCAGCTATGAATTAAGTAGCAAAGCCATTCCTGCCCCGGGCGTCTTGATGGCCGGGGCAGGGCGGCGCGCATGCGCGTCGCACGTCCCACCCTTTCAAGGAACATTCCCATGGACCTTTCCCTCAGCGAAGAACAGCAGCAGATCACCGACAGCGCCGCCACGTTCCTGGCCGAGGCCGCCGCCATGCCCGCCGTACGCGCGGCCAGCGAAAGCGCCGAAGGGCTGGACCGCGCCCTGTGGCGCGCCATGGCCGAGCTGGGCTGGTGCGGCGTGCACCTGCCCGAGTCAGCCGGCGGCCTGGGCCTGGGCCTGGTCGAGCTGGTGCTGCTGCAGGAGCAGCTGGGCCGGCGCCTGGCCTGCGTGCCTTTTTTCGACAGCGTCGCGCTGGCCGCGACGGCCCTGCGCGGCCTGCCCGACAGCCCGCTGGCGCAGGACTGGCTGGAGCGATTGGCCGCTGGCCAGGCCATCGGCGCGCTGACGCTGCCGGCCGAGCACGGTGGCGCGGCCTGCGCCGATGGCCTGCCCAGCGCAGTGGCCGCGCCCGAAGGCGGCTGGACGCTGCAGGGCGGCTGGCCGCAGGTTGGCTCGGCCGCCATGGCCGACGTGCTGTTGCTGCCGGCGCAGGCCGCATCGGGCGAAACCCTGCTGCTGGCCGTGCCGGCCGACGCGCCCGGCCTGCGGGTGCGGCCGCTGGCCACGCTGGACGCCACGCGCCGCATGGCGGCCGTGCGGGCCGATGGCGTGAACCTGCCCGCCGCAAGCTGCATCGGCCGGGGGCCGTCGCTTGACGCCCTTTTCACGCAGGTGCGCCAGCTGGGCGCCATCGCGCTGGCCGGCGAACAGGTCGGCGTGGCGCAGCAATGCCTGGACCTGACGCTGACTTACGCCGCGCAGCGCAGCCAGTTCGACCGGCCCATCGCCGGCTTCCAGGCGGTCAAGCACCGCTGCGCGCAGATGCTGGTGGCGCTGGAGAGCGCGCGCTCGGCCGTCTACGGCGCGGCTTGCATCGCCGACACCGCGCCCGACGCGGCCACGCTGCTGTTCCATGCCGCGCAGGCGCGGGTGGCCGCCACCGAGGCCGCGCAGTTCTGCGCCCGGGAGGCCATTCAGCTGCATGGCGGCGTGGGCTTCACCTGGGAGTTCGACCCGCACCTGTACTTTCGCCGCGCGCAGGCGTCCAGCCAGCGGCTCGGGGCCTCGCCCTGGTGGCTGGAACAGGTGGCGGCGCAATGGCTCGACACACCGGAGGAAAACCCATGAACTTGCAGGAAACCGGCGCCGAGCGCGCCTTCAGGGCCGAGGTGCGCACCTGGATGGCGGCGCACCTGCGCGGCGACTTCGAGTCGCTTCGACATGCCAGCGGGCTGGGCTCGCCCGGCTACGAGCCCGCCCTGGCCAAGCGCTGGGAGCAGCAGCTCGCCGCTGGCGGCTGGACCGGGCTGGGCTGGCCGCGCCAGCATGGCGGGCGTGAACTGCCGCTGGCGCAGCAGGTGATCTTTCATGAGGAATACGTGCGCTGCGGCGGCCCGGGACGGCTGGGCCACATCGGCGAGACCTTGCTGGCGCCGACGCTGATGGCCCATGGCACGCCCGCGCTGCAGGCGCGTTTCCTGCCCGGCATCCTGGCGGGCCAGACCTACTGGGCGCAAGGCTATTCCGAACCCGGCGCCGGCTCGGACCTGGCGGCGGTGCGCACGCGCGCGCGCATCGACCCGGACACGGGCGAGTGGGTCATCGACGGCCAGAAGGTCTGGACTTCCTGGGCGCACGAGTCCGACTGGATTTTCGTGCTCGCGCGCTCTGAGCCCGGCTCGGTCCGCCACAAGGGGCTGGTGCTGCTCTTGGTGCCGCTGCGCCAAAGTGGCGTGACGCTGCGGCCGATCCGCCAGATCACGGGCGACGCCGAATTCAACGAGGTGTTCTTCGACGGCGCCCGCACCGAAGGCGCGCTGCACCTGGGCGCGCCGGGGCAGGGCTGGGCGGTGGCGATGTATTTGCTGGGCTGCGAGCGCGGCGCCTCGACGCTGGGCCAGCAGGCGCATTTCAGGGCCGAGCTGGAGCAGGTGGTGGCCGTGGCCAAACGCAACGGCGCGGCCCGCGACCCGCTGCTGCGCCAGCGCATCGCCCACGCCGCGCTGGGCCTGCAGACGCTGCGCAGCCACGCGCTGCGCACGTCCGGCGACAACGCGCCGGCGCGCGCGGCGAGCATCGGCAAATACCTGTGGTCCAACTGGCGGCGCGCGCTGGGCGAGCTGGCGGTCGATGTGCTGGGCGCGGAGGGCGACATCGCCGGCGAGGATCCGCTGCGCCAGGCGCTGCAGCGGCTCTGGCTGGTCAGCCGCGCCGACACGATCTATGCCGGCAGCAACGAGATCCAGCTCAACCTGATGGCCGAACGGGCGTTGCAGATGCCGCGCTAAAGGCGTGCGCCGGCTCCATCGTCCAAGCAGACGATGCGCCGCCCGGGGGCCGGGCGCACCATGGAGTCCATCAAACCGATGGATATCCACCCATGAAGCCTGCTCCCGATTACGTTCCCGCCCATGGCCTGCTGCGCGGCAAGTCCGTGCTGGTCACCGCCGCCGCCGGCGCCGGCATTGGCTTTGCGATTGCCAAACGCGCCGCCGAAGAAGGCTGCCGCGCCCTGTTCATTTCCGACGTGCACGAGCGCCGCCTGGCCGAAGCCGTCGAGGCCATCCAGCGCGAGACCGGCTTGAAAGAAGTCCACGGCCAGCTGTGCGACGTCAGCCAGGAAGACCAGGTGCAGGCGCTGGTCGATGCGGCCGAGGCGCGCCTGGGCGGCATCGACGTGCTGGTCAACAACGCCGGCCTGGGCACCAGCCGCCGCGTCGTCGAGATGGGCGACGAGGAATGGCACAAGGTCATCGACGTGACGCTGACCGGCACCTTTCGCATGGTGCGCGCCGCGCTCAAGGTCATGCAGCCGCGCGGCCGGGGCGTCATCATCAACAACGCCTCGGTGCTGGGCTGGCGCGCCCAGACCGAGCAGGCGCACTACGCGGCGGCCAAGGCCGGCGTGATGGCACTTACACGCTGCGCGGCGCTGGAGGCGGCCGAGTTCGGTATCCGCATCAACGCCGTGGCGCCGTCGATTGCCATCCACGCCTTCCTGAAAAAGTCCGCTTCCGAGGAGCTGCTGAACGAGCTGTCGGCCAAGGAAGCCTTCGGCCGGGGCGCCGAGCCCTGGGAAATCGCCAACGTGATGGTGTTCCTGGCCAGCGACTATTCCTCGTACATGACCGGCGAGGTCGTGTCGGTCAGCGCGCAGCGGGCCTGACGCATGGCGCAAGACTTCTACCTGGATTCGGTCGAGGGTGCGCTGGCCGCCGTGGGGCGCGACCTGGGCGCGACCGACTGGATGCTGCTCACCCAGGCGCGCATCGACACCTTTGCCGACGCCACCGGCGACCACCAGTGGATTCATGTCGATCCCGAGCGCGCCAAAACCGGCCCCTTCGGCGCCTGCGTGGCCCATGGCTACCTGACGCTGGCGCTGGCCAACCTCTTTCTGCCCGAGCTGGTGCGCTACCGGCGCCTGAAGATGGGCGTGAACTACGGCTGCGACAAGGTGCGCTTTCCGGCGCCGGTCAAGGTCGGCGCGCGCCTGCGCGGCCGGGGCCAGGTGGTGGCGGCCGAGCCGGTCAAGGGCGATGGCGTGCAGCTGACTGTGCGCATCAGCGTCGAGATCGAAGGCACCGACAAACCCGGCTGCGTGGTGGACACCATCAGCCGTCTTTATTTTGAGTGAGAACCTCCCCATGAATTTCCAAGAAGCCGTCATCGTCTCCACCGCCCGCACGCCCATCGGCAAGGCCTACCGCGGCGCCTTCAACGACACCGAAGCCCCGGTGCTGGGCGGCCATGTGGTCCGCGCCGCGCTGAGCAAAGCCGGCGTGGCCGGCCACGAGGTCGATGACGTGATCCTGGGCATTGCCGCCCAGCAGGGCAACCAGGGCTACAACCTGGGCCGCCTGTGCGCCTACACCGCCGGCCTGCCCGACAGCGTGGGCGGCATGGCGATCGACCGCATGTGCGCCTCGGGCCTGATGAGCATCGCCACCGCTGCCAAGGGCATCATGGCCGGCGAGATGGACATTGCCGTGGCCGGCGGGCTGGAGTCGATCTCGCTGGTGCAGAACAAGCACAAGAACAGCTACCGCGCGCAGTCGGCATCGGTGCTGCAGGCCATGCCGACCGCCTACATCCAGATGATCGAGACGGCCGAGATCGTCAGCCGGCGCTACGGCATCTCGCGCGCCGCGCAGGACGACTACGCGCTGCGCAGCCAGCAGCGCACCGCCGCCGCGCAGGCGGCCGGGCTGTTCCTGGACGAGATCGTGCCGCTTGCCACGACCAAGCAGCTGTTCGACAAGGAAGGCAACGCCACCGGCACTGAAGCCGTCACGCTGGCGCAGGACGAGGGCAACCGCGCCGACACCACGCTGGAGAGCTTGGCCCGGCTCAAGCCGGTCTGGAAAAACGGCCAGTGGGTGCCCGAGGGCGAGTTCATCACCGCCGGCAACGCCTCGCAGCTGTCCGACGGCGCCTCGGCCTCGGTGCTGATGAGCGCTGCCGAGGCGCGCCAACGCGGCCTGACGCCGCTGGGCACGTACCGGGGCGTGGCGGTGGCTGGCTGCGGTGCCGACGAGATGGGCATCGGCCCGGTGTTCGCCATCCCGAAGCTGCTGGCGCGCCACGGCCTGAGCGTGGCCGACATCGGCCTGTGGGAGATCAATGAGGCGTTTGCCTGCCAGGTGATCCATTGCCGCGACACGCTGGGCATTCCCGACGAGCGGCTCAACGTCAACGGCGGCGCCATCTCCATCGGCCATCCGTTCGGCATGTCGGGTGCGCGCCTGGTGGGCCACGCGCTGCTCGAAGGGCGCCGGCGCGGCGTGCGCTACGCCGTGGTCAGCATGTGCATCGGCGGCGGCATGGGCGCTGCCGGCCTGTTCGAGCTGCCCTAGGGTTTTTGCGTAGGAAAAGCAATTTTGCGGGCGGAACCGGTCGCTATACTCCACTTTTTGATCAATTCAATGCGCCTCGAAACAGTTCTTTCGCAAGATCCCTTGCCTGCATCTGCGACCAGCCATGGCCGGTCGGCGGAGTTTCTGAGCCACATTCTGGGCGCCATCTACGACGCCGCACTGGACGAGGCGGGCTGGGTGACTTGCCTGGAGGCAATACGCCTGGAGATGGAGGGCAACTATGCCTCGCTCATCGTTCGCACCGAAACCACCGACGACATCGGCCTGATCGTTTCGGCCGGCAACGACCAGCCCAATCTGGACCCCGGCAATCCGTACATCGCCATGAGCCCCTTCAGCGGCATGACGCCGGACCAGCTGGTCACGATCGGCGACGTGATCTCGGAAAAAGAGTGGCGCGCCTCGACCTATTACCAGGACTACTGCCGGCCGCAGGGGGTTTTCCATGTGCTGGCGGCCGACATCTCCACGCGCAATGGCGGGGTGTATGGCTTTCGCGTCACGCGCCCCGAGAGCGCGCCGGATTTTTCCAAGGCCGACCTGGATTTTTGCCGCCTCCTGATTCCGCACATCAAGCGTGCGCTGAACCTGCACCTGTCGATCAACCAGGACCGCAAGGTCAGCACTCTGTACAGCCATGCCATGACGCAGCTGATGGTGGGCGTCGTGGTGCTGGACCAGGACGGCATGGTGATCGAATGCAACCCGGCCGCCACCGCCATCCTGGCGCTCAAGGACGGCCTGCGCGTGGCGGGCAAGCAGCTCGAAGCCTCTTATGCCAACGACAACCGCAAGCTGCAGGGCCTGGTGCGCGAGGCGCTGATCCATCCGCATGCCGTGGCCAAGCTCTCGCTCACCGAGGCGATGTCGGTCAGCCGGCCCTCGGGCCGGCTGAGCTGGGGCCTGATCGTGCAGAGCATCTCCTCGGACCAGTGGACCGAGGGCAAGCAGCGCCCCAGCGTGGCGGTGTTCGTGCGCGACACCGAAGGCCGGGTCGATCCGCCGGTGCGGCTGGCCCAGCAGCTGTTTCACCTGACGCCGGCCGAGACGGCGCTGGCGATCCAGCTGGCCAACGGCCTGTCGCTCGAAGAAGCCGCCGAGGTCTTGAACATCAAGCGCAACACGGCGCGCGCCCATCTGCGCTCGATCTTCTCCAAGACCGGCGTGCGCCGCCAGACCGAGCTGGTGCGCATTTTCCTCAACAGCGTGGCCTGGCTCAGCGCTGCCGACTGAAGGGTTTGCGGCCTCCAATGCCTTGGGCGCTGCAAGGCCGGGAAAACATCTCCACCGGCAAGCTGCTCCTTTTTTGATAGCTGCATGCGCAGGCGGGCATTGCGCAAACGGCACTTTTTGCTTGTCATCGCTTGCAATGTCCAGCGGCGCTGCTGGCCAACGCGGCCCGGTGCCGGCGCGCCTCAGCCTGCCGGGCCCAGCAGCTTGCGGCTGCCAAACTCAAGCGCCACTTCCATGGTGCGGTGCGCGATGCGCCAGCCGCTGCCGGTGTGGCGCCAGCGGTCGTGGTAGTAGCCCATGCATTCATAGGTGTCGCCTTTTTTCTCGCCCGCGCCACGGTGCGCGGCGCGCACGGCAATGCGGCTGCTGACGGCCTGGCCATCGACCATGACTTCCAGGTTGCCCAGCAGGTGCTGGGTTGGTCCGCAGCCGCCCAGGTTATTGCGCAGCATGTCCAGGACGGCCGCCCGGTCGGGCAGGGTCCAGCCGCCGTAGCTGGCGCTGGCGTCTTCGCTGAACACCTGGTCGATCAGCGACCAGTCGCGCTCGTCGCACAGCCGGGCGTAGCGGATCAGGACAAGGTGCAGCTCGCGCTCCAGCAGAAGCCTGTGCAGCGGCTCCGGGTGCATGAGCATCAGGAAAGCTCCTTCGCTGGCTTCAAGGGGCGGCTCATGGCCGCTTCCCGCGCCTCCGCCTTGCCCTTGCGCTGGCTGCCCACGCCCAGCCAGCAGGCCATGGCCGGCAGCAGGAACACCGCGCCCAGCATGTTGACCAGGAACATGAAGGCCAGCAGCACGCCCATGTCGGCCTGGAACTTGAGCGCCGAAAACGCCCAGGTGCCCACGCCGATCGACATCGTGACGCCGGTGAACACGGCGGCCGTGCCGCGCTGGCGCAGCGCCTCGTAGAACGCCTCGCGCAGCGACTTGCCCTTGTGCTCGATCTCGTGCTGCAGGCTCTCGAACAGGTAGATGCCGTAGTCCACGCCCACGCCCACGCCCATGGCGATCACCGGCAGCGTCGCCACCTTCAGGCCGATGCCCAGCACCGCCATGAGCGCATTGCACAAAATGGACACCAGCGTCAGCGGCACGATGATGCACAGCACCGCGCGCCAGCTGCGAAAGGTCAGCCAGCACAGCAGCGTGATGGCGCCGAAGATCGCCGCCAGCATCTGCACTTCGGCATGCTCGACCGCCTCGTTCGTGGCGGCGGCCACGCCGGCATTGCCGCCGGCCAGGCGAAACTTCAGGTTGGGCGTCTTGTCGGCGTCAATGAACTTCTGCACCTCGCCCACCACATGCTTGAGCGTCGCGCCTTCGTGGTCCTTGAGGAAGAGCTGCAGGTGAATCACGTCGCAGTTGCCGGTGTTCAGCCCCAGCTCCGGGCTGGCGGCCTTGGCGCCGGTGCGCAGGGCGGCCTCGGTGCGCTGCAGCGCGGCCCAGCGGGGGTTGCCTTCGTTGTTGCCGCTGGCGGCCAGCTTGGCCAGGCCGGCCACGGTGGTGACCGAACGCACGCCGTCCACGCCGCGCATCGCCAGGTCAAAGCGCTCGACCGCGTTCATCACCGGCCAGTCCAGGCAGGCTTCCTGCACATTGCTGGCCTCGGCATAGACCGAGAGCACGTCCATGCCCACGGCGTAGTCATGGATGATGCGGTCGTTGTCGCGGTTGTAGCGCGACTCGGCGCGCAGCTCGGGCGCGCCGGCGCCGATATCGCCCGTCAGCAGGTGGCGCGAGACCACCGTGCCGCCGGCCAGCAGCACCAGGGAAACGGCCAGCGTGGCCAGCGCCGGGCGCGGCTGCGCCAGCACCGAAATCGCCCACCAGCGGCCATGCAGGCCGGTGATGCCGTCGGTGCGGCCCAGCGCGCGCGGTTCGAGCCGCAGGCGCGACAGGATCACCGGCAGCATCACCTTGTTGGTGATGATCATCAGGAGCACGCCCAGGCAGGCGGTCATGCCCAGCTCGTGCACGATCGGGATGTCGATCAGCATGATGACCATGAAGCCCAGCGCGTTGGTCAGCAGCGCCACCGTGCCGGGCACGGCCAGCTTGCGAAAGGCGCTCTCGGCCGCGTCCTCGGCGCTCAGGCCGGCGCGCACGTCCTGCTTCCAGGCGTTGGTCATCTGCACCGCATGCGACACGCCGATGGAAAACACCAGGAACGGCACCAGGATGGACATCGGGTCGATGCCGAAGCCGCCCAGCGGCAGCAGCCCCAGCAGCCAGATCACCGGCAGCAGCGCCACGCCCAGCGCCAGCGCCGTGAGGTTGACCGAGCGCGAATAGAGCCACAGCAGCAGCGCGGTGATGACGAAGGCCAGCCCGAAAAAGCTGATGACGGTGATCAGGCCGTCCATCACGTCGCCCAGCACCTTGGCAAAACCGACGATGTTGATCTCGATGTCCTGGCCAGCGAACTGGGCGCGTATCGTTTCCAGTTTTTTCGCCACTTCGCTGTAGTCCAGCCGCTTGCCGGTCTGCGGATCGACTTCGAGCAGGTCGGCGCGCACCATGGCCGACTTCAGGTCGGTGCTGACCAGACGGCCGATCTGGCCGGATTTGGCGACGTTCGAGCGCACATGCGCCAGGCCCTCGGCATCCGGGCTGAAGCGCGAGGGAATGATGACCTCGCCGACAAAGCCGTTTTCGGTGATCTCGATGTACTTGACGTTGGGCGTGAACAGCGAATAGACCTGCGCCCGGTTCACGCCGGGCGTGAAGAACACCTCGTCGGTGACGCCGCGCAGGGTCTTGAGGAAGGCCTCGTTGTAGATGTCGCCCTGGCCTTTCCAGCGCACATTGATCAGGACGCGGTTGGCGCCCGAGAACGTGCCCGAATGCTCCAGGAATGCGGCCATGTATTCGTGGCGCAGCGGAATGAGCTTGTTGAAGCCGGCATCCAGATGGGTGCGCAGCGCCGAGGCGCCCAGCAGCAGGGTGATCAGGGTGGTGACCACGGCAATCGTGTTGCGCCAGGCGATCAGGCCATGGGCGATACGGGCGATCAGCGCTTCGATGCGACTCGCAGGCAGGTGCGTGTTCATTGGGTGACTCCGGCAGAAGGGGTTGTGCCGGACTTGGGCACGGACGAAAAAGCCTGCAGGCCGGCGTCGCTGGCCAGCCAGCCCTGGCCGCCGGGGAGCAGCAGCAGGTCGGTCAGGCTGGCCCGGCCCTGGGCGCGGCCCAGGCTGAAATGACGGCCGCCATCGGTGCTGGTGGCGATCAGGCTGCCCTGGCCGACCAGGATCACCCGGCCGTCGGCAGCCACGGAATGGCCGAAAAATGAGGCCTGCGCAGGCATGTCCGAGCGCACCCACGGCTCATCCTCGCCGGCGCTTTTGAAGACATTGCCGCGCATGCCATAGGCCAGCCAGCTGCCATCGGGCAGCGCCATGGCGTTGTACAGCGAGCCGTTGTAGAACGGCGGGATCGCCGCCCAGCTCTGGCCGCCGTCGCCCGAGCGCAGCACCAGGCCGCGCTCGCCGACGATCAGCCAGCGCTGGCCGTCGCTTGAGCCGACGATGCGGTTCAGGTGCTTGTCTTCCACGTCCTTGGCCGGCAGCGCCAGCGGCGCCCAGTGCGCGCCCTGGTCGTCCGAGCGCAACGCCCGGCCAAAGGCGCCCACCGCGATCCAGGCGCCCGAAGGCAGGCGGGCCACGCTCATCAGGGGTTCGCCGTTTTTCTCGTCAAAAGCCACTTCCTGCCAGCTCAGGCCGCCGTCGCCGGTGCGCAGGATCCAGCCTTCATGGCCGACGGCCAGGCCCTGCAGGCCATCGGGCGCAAAGCTGATCTGGTTGATCAGCGCCTGCCGGCCGGCCGGCACGCTGGCGCGTTGCCAGTCCTTGCCCTGGTTGGTGGAAAAGAGCAGGGCGCCCAGCTCGCCGCCAGCGACAAGTCCGGCCCTGGAGGCCGCCAGGGTGTTCAGGTGCAGGCGATCCACGGCCAGGCGGGTGGCCGCCAGGGGTGGGATGTCGCGCGGGGCGAAGGCCTGGGCCGCGCCCAGTGCCATCAGGGCTGCCATTGTGATGCCGACTGCGGTTCGCAAATTTGTCTCCTTGAAGTCATGACGCGCCGCTGCTGTTTGCTGGCGCGCTATGGGGGCGATTCTTCGCAGTCGGGGCATTCAGGCATCGTCCAAAAGGACGACGAAATGCACGGGCCGGCGCGAACCGCGCAGCGCCGGCTACTGGTTTTCCCTCGAATCGGGCCATCTTGGCAGGGGCGCTGTGCGGCTAGTCTTGTTGGACGATGGTCCGCCCGGCGCGGCTGCCCACAATCCAGGCTATTGCCATTCACCCAAAGGAACCCATGGGACTCAAAGGACAGGCGGCGCTGGTGGGCGCCGCGCAGTACAAGCCAGAAAAATACGCCAGCGCGCCGCGCATGTTCCACCTGGAGCAGGTAGCCGACCTGGCCACGCAGGCGCTGGACGATGCCGGCCTGTCGCTGGCCGACGTGGACGGGCTCATCACCGTCGGGCCGCAGTTTCACGAAGCGGGCATGTTCGTGCCGGCCATGGCCGGCGAATACCTGGGCACGCGGCTGAACTTTGCCGAAGTGGTGGACCTGGGCGGCGCCAGCTCGGTCGGCATGGTCTGGCGCGCGGCAGCGGCCATCGAGCTGGGCATGTGCGACACCGTGGTCTGCGTGATCCCGTCGCGCATGGCGCCCACCGCGCCGCATGACGACCACATCGCCGAGGTGATGCGCAACTCGCGCTACGGCGGCCACAGCACGCGCTTTGGCGCGCCCGAGGCCGAGATGGACCTGCCCTACGGCCACATGGCGCAAAACACCGGCTACGCCATGATCGCCCAGCGCTATGCGGCGGTGCACGGCTATGACGCCGCCGCGCTGGCGCGCATCGCGGTCGATCAGCGCTTCAACGCCTGCCACAACCCGCAGGCCATGTTCTATGGCCAGCCGATCACGGTGGACGACGTGCTGGCCTCGCGCATGGTGGCCGAGCCGCTGCGCATGCTGGAAATCGTCATGCCGGTGGCCGGCGGCGGCGCGGTGGTCGTCACCCGCGCCGACAAGGCGAAGAGCTGCCGCCACCGCGGCGCCAAGGTCATCGGCTGCGGCGAGCATGTGCAGTCCAAGTCGCCCACCTACGCGGCCGACATGCTGGCCACGCCGATCGGCCCGGCCTCGCGCCGCGCCTTTGCCATGGCCGGCCTCAGCCCGGCGGACATGCACATGGCGCAGATCTACGACTGCTACACCATCACCGTGCTGCTGACGCTGGAGGACGCCGGCTTTTGCGCCAAGGGCGAGGGCATGCGCTTTTTGCGCGAACACGATTTCACTTTCAAGGGCGACTTTCCGATGAACACCCACGGCGGACAACTCAGCTTCGGCCAGACCGGCACCTCCGGCGGCATGACCCAGGTGATCGAGGCGCTGCACCAGCTGCAGGGCCGGGCCGGCCAGCGCCAGCTGGCGCGCCACGACCTGGCCTATGTCTCGGGCACCGGCGGCGTGATGAGCGAGCAGGGCGCCTTGATCCTGCAGGGAGCCTGAACCATGGCCTGGAACAAACCCCTGCCCCAGCCCACGCCGATCTCTGCGCCTTTCTGGGACGGCCTGAAGGCCCATGAAGTGCGCCTGCAGCAATGCGCCAACGGCCACTGGCTGTTCTTTCCGCGCATGCACTGCCCGAGCTGCGGCTCGCGCCAGCTGGACTGGAAAACCGTCTCGGGCGAAGGCACGCTCTACAGCTTCACCGTGGCGCGCGTTCCCACGCTGCCCGAGTTCAGCGACGAGATGCCGCAGCTGCTGGCGGTGGTCGTGCTGGACGAGGGCGTGCACATCAACACCACGCTGGTCGGCGTCGAGCCGGCCGACGTGCGCATCGGCCAGCGACTGCGGCCGGTGTTCGACGAGCGGCCGGGCAGCGTCACGCTGCTGCGCTACACGCCGCTCGACTCCAGCCACCCCCGGGTGATGGCAGCACAGACGAGCGCCGCCGAAGCGCCGGAGCCGGCGCCGGTGGAAACGGCCGCACCGGCCAGGCGCCAGATCGACTGCAAGGATATCGACGCGATGCGCGCGCTGGTGTCGCCCGAATTCTCAGCCTGGTCCAACGAGGTCGAGGTGACGCAGGCGCTGATCGACCAGTTTGCGGCCTTGTCGGGCGACGACTACTGGATTCACACCGACCCGGTCCGGGCCAGGGCCGAAAGCCCTTTCGGCACGACGATTGCCCACGGCGCGCTGGTGCAGGTGCTCGTCAGCCGCATGAAGCTGCCGATGGACTTCGAGATCACCGGCTTCAACAACATGGTCAATTACGGCTCGGACCGGCTGCGCTTTCCGACGCCGGTGCCCGCAGGCTGCCGCATCCATGCCAGGTACCGCATCAAGTCGGTCGAGCCGGCCAAGAGCGGCGTTCAGGTGACCATGGAGATCAACGTCCACGGCGTCGGCCAGGACCGGCCCGCCGTGATCAACGACCTGGTCGTGCTCTACATGTGAGTGCCGCAGCTGCCACGACCGGCTCGTTAGTACCTAGTCCGAACGGACGATGTTCGGTTGCGGGGCTGGCCAATACTGGAGGCCACGCAAGAAGTGGCATGAAAACACATCAAAGGGCCGAAGAGCCCTGGGCACAACAGGAGACAAAGATGAAATCTCGTTCACCAATGAAACACCGCACCCGCTGGCTGCTGACTGTCGCGGCGGTGCTAGCCTGGGGCCTGCAATCGGACCCGGCCCATGAGCTCAAGGCGGCCCAGGGGGGCGAGGCTGGCCGCGTGAGCGTCAGCCTGAATGACGTCAGCAGGCCGCCGGGCGCCCATGGTTCATGGGAAAGCCTGTTTGCCGCAGGAAGCTGGTAAGCGGCGCAAGCCTGCCGGGCCCGCCGTGGGCCAGGGGGTGCCCCGTGCCGCTGGATTTTCCGGCCGCCCCATGCCGGGGTTGTAGCCGCCGCACCGGCCACACCGGCCGCTTGCGGCACCCGGTGGCGACCGATCAGGCGGCGCGGCGCTCGCGGGCCATGGTCATGGCGGTGTCCTCGATCATGTCTTCCTGGCCGCCCACCATGCCGCGCCGGCCCAGCTCCACCAGAATGTCGCGTGCCGGCACGCCGTACTTGGCCGAGGCGCGCTTGGCAAACAGCAGGAACGAGCCATACACGCCCGC
>Ga0308165_1002560_pt1 | contig 21252 bp, 22 predicted proteins | sample PhyWR2_FD_201032 | JGI IMG/M metagenome (GOLD analysis project Ga0308165, IMG submission 201032) | Phyllosphere microbial communities from UC Gill Tract Community Farm, Albany, California, United States - DLSLW.R2 | ecosystem: Host-associated > Plants > Phyllosphere > Unclassified | place: USA... | reverse complement strand
AAAGCAAAGCTCACAACAGAAGTTGAAAATTTACACAAGAATATCTGACATATTCTGATCGGAGAACCGAAATGCCTATTTTGACAAGACGCAACTTTCTCGGCTCCGGCGCTATGCTGGGTCTGGGTCTCGCCGCCGGCAATCTGCCTCGCTTTGCCCATGCGCAAAGTGCAAAAGAAATTACAGTCACTGCATTCGGCGGCGTATGGGAAGAGGCCATCCGCAGTTGTTTTGTTGCGCCATTTGAAGCCAAATCGGGCGCAAAGGCAAATGTAGCGCTCGGTGGCCCGCCGCAATGGCTGGCGCAGATCGAAGCAGCCCCGCAAAAACCGCCGCTTGATGTGCTGATCATGACACCGGATCTCGCTCTCACTGCTGCTAAGGCTGGCTTGGTCGATGAGTTCACCCTCGACAAACTGCCCAATCTAGCAAAAATTCCGCAGGAGTTGACTGACTCCGTTGAGAGCAAAGGAACACTGTTTGATTACGGTGTAGCGGGCATCACTTATAACAAGGATCGGGTGAAAAACCCTCCAAAATCATTCGCTGAATTTGTTGATCGCGTCGCCAGCGGTGAATTTGTCGCTTCGGTTCCATCAATCAGCTATGCAGTCACCCCTATCATGCTCATCTGGGCAATGGCCAAAGCTCTGGGCGGTGGTGTGGAGAATGTCGATCCATTCTTCAAAGCCGTTGAGAAGATGAAAGATAACCTCATCTACTGGGCAAGCCCCAACGACTTTTTCAACCATTTGTCCTCCGGCGAGGCCGATATTGGCATTTATTTCGATGGTCGCACCTGGAACCATTATGATGCTGGCGCAACCTGGATTGACTTCATCAATCCGGTAGAAGGTGGATCGCTCAACGGACTTGCCGTGCAGAAGCCGAAAAATGCCAATCCACTGGCATGGGACTATATCAACGAAGTTCTTGATGCCGCAAACCAGACGAAGTTTGCCGACATTATGAATTACGGTGTGACCAATGTTGACGTGGTTTACAGCGAAAAGCTGAAGCCTCGCATCACGCCATGGCAGAAAACGGCTTTCCCGCCTTACGAGCAGATCGCTGAAGTGCGCAATGAATGGGTTGATCGCTGGAACCGAGAAATCGGTCAGTAAGCCTGGGCCTTGGCGTTTTTCGGAGTAGGAATATGAACCAAACCAGATCACCAAAAGCTGCTGTAGCAAAGGGGCTAGCTTTGCCGGGCTGGCTCCTTGCCCTGCCCGCTTTGATCTTTCTACTGGTCTTTTTTGTACTTCCGCTTTTTGACAACAGCATCCGCAGCTTTGTGGACGCTGAAGGTGGCCTGACGTTCGCTCGTTATATCACGCTGCTAAGCGATCCGTTTTACCTGCGCATTATCGGCGAAACGCTTTTGCTTTCCGGCGGCGTGACGCTGATATGTGTGGTGATTGGCTATCCTGTTGCTTATTTTCTGGTGCGCAAAGCTGGCCGATGGGCGAGCCTCTTCGTATTTTTACTAATCGCACCGCTTCTGACATCCATCATCATGCGTACATTCGGCTGGCAGGTTCTGTTTGCTCGTCGCGGTCTTATCAACAACCTGCTGGTAGACCAGCTTGGTATCATTTCAGCACCGCTGCGTTTCACCAACTCGCCCGAAATCACTATAGCTGCTTTGGTGCATGTGCTTGTCCCATTCATGGTTCTATCTATCAGCACTGTTCTGCAAGGGATTGATCGTCGGCTAGAGGAATCCGCCAAAATCCTGGGTGCAAGTCGGCTGCGTACATTCTGGGAAATAACCTTGCCGCTGTCACTAGACGGCATTGGTACAGGTGCAATTCTGGTATTCATGATTGCTAACGGTAGCTTCGTGACACTGGTAATGTTGGGTGGCGGTCTGCAAACCTTGCCACTGATGATTTATCAGCAGTTCAACACGACACGGGATTTTGGCATGGCCAGTGCAATGAGTACAATCCTGCTGGTGATAGCCATTGCTTGTCTCTTCCTGCAACTTCGCCTCGTGCGACAACGGGGAGACTGAGAGCTTGAAGATACTTCATAAAGACTGGGCAGGAATTGCCCTCACCACTTTCGTGATCGCGTTTTTCATTTTCATGTTGGCACCCATTCTGGTTGTCGTCGTGGTATCCTTCACGTCAGCGGGCTATGTTTCGTTCCCAATCCCCGGCTGGTCGCTGAAATGGTTTGCAAATATTTTTGCCTATCAGCCTTTTGTGGATGCGATAATCGTAAGTCTTAAGATCGGTCTGGGCGCCACTATACTTTCCAGCCTGATCGGTATTCCGGCCTGCCTCTATCTTGCACGGTCCCGTGCCGGATGGGCCAATGCTATCATGACTTTCCTGCTATCTCCCTTATCGATGCCGATGATCGTCATCGGCTTCGCTTCGCTGTTTTTCATGAGCTGGCTAGGACTTGGTATTTCATTCACGGCACTACTCATCACACACACTGTGGTTTGTCTGCCCTATGTGGTGCGAACCGTCGCCGGTGTTTATGGAAATCTGCCACGGCGCTTTGAAGAAGCAGCTGCAATTCTCGGTGCCAATCCTTTGCAGGTTTTCTGGCACGTGACACTGCCATTGATCCGCCCCGGAGTGATGGCGGGTTCGCTGTTCTCATTCCTGACATCGTTCGACAATCTGCCAGTCAGCTACTTTTTCGCAAGCGCCCAAACAAACACACTGCCAGTTGTGATGCTAAGCTATCTTGAACACCAGTTCGACCCAACAATCGCTGCGCTGAGCACACTGCAACTGTTTATGGCAATTGTTACACTGGTCATCGTGGATCGCATTTATGGCATCCGTAAAATGACCGTGGCCGCATAGAATAAGCCCACAACAACAATTTCTGGTTGATGCCTAAGAGAGTATTTGTGTGACAGACCGGGTTGCGGAGATCATCATCGGTACGAACTGGCGCGTGATGGTATTTTCATCATAGCGCAGATTAGACGCAGCAAGCACCACGGCAGCGGTCGTGTGACCATCGGGTAAATGGATCGGCGCCGCCAAGGCAATATCGTTGGCGTAAACCTGCTCTACGGCGATCGCAAATCCGCGCTGACGGGTTTCATAAATGCGCTGCCATATTTGTTCAGGCTCGAAGATTGTCTTGGGCGTATAAGCGCGCAAGTCACTTCGCGCGAGAATATCTTTAATTTGGTCGTCCTGTAGTCCGGCGAGAAAAACAAGTCCCGCAGCAGAGCAATAAGCAGGAAGCTTACTGCCAACGATCACATCGTTGTCGAGTGTATTGGCTGACAGATAACGAGCCAGATAGATAATATCGGTGTCATCGCGTAATGTCAGGGAGATTGTCTCTCCTGTGCTGCGATTAAGATGCATCAAATATGGATGCGCACGCTGCACAAGCTGACTGGAACGCGTATAGCGGTAACCCATATTCAGCGACTTGGCTGAAAGCTCATAAGTCTTCGCATTCGGTACTTTTTGAAGATAGCCAAGATATAGCAGAGTATGCGCAAAGCGTTGCGCGGCAGAACGGTCAATGCCGGCGCGCTGAGCAAGCTGTGTCAGGGTTTGACGAGAATGAACGGCATCAAAGGTTTCGAGTACGCGAAACGCCTTTTCCACGGCGCGAACCAGCATTGGATCGTCGTGTTCTTCGTCGTGATGCGCCATTTCAAGCCGTCCCTCCGCCTTGTATCAAGGCATCCCCGATATCATGCATCTAAGCAATAATGATCACTTGATATGGATTAGTTACAGAATTTTCTATTGGTCTATAGGTATATATCTGAGCCGTTGTGCTCACTTAGTCGCAAAAGGTGCCGAGAACGGCACCTTTCTTGTTGAATATCCGAAATCAGAAACGAACACCTTCAGATAGCGCGGATGTATCCATTCCTGCATCCTTGAAGCCCTCAATCAGCAAAGGAACGATTGCCTGGCTTGCGCGATTTTCTTCAGCCCACTTCTGGAGAAATGCCTGAACGCGACCATCTTCATCAATACGCGTTGCAGCCGAAACAGGAATACCATGTGGTGGCGTCGGAACCGTATAGCTGGAGAACACAGCTGGAGCGGTGGAGAATGTTTTAACGCAGATAGGCAGTTCCTGAATCATATAATCTGCACGTCCGGACTGAACGGCCATGATGGCTTCGCTCATTTCCTTCAAGCTCATGATCTTAGCTTTTGGCATGCTTTCTTTAATAAAATTGGTCTGCGCTGTACCTGTCACCATAGCAAATGTGACGTCTGGGTTGTTGTATTCTTCCCATGTCGCCATTGGCTGCTTTGCTTTCGAACCGATTACGCAATCGGACATCTGCCAAACAGGACCAGCCATAGCGAGCGCCTTTTTGCGCTCTTCCGTAGCAGTCATGCCGGGAAAAATATCAAGACGGCCCGATTGCAGGTCAAGAACAATGCTCTGCCATGTGACTTCGCGCCACTTCAGCTTCAGGTCTTTACCCATAGCCTTGCCGAGATCAGCGGCCATCTGACGGCAAACGCGTGGGCCATAGCCAGCATATTCGAGTTCACCACCAACATGAAAAGACGTCGGTGGGTAATTACGAACGCCACCGCAAACAACTTCGCCGGTACGTTCAATCTTGTCCCATACGGATTCAGCCATTGCTGGCGCGCTGGCAAGAGTTGCCGCACACGCCAATAATGCAGCTGCTATCATCCTCATCATGTCGATATTCCCTTCGTTTGCCCTTCTCTAGAGAGCTTTAATTTAACCAACAGCAGCATGTATTTTTCTATAAGAGCAAGACAAGCGAAAAGTTTATTTTTGGTACTTAATGCCTGTCAAAACCTTTATTATGCACCGTAATAATAAATTAAAATCGCATGGTGATTGCCTATAATCACCATGCGATTAAATATACATTTTTATGTTGAAATTGCTTTTCAGAGATTCCGAATCGCGCTAGCGCTTAAGAAAAAGGCCGCCTGATCGGGAATGAACACGGTCGCAAAATGGGAGTGCATGCAGATGTACCAATTTGACTGGTCCGTTATTCTCGACGGACATTTGTGGCTTAACGCTATCGGTGTGACCGTTGCTTATGCGGTCGTAACGTCTCTCGCGGGCCTTCTGATCGGCGTCATCCTTGGCCTTGCTCTGGTATCGCGCATACCAGTGCTTAAATGGCTGATAAACGCCTATATTCATCTGTTTCGCTGCACGCCGCTACTGGTTCAGATTGTATGGTTCTTTTATGCCCTGCCGATGCTGACAGGCTACACCTTGCCAGATTGGTTTGCGGCTGGCTTGGGTCTGACGCTCTATATGGGTGCATTTGCTGCCGAAATTTTCCGCGCTGGCGTTATCTCCATCGAACGTGGCCAGTGGGAGGCATCAACCGTACTTGGCTTTTCTTACTTCACGAAAATGCGCCATATCATTCTGCCACAAGCAACGCGGAGAATGATCCCGCCTATCGTGAGCCAGACAATTCTACAGCTCAAAAATACGTCTCTTCTATCCGTCGTTGCCGTGCCCGACATCATGTATGCGGCAGGAAGTCTGACGATGGACACTTACAGGCCTCTGGAAGTCTACACATTCGCGGCGCTACTTTATCTGGCCATTTTGACACCCGTAACTTTGATCGCCAATCGTTTCGAAATCAAACACTAGGGGTGCGTCATGATTAATGTAAAAAATCTGCGAAAAACATTTGGCACTCATGAAGTTCTCAAGGGTATTGATCTCACTGTAAATCGCGCTGATGTAGCTGTTCTGATTGGTCCATCCGGTTGTGGAAAGTCGACCTTGCTCCGCTGTCTTGATTTGCTTGAGCAGCCAACTGAAGGCCATATTGAAATCGCAGGTAAGAGCCTCGAATTTACACCAAAAAGCAAGTTCTCCGAACGGGTACAGGCTGATTTTCGCGCAAAAACAGGCATGGTCTTTCAGGGCTTTCATCTGTTTCCGCATATGACGGTCTTGCAGAACGTTATGTCAGGACCGTTGCTCAACAAGCTCAAAACCAAGCAGCAATCCAAAGAACTGGCAATGTCGTTGCTTAAGCGCGTCGGACTGGCCGATAAGATCGATCTCTACCCTCAGCAAATCTCAGGCGGACAAGCGCAGCGTGTTGCAATCGCACGCGCACTGGCATTGGAGCCAGAAGTTATGCTGTTTGATGAGCCGACATCCGCCCTTGATCCCGAACTTGTCGGAGAAGTCCTCGATGTCATGCAGGGACTGGCAGCCGATGGAACGACCATGATCGTGGTGACACATGAAATGAGCTTCGCGCGCAATGTGGCATCAAAAGTTATCTTCATGGAAGCTGGGCATGTCGTCGAAACTGGCGCACCGGAAGACGTCTTGCGTAACCCGCAAACTGATCGGCTGAAATCTTTCCTGTCCAAGGTCGAACATTAATTACATCCAATAAAAATGGGATATTTGATCATGAAACATTCTGACTTGCAGGGTATGTATCCTGCAATTCCAACACCGCTGACTGATGATGGAAAACTCGATGTCGCGAAACTGGAAACCCTGATCGAATTCAACCTGGCTGGCGGAGCAAAAGGACTTGCACCGATCGGCGGCACAGGCGAATTTACAGCCTTGTCATCGGAAACACGCCTTGCTGTCGTTCGGGAAACCGTTCGTATCGTCAATGGCCGGGTTCCGGTTGTTGCTGGTGTTGTATCTCCCGGTTGGGCGGAAGCTGTTGAGCATGGAAAGGCATTTAAGGAAGCGGGTGCAGACGCTCTTCTTCTCGTAACGCCCTTCTACGTCATTCCAAGCCAACAGGGTGTCATTGACTATTTCCACGCCTATCGTCAGGCAGTCGATCTGCCTATCGTTTACTACGATGTTCCTTCACGCACGAGCTTTGTGACGGCTGTTGAAACACTCAAAACATTGGGTGAAGACGGAACGATCATCGGTGCCAAAATCTGCAATACCGATGCCTATTATTTCAATCGTTTGTCGGCAGCGATTGGCGACAAGATTGCTCTGCTTTCCGGCGATGATATGATGTATGCCGTACATATCATGTATGGCGCGACGGGTGGCATACTTGCCAGCGCGCCGATGTTGCCAGCATTCTGGACCCGTATTCACGACACGCTTATCCGCGGCAACTATGCTGAGGGTATTGCGCTGCATCGTCAGCTACTTCCGACTTTTGCAGCACTTTTCAACGAAGTGAACCCCGGTCCGCTCAAGTCAATGATGGCTGATCTAGGCATGCCTGTCGGTTCGGTTTCATTGCCGCTTAGAGCGCCGAATGAAACGACCCTTAGTCTTATTTCCAAGGCCATCGAAGGCCTGAAAGCGCAAGGGATCGCGTAAGCAATGGCAGGCGGGGCGGAGTTTCTGGATTTTGCAGAGGCGAGAGAAAAGGCGAGGTCTTTTCTCCCCCGCGCTCTATTCGATTATATTGATCGGGGCACCGAAGCGGAAAACGCGATTGTAGCGCTTCATCATGGATTCAACACAAAACGTATAGTTCCCCATGTCCTGCGCCCTGTCGCGTCACCGGACCTATCAACAGGCTATCTTGGTCACGATCATAGTTGCCCCTTCGTGATTGCTCCTACCGCGCTGGCTGGTATGGTTCGACATAATGGCGAGGTCGTTATGGCGCGCGCAGCACAGGCTGCGGGCCTGCCTTTTGTTGTCGCTACCCAATCCTCAACAAGCATAGAGCAAATTTCGGACGGCGCACCGGGGAGCGAACTCTGGTTCCAGCTTTATGTCTGGAATGATCGCAACGAGACATGGAAACTGCTGGAACGCGCAAAATCATGTGGTGTCGAAACACTTGTCTTAACAGTTGATACACCCGCATCACCGAAGAAAACTCATAACCGGCGCAATGGTTTTGGTGTTCCGTTGCAACCGTCAGCAACTCTGGCGCTCGACCTGATGACGCACCCACGTTGGACGCTTGGCGTTATGGGACGTTATGCGCTCGGCAATGGATTTCCTTCATACGCGCATTACCCTGGCGAAGTCGCGAAAGCCGTTACGCAATCCATTCGTGACCCGCGCTTCGCTCTCGATATGGTTCTAGACCTTGAATTCCTCAAAGAGCTTCGCCGCCGATGGCCACATAAGCTCGTCATCAAAGGTGTTATGGCGGTTATTGATACAGTCGCCATGTTTGAAACAGGTTGCGATGGAGTGGTCATCTCGGCGCATGGTGGCCGCAATATGGACAGCGCAACGCTTCCTTTGGAAGTTCTTCCGAGAATACGCGACGCTGTCGGCCCCGATAAGACGCTTTTTGCAGATAGCGGCGTAAGACGTGGTTCGGATGCAGCCAAGTTACTGGCGGCCGGTGCTGACGGTGTATTCTTAGGGCGCGCTCCACTCTATGGGCTGGCGGCTGACGGGGGCGATGGCGTCGTTCGCATGGTCGACCAACTCCGCGATGAGCTTCGGTCATTTCTCGCCTTTGCAGGCGCACCAACCATTCGAGATCTCCGTCAATCTGAGTGGATTGGTTAGCAATCCAAACTTTTATCCAAACAGCTCTTTTTCAGGCCAGTTCCATGCAATTCAAGTCCGATAATCATGATCAATTACTCGCAACTCTGCGTGAGGTGATTGGCGATCAGTATGTGATGACGGATGCGCACGATACTGAGCCTTATCTTACCGATTGGCGCGGCTATGAAACAGGCAGTGCGCTTGCTGTCGTTTTCCCCGCGACGACTGAAGAAGTATCGCAACTATTGCGTATCGCAGCGGATTATAATTGTTGCGTGGTTCCTCAGGGCGGTAATACAGGCCTCGTGCAAGGTGCGATCCCTGTAGGACAGAGCCGCGCAATTGTTCTCGGCCTTCGTCGTTTGGATCGTGTCCGCGAAATTGACAAAGCATCCAATATTATCGTGTTGGAAGCTGGTGTTACCCTTTCAGCCGGACACGATGCCGCTGCAAGTGTTGACCGTCGTATCCCGCTGCATCTTGGCAGTGAGGGCAGCGCACAAATCGGAGGCCTCGCAGCTACAAATGCTGGTGGCACAAGCGCCCTGCGCTATGGCCCAATCCGCGAATTGATTTGCGGTATAGAGGTTGTATTGCCAGATGGTCGTATTTTCAGCGACTTAAAAGCGCTGCGCAAAAACAACACGGGCTACGATCTGAAAAACTTATTCATCGGATCAGAAGGCACGCTCGGCGTCATCACCGCTGTAGCGTTGCGTATGCAGCCTGTTTTGCGCTCATTAGGCCATGCATGGATTGCGTTGCCCAATCTTGAAACAGCCGTCGAGATTCTGATCGGAATACAAGACCGCTTTGATAGCGCCGTACAAGCTGTCGAGCTTTTGTCCGGTAATCAGGTTGACCTCGTTTTACAGCATATACCGCGCTCCCGGCACCCACTGGAAAGTCGTCCTGAATGGTCAGTTCTTGTAGAGTTAGGAAGCACCGATCCCAAAGCTCAGTTGCATAATGCACTCGAAGAATGGCTTAGCGAGCTATTTGAGGAAGGCATTGTCGAGGATGCATTCATCGCGCAAAGCGACGCTCAGGCTGCTGACATCTGGCATTTACGGCATTCTGTTTCCGAAGCAAATAAGCTTGAAGGCCATAGCCTTTCGCACGATATCGCCGTTCGTCCGGCATTGGTTCCAGAACTCATTAAGCGTGCGACAGATGCTGTTCATGAGTTACATCCAGATGCGCGCATTCTTATCGTTTCTCATATCGGTGACGGCAACGTTCATTTCATTGCGCATTTCAAACATGACAAGTGGAGCGGCTTTGAAAATCCGAAGCTCGTAACTTCTGAAATCATGACGAGAGTGCATGACGTTGTTGACGAGCTCAATGGGACGTTTTCTGCCGAGCATGGCATCGGTCGTAAGTTAACCACAGAACTCAACCTGCGGACAGATCCGGTGCGTATGGAGTTGATGCGCTCAGTTCGAAACATGCTCGACCCGACCAGAATATTAAGCCCAGGAAATGTCATTGTAGACGGTTAACGCACGGCGCACCAAAAGATTTTAACGATAGATTTCTCGTTCCATGTGATCCGATGCATTTTATCGAACGTATCACTGGAATGAATACAATTGTTTCCTTTAACGCGCAGACATGGCAAAAGAAAGTGGAGCGTAATATTGCGCTCCACGCTTTACCATGTCTGCGCGTACAGGATTTAATCCGAATGAATGAACGGACTGCTTCAAATAATCAGCCCTCTATGGAGGAATTGATGCTAGCGGTCAGCTCTCGACGAGACATGGATGCATTTGAAGTAATTTTCAAGCATTTTGCCCCGAGGGTGAAAGCCTATATGGCCAAACTGTCTGCCGATAAGCAAACAGCGGAAGAATTGATGCAAGAAACTATGATTACGGTCTGGAACAAGGCAGACCAATTTGACTTTTCAAAGGGTGCCTTGTCGACGTGGATTTTTACGATTGCGCGCAACCAGCGTATCGATGCAGTTAGGCGAGCACGACGACCACAGTTTGACCCGACCGACCCGGCCTTCGTACCGGATGAAGAACAGGCTGCTGACAAGGTGATTGTTGACCGACAATCTGCAATCGAGTTGCGTGCTGCGATGGCAAGCCTGCCAAAAGAGCAAAGCGCTTTGCTTGAGCTGGCCTATTTCGAGGACAGCACGCATAGCGCAATCGCTAAAAAGTTGAACCTGCCACTTGGTACAGTAAAGTCTCGTTTGCGTTTGGCATTCAGCAAGCTACGCGCTGCCCTCGATAATTCGGGAGCACATTGATGAATATCCAACATCATCTAAGCGACGAACTTCTCTCATCTTATGCTGCCGGCACCTTGGCCGAGGGCTGGAGTATCGCCGTTGCAACGCATTTGGCCCTTTGTCCCGCATGCCGGTCACGGCTGGAACATTTTGAATGTATCGGTGGACAACTTCTTGAAACGGTCGAGCCCAATGAAGTTGAGTTTGAGTCATGGGATGCCGTGAAACGCAGACTGTCGGATAGGTCTCGGCTGCCACAACAACCAGCGCCTCATCGAACATCCCCAACCGAAGCGACCGCATCTCTGCCCGAGCCGCTGCGATCCTACGTCGGTGGTGATCTACCGGATCTGAAATGGAAATCACTCGGGCGTGGTGCCTATCAAGTTCCGATCGAAACAACCGACAGGGAAACACAGGTTCGTCTTTTGCGAATTCCAGCAGGGAAGCCTGTTCCTGAGCATGGTCACGGCGGACGTGAACTGACACTGGTGTTGAGCGGCAGTTTCTATGATGAGACCGGTGTTTTCGCACGCGGCGACATTGAAGAAGCCGATGACGATCTTGTCCATCAGCCGATTGCATCACCCGGCGGCGATTGCATCTGCCTCGCTGTCACCGATGCACCACTTAAGTTCCAAAGCTGGCTGATGCGGATGGTTCAGCCGTTGATCGGGATTTAAAAAAGGCGGCATTTTTGCCGCCTTTCTTTTAATTCAGAAACACAATCGCTGCGTTAAGCGCTGTCGCGAGCGATAACCACACGATATATGGCACAAACAATAACGCCGAAATGCGATCAGGCTGCCAAGCTCGCATAATAAACAACAGAACGCTGAGCCAGACGCCGACGATAACGACAAGCCCCAGCACGGTCATGTGCGCGCCAAAAAAGATTGGCGACCACATAAAGTTCAAAATCATCTGGGCAAACCAAGGTCCGCGTCGCTGCCAACCCCTATCACTCAACCATGTACGCCAGCCCGCAATCGCTATGAAAACATAGAGAATTGTCCATATCGGTGCAAACGCACCATTCGGCGGCGTAAACCACGGCTTTTGCAACGATGCATACCATTCACCGGGCGGAAAACTGACACCGATTACCATTCCAACCACGATAATTACAAAGGCAAACACTGCCAGGAGTCCCAATTTTTGCATATACTTACTCCGGTCTATCCAACGACCCGGGATGTTACCCAATAACCAATATAGGCCGATGCAGCGGATAAGACAGTACCCCAGATGAGGTCTGCGATTGTCAGCGTCCATGACCAATTTTTCAATGTGGCCTGATTGGTCAGGTCATAAGTCGCATAAGCAACGAAGCCCAAAAGTGCGCCATTCAGAAGCGTAACAGCACCACTGCCAGCCAAAAGGCCCGGTCTAGCTGCAAAGAATACTAATCCGAACACGAATATCACATAGAAAACAATCGCCGGAGCAAGACGAAAACTCGGCGCGAGCATTTCACCCATCACAGGGCGATAAAACACATTCGCCATATTGGTGAGCCACACTGAGTCAATCGCCAGAAAAGCAATAGCCGTTACCACATAAGCAACAATATATGACTTCATGAATGCCTCACTCTCTTACTTGATGCGTGACCAACTGACATCGCGGCACAAGAGGCCTGCAAGAACACAGCCATTGGTCGTCATTGTATCGCCATTCACCTTAACTTTGAGCTTGTAGGTGAGATTGCGTTGCGGATCGAAAGCCGTGCCGGAATACTGGCCGTCAGCCGTCTCATTGATGCTCATAACCAGACGGTCGCCGGTTTTTTCTTTGGCGGTCCCCGGCTTGATCCATGTATTGGTGGCACAAATATCTTTGCCACAATCCGCGATTTTGACCCGCGCTTTCCCATCACCGCGCGCCCAGTTTCCGCCTATTGCTTCGGCCTGTGCCGACACAGGAAATAACAGTGCCGTCATGCCGATCATCATTATCCATTTCATCGACGCCTCCTGCATCTTTAGTTTGGATTTTTAAGCATGCTCAATTGTATAGAGGCCGACATTGATGGCCCCTTCTTCAAAGCCACCCTCACAATAGCAAAGGTAATATTCCCAAAGTCTGCGGAACCGATCATCAAAGCCGAGCTGTTCGATTGCCGGCCAATTAGAGATAAAGCGCTGTCGCCATTCAGCGAGAGTAAGCGCGTAGGAATGTCCGAAATGCTCCGTTTCGCTTAAAACTAAGCCAGCTTTACGAAGATCACGATCAAGCACCTTATCCGATGGCAAAAAACCGCCCGGAAAAATGAACTTCTGTATAAAATCTGCCTTGCGGCGATAGTTTTCATAACGCGCATCTTCAATCGAAATGATCTGCAAAACCGCCCGACCACCCGGCTTAAGACAACGCTTCAGCGTGGCGAAATATTCCGGCCAATAGGCTTCACCAACTGCTTCAAACATTTCGATTGAAACGATCCTGTCAAACTGTCCTTCAACGTCGCGGTAATCCTGCAAACGAAGGTCAACAGCTTCAGCCTGTCCCGCGTCTGAAACAACCTTATTTGCCCATGCAAGCTGCGATGGCGACAAGGTAATTCCCGTCACATGTGCATCGCCCTGTTGTGCAAGAAATGTTGCGAGAGCACCCCAGCCACAACCGATCTCTAAGATTTTTTCGCCGCCTTCAAGCGCCAGTTTGTCTGCTATGCACTGCAACTTAAACTCCTGCGCACTCTCAAGGCTATGTGTGCTTTCATTCCAGATTGCGGATGAATAAAGCATCGTCTGATCGAGCCACCGGCGATAAAAATCATTGCCAAGATCATAGTGGGCTTCGATATTTTTACGGCTGCCGCGCCGTGTGTTGGCATTGAGCAAATGGCCCATGCGATGAACGAGGCGCATAAAGCGCGATCCGCGCAATGTGGATAGCAACGTATCCCGATTGAGAGCCGCAAAGCGAATGACAGATGTCAGATCAGGCGTCGTCCAGTCGCCTTCAATATAAGCTTGCGCAAAGCCAATATCGCCGCCCGTCACCATACGGCGCACGGAACGCCAGCTATTGAGAATGATTTTAGCATCCGCTCCCGGCAAGCTACCCTGAGCAACAAGCGACTTTCCAGAAGGCAGCACAATAACCAGTCGGCCATAACGCACCTGATTTAGCAAGCGGCGCAGAAGACGTGCCGAAGGTGTCCAGGTTGAGCGACCCAAGGAAATCGATGTTGGAAGAGGAGAAGTCTCATCAAGCTGGCTCATGCGGCTTCGTTCCTCTGCTGGGTCGTCTTAGTACGAATATGTGTGATTGGTTCATGTGGTGGCATCGGGCGCTTGCGAAGCTTGATACCCTTCAGCCAGATTTTCAGCGCTTCCCAATGGATGCCGCCAACCACACGTAAGGTCAGAAACGGGATCGCAAAGAATGCACGCAGTAAGGCCGCATCGCTGAGTTCCACGCGACGAGCCAGATGGCGCGCTGTCAGGAGCAGGCCTTCATCGTCGAAGCTGTTAATGCGGATTGTAATCGTGTCAGACGGTGGCGAGACCTCAAACTCGTAACGCAGCTTCATGTCCATGAACGGCGACACGTAAAAGGCCTTGTCACAGCTTTGTACGATGCGACCATTTTGCGTGGCATCGACCGGGATCATATAGCCATGGCGCTGATGAAACGTATTGTCGACTTCCCAAAGAATGGCGACGAGTTCTTCGCGAAGATTATAGCAAAAGAACTCCGTCAGCGGATTAAAGGCCCAGCCTAGAATGCGCGGCATGGTCAGCAGTCTGATTGCACCGCCATCTGGTTCAATTCCAGCGCCGCGCATGGCGTCTTCCACCTGCGCGCGCAAAGGAGTAGCCGAGCCGTTTCCCCTGTCCTTCTCGCAGAAAGAAAACAGATTGAAGCGGTCGACGGAAAACGTTTTAAGTTTCTTATCAAGGGCTTGCAATTCATCCAAATCAAGCAGCAACGAATAGATTTTATAGGCAAGCTTATGCACTTTTGGTCGCAAACGCGCATGCGTTACATGCCCCGGAAAAAGCGCTGACTGGAAAGCTTTCGTCATGCCAGCGCCCTTTCTCTAACCGGTATTGGCTGACGAACGATACGCGCACTTTCCTGCTCCACCTGCCACGGACGGCGCAAGCCGCCAAGGTCTTCGGCAACTGCAAGACCTGCCTGCAAACCATCCTCATGAAAACCGGAGCCAAAATGCGCACCACAGAACCATGTGCGACGCGGTCCCTGCAACGACCAGATTTCCTTTTGCGCACGATCTGTTGCCATGTCGAAGATTGGATGTTCATAGGTCTCGCGACGGATCACCAAATCCTCGCGTGGCGCGCGACATGGGTTAAGCGTAACAAAAGTATCCGGCGCATTGCCCAATGCCTGCAAACGGTTCATCCAGTAGGTGATTGATGGTTGTGACGGGCCTGTTTTCCCGTTGGTCAAATAATTCCAGCTTGACCATGCAGCACGGCGTTTGGGCATAAGCGATGCATCGCTATGGAGCACCGCCTCGTTGCGCGAATATTGAAACGCACCAAGAATACGGCTTTCCTCGGCACTCGGATCTGCGAGCATGCGCAACGCCTGATCGGCATGGGTGGCAATCACCACATCGTCAAAGGCGTAAGAGACACCTTCCGCATCGATCAGCTCGACGGCACTCTCGGACCGCCGCACGGACCTGATCGGTGCCGAAAGCCTGATCCTGTCTGCATAGGGTTTTGTTATGCGCTTCACATATTCACGGCTGCCACCATCGACAGTCCGCCAGATTGGCCGGTCACGCAAAGCAAGCAGGCCGTGATTGCAGAAAAACCGAACAAAGCTTGCAGCCGGATAGCGCCCGACTTCCATGGCTGGCGTAGACCATATCGCCGCCGCCATCGGATAAAGATTATCCTCGCGGAAGGCTTTCCCATAGCCATTTTTTTCCAGATAATCATCAAGCGAGATGCCGCCCATCGTCGATAAGTCTTTGGGCGCATTGCGATAAAATCGCAAAAGGTCGCGTATCATTGACCAAAAGCGCGGGCTGATGAGATTAGACTTCTGCGCAAACAGCCCAAGCCCAGTGCCGCCCGAATATTCATAAGCACCATTTCCAACTGAAACCGCAAAAGACATATTCGACGCGACAGTTGGCACATCCAATGTGCGAAAAAGAGCAGTCAGGTTGGGATAGGTCACTTCATTATAGACAATAAAGCCAGTGTCCACGGCAACGGGTCCGACAGCGCTGCTAAATTCGACGGTGTTACTATGTCCGCCAATACGGTCGGAGGCTTCAAACATCGTAACATCATGGCGCTTCGACAACAGCCAAGCAGCCGACAGCCCTGAAATGCCGCTGCCAATGATTGCGACTTTCAGACGTCTGATGCTGCCCGGATTATTCGTGATGTCCATAAGTCTCTCTCCCAGCGGCATCTTTGCTGCATTTGATTGTCTTACGTTTTTCAAAAGCAATTGGTTCAATCGCACAGCGAAGTTTTTTATTTTTTTAGAGTGTTAGGAAACCAAACCGCAAAACCAAACGTATTGCTTGCAGTAAACACACTCATGTCCAAAGGTCCGCCATGCAAGTCGGTCTGCTTTTGATTGTTGCTACAAGCCTTTCTGCGATCATGGCCTTCGCATGGGCACTGGAACGGAAGACCGGGAAAAGCGGGTGGATTGATGCAATCTGGTCGATTTCTGTTGGGATAGGCTCAGTGATTGCCGTTGTTCTGGCTGATGCGCCATGGCAACGGCGTTCTGCAATGCTGATCCTGATCCTTGCATGGTCGCTACGTCTTGGACTGCATATCGCCAAGCGAAGTCTGTCGCATGGCGAAGACCCACGTTATGCCAAGCTTATGAAAGAATGGGGGGAAAATGCTTCAAAGCGCCTGTTCTGGTTTCTGCAAATTCAGGCATTGGCCGCGTTTATTCTCGTCTTGTCAGTTTATCTTGCAGCCGTCAGCGGTCCTTTTTTCCCGCATTTCGTTGACCTCATCGCTGTTGCGATTGTTGTCATTGCCATTACTGGCGAGGCGTTGTCCGACGCGCAACTAGCAAAATTTCGCAAAACCCCAGCCGCCAGAACCGAAATCTGCGAGACGGGCCTTTGGGCTTATTCCCGTCATCCCAATTATTTCTTTGAGTGGTTATTTTGGTGCGCTTGGCCTTTGATGGCGATCACAGCTTCACCATGGAGCTGGTTATCGCTGCTCGCCCCCATACAGATGTACTGGCTGCTGGTTCATGTCTCCGGCATCCCGCCACTTGAAGACCATATGCTCAAATCGCGCGGTGAAAAATTCCGCGCCTTGCAACGCCGCGTCAATGCGTTTTTCCCCGGCCCCAGAAAACTAGGAGTCTGAACATGAATATGCTGGCCTATGCAATTAATGCGGCAGAGCGCGTTCCTCTGAGTGATACGATCACACTTGCGGGCATTGATTATCTTTGCGGTCGCACCAAACGGCGACTGGCCGGAACGCCAAAGCAAATTGAGCTGGATTTCCTCAAAACCATGAAGGATTTTCCGGTTGCCACGCATACGGATGACGCCAATCGCCAGCATTATGAATTGCCACCACATTTCTTTGAACTGGCATTGGGACCACAGCGCAAATATTCCTGCTGCTATTACCCGGACAATAACACGACGCTTGCACAGGCCGAAACCTACGCGTTAAGCGAAACTGTGCGCCACGCCGACATTCGCGATGGTATGCATATTCTTGAACTTGGTTGCGGATGGGGTTCGCTATCGCTTTATCTGGCCGAAAACTTTCCCGCCTCACATATTGTATCGGTATCGAATTCCGCCCCACAACGTGCTTACATCGAAGCACAGGCTGCGATGCAAGGCCTTAAAAATCTCACTGTCATCACAGCCGATATGAACGACTTTTCAATCGACCAGCGCTTTGACCGTGTCGTATCCGTTGAAATGTTTGAACACATGTCGAACTGGAAATCGCTGTTTGAGCGGGTGCGCGGGTGGCTCAATCCTGACGGAAAGTTATTTATCCACGTTTTCACTCATCGCGACCGCTCCTATCGCTTCAACCATGAAAACCCCGCCGACTGGATCGCGCATCACTTCTTCACCGGCGGCATCATGCCAGCATTCGATCTCCCACATCGCTTTGAAGATATTTTCACCGTCGAACAGGATTGGCGATGGTCTGGCAGACATTATCAGAAAACAGCTCTGGATTGGTTGAGCAATTTCGATAAATCAATTGATCAGATCAGACCTATCCTGCAACAGGTCTATGCGCAGGATGCCAGTCTCTGGGAGCGCCGTTGGCGACTGTTTTTTCTCGCAACTGCAGGGTTGTTTGGCCACGAGAATGGTAGTGTGTGGGGCGTCGGGCACTACCTGCTCAAACCAGTTCGCTAACGAAAAACCAATAAGCTCCTGTCTGGTTGATAGTCTTGTCAATCGCTAATCATTGTTGATTAGCATCGACCAGCGCGTTCACAAAACTTGACATTTTTAATCGGAACATATAGTGAACATTTTGATGAAAAAGTCTCTTAAAGAACGTTTGGCCATTCTGTCTGACGCTGCAAAGTACGATGCTTCTTGTGCGTCGAGTGGCACTGTCAAGAGGAACTCGGCATCGTCTGGTGGGCTTGGATCGACAGAAGGCTCCGGCATCTGCCATGCTTACGCACCCGACGGTCGGTGCATCTCGCTTTTAAAAATTTTGATGACGAACTTCTGTATTTACGATTGTGCCTATTGCATCAACAGGTCATCGAGCAATGTCGAGCGTGCGCGGTTCACTGCCGAAGAAGTCGTGTGGTTGACGCTAGAATTTTATCGACGCAACTACATCGAGGGTTTGTTTCTCTCATCAGGTATTATTCGTTCTTCTGACTACACCATGGAAGAAATGGTACGCATCGCCAGAGAGCTTCGCACCACGCATAATTTTCGGGGTTATATTCATCTTAAATCTATCCCGGAAGCCTCGCCGCAACTCATCGATGAGGCTGGGCTATATGCGGACCGTTTGTCGATTAATATCGAATTGCCGACAGACGCTGGTATCAGCAAATTCGCGCCTGAAAAGCGGCCAGAAAATATTCGCAGGTCAATGGGTAATCTGCGCATGAAAATTGAGGAAATGGCTGAACCGAGCCTACAAACAAAGCGGCGTCGAAGATTTGCGCCAGCAGGTCAAAGCACGCAAATGATTATTGGTGCTGATGCTGCAAACGATGCAACAATTCTTGGAACCAGCGCACGTCTCTATGGCAGTTACGGATTAAAGCGCGTTTACTATTCTGCATTCAGTCCGATTCCAGATTCTTCAAAAAATTTGCCGTTGATTAAACCACCTCTCATGCGGGAACATCGGCTGTACCAAGCCGACTGGCTTTACCGGTTTTATGGGTTTGACATCAGCGAGATTACCTCAGCATCATCAGATGGTATGCTAGATTTGGATATTGATCCTAAACTAGCCTGGGCACTTGCCCACCGCGAAAGTTTTCCAGTGGATGTTAACCGCGCTGACAAAGAAGCTCTGCTTCGTATTCCGGGCTTCGGTATGAAAACGGTAAACTCCATTGTATCGTCACGTCGTTTTAAGCGCTTGCGGCTTGAGGATATAGGTCGGCTTGGCGTATCTCTGAAAAAGGTACAGTCCTTTATTTTGGCGGAAGGCTGGTCGCCAAATCGGCTGATAGATCGCACAGATCTGAGGTCTATGTTCATGCCAAAGCCGCAGCAATTGTCATTGCTATGACAAAAACCTGCTTCCTTGAGGGGCGCGGGGATTTCTTAGAGTGGCGGGATGCCGCAAGACGGTTTCTTCTGGCTAATGTTGATCCAAGAGATATCGACTGGCATCTTCGAGGTGAACGGCAGGGATTGTTTGTTCAAGACGATAGCACAACATCTGACAAAGTCCTGCAGCAAGCGAGCGCTGTTGCAATCAACGTGCCTGTGGTATTTCTTCGGTTAGCTGAAGCAGTGGTTTGCCATTCCGACCCTAGCCGCTTTCGATTGTTATATAAGCTCCTCTACCGATTAGGGTCAGAGCGACGTTTATTGGATGTAAAGTCGGACCCAGACGTTGTGGCTGCGTATCGCATGCTAAAGTCTGTTAATCGCGATTATCATAAAATGACAGCCTTCGTTCGTTTCAAGGAAGTTCCTCTGTCAATAAACGTCGTAGGACGTAGGCGATTTTTGGCATGGTTTGAACCAGACCATTTTATCGTTGCACGGGTGGCACCGTTTTTCCAGCGTCGTTTCAATGATATGGATTGGATAATCACCACCCCGCGCGGATCTGCCTCCTGGGATGGTATAAACCTGCACTGTTCAACTGAGCCAGCTAGTAAGCCAGATATTCGTGATGATACGGAGCAACTTTGGCGAACCTACTATGCATCTACCTTTAATCCCGCACGGTTGAAGGTGAAGATGATGATGACAGAAATGCCGAAGAAATATTGGAAGAACCTTCCAGAGGCAGACCTTATTCCCGGCTTGATTGCAGGTGCTGAAGCCAGAGTGCTCGATATGGGGCAAAAGCAGGCGACCACCCCCCTGCCATTCCATGATCGCCTACAAAAAGCTGCTGCCCGTATTCCGAATGCGCCGGTCGATAAGATCAATACGATTGATGCTGTTAGAGAGGATGCGCGGCATTGTAACCTCTGCGATCTTCATTGCCGTGCTACTCAAACGGTGTTTGGCGAAGGTCCAACCAGTGCGCGTGTCATGATTGTTGGCGAACAACCGGGTGATCAGGAGGACCTCGTAGGGCGACCATTTGTCGGCCCTGCAGGGCGCGTCTTGGATGAAGCACTTTCCCTCGCGAGTTTGGACCGACGTCAGCTATATGTCACAAATGCGGTAAAGCATTTTAAGTATGAACCACGCGGTAAAAGACGCATCCACCAGCGACCGAACATCAATGAGGTCGAGCAGTGCCGGTGGTGGTTGACGCAGGAAATAAATATTGTGCAGCCAAAACTAATCGTCGCCATGGGTACAACCGCACTTTTTGCTCTGACTGGCCAGAAAGATCGTTTGGAGGACGTGCGCGGTCGACCGATTGCCATGGACGAAAACCGAATACTCTTTGTGACCGTCCATCCCTCATATCTGTTGCGTATACCGGACGAGCAGGGCCGCAAAGATGCGCTTGCTCGTTTCCGCAAGGACATTGAACAAATTGGAAAACTGGCAGTTTAACAATGCTTTTTGATTGTTTTTGTCCCTAAGTTTTCAGCTAGTCCAATGATGTACGCAAAATGAATCGTTCTACCTTCCCAACGCGCTTAGTGGATTCCCTGATGCGTGCGAAATTCTTTGAGGCGCGCCAGAAGTCCGGGAAGATTTACTGCTCGTCCCTCACCAAAGCCAAAATAGGCCTCCCGATAAAGTACAAAGAGTTTCTCATAACCCGCAACATGTGTTGGGCGGGGAGAGAATACGCGCACGGAAGGAGCCATAGCTTTTTGCGCCGCCTGAATATCCGGGTACAATCCGGCTGCAACGGCTGCGAAAATACATGAGCCTGTGCCAACAGGTGAAACAGACGGCACGTAGACTTCTTTATTCA
>Ga0308165_1002559_pt1 | contig 21254 bp, 18 predicted proteins | sample PhyWR2_FD_201032 | JGI IMG/M metagenome (GOLD analysis project Ga0308165, IMG submission 201032) | Phyllosphere microbial communities from UC Gill Tract Community Farm, Albany, California, United States - DLSLW.R2 | ecosystem: Host-associated > Plants > Phyllosphere > Unclassified | place: USA... | reverse complement strand
GCCTCCATGCTGGCGGCGTTGCTCACATCGACGATGAAATAGATGCCCAATGCCTGCTTTTCGCGAGCGAAGCAATAACCGATCGCGGCGCTCTTTGGCTTTCCGCTTTCGGCCTTCTGGGCCAGAAGGCCAGCCTCTGTCAGATCGTCCGAGGTCGTGGAGATCGAAGGTAGAAATCCGAGTGCTTCCACTTCGAAAGTGCAGATACGCAATGCTGTGGCGGGCGCTTGCAGGTTGTAGCCCACAATGCTTGTATCGACCTTCGGGACATCTTTCTCCGACGTGATCTTTCCAATGACCTTTACGTTGCCGATGGTGTTCGGCGGATTCGGTTCCATTGGCACCAGCTCGACTGCAGCATCCCGAGGAACGCGGCTTTCAAAATTCAACGCGGGCGCTAAAAAATCGAACTGCTGGGTTACCCAAGGCCCATCATCGGACGAAGTGACGTTCCCTGTGGCGAAAGCCGTTTCAATGGTGGGCGGGATCAAAATCGACACCGCCAACATCGTATTGGCAAGGAGGAGACACATTTTCCTTCTGTTCATCTGTGGTGCCTAGAAAGACCTTCAGTATCGGCTGACGCTCCATTTTTATACAGTCATTTTGCCACTGTACAAGCCATACAAGCCGTCATTTCGCAGACGTCACCCAAATCTCCACCGGGCTTAACTGTCGACGCACCATACCGGCCCGCAGAGGAGAGGGTGGTGCTCCCGACGGGGGCTATCTTGCGAGGATCGAAGTTGGGCTGCACAACCTCGACTGTTGGAGCTTGCAATGCAGTTTGTTGGCCGTCGCTGGGGCAGCGTGGGTGGGTTGAACGGTGGATCCACTAATAAAAATGGCCAAACACGCACAGTAATCCGACGTCCGCGATTCATCGATAGTAGTCGTCGGCGCCTTAGGCTTTGGTGACCGCTACCAGCCTGAAGCGGGCATTCAGCGAAGCTTTCTAGGCGACCGCTCCTGGCCGAGGCTGTGTGGAAACTCTTCACGGCTCGCCTCTCACTAATTAAAATTGGCCAACCCGTTTGAGCGAGATGGCGATGAAGCGATTCATCGAAGGCGAAGACCGAACCCAGGTCACATTATTGCCAGAATGCCTGGACGACTACATCGACGAGGACAATCCGGTACGGATTGTCGATGTCTTCGTCGATGAGATTGATCTCCTGTCGCTCGGTTTTAGTGGCGTCGATCCTGCTGCTACGGGTCGGCCCGCCTATCACCCCGCCGTTCTGCTGAAGCTCTATATCTACGGGTACCTTAACCGTATCCAGTCCAGTCGTCGTTTGGAGCGGGAAGCCCAACGCAATATTGAGTTGATGTGGCTGATTGGCCGGCTGGCTCCAGACTTCAAGACTATCGCCGACTTCCGCCGCAACAACGGCGTCGGCATACGCAATGTCTGCAAACGCTTTATCGCCATGTGCAGGCAATTGAAGATCTTCTCGCAAGCCATGGTTGCCATCGACGGCAGCAAGTTTAAAGCAGTCAACAGTCGCGACCGCAACGTGACTCCAGGCAAAATCGACAGGCGCCAGGAACAGATCGAACAGAGCATCCAGCGTTACCTTGATGCACTGGCGACCGCCGACCGCACCCAGCCAGCGGAAGCCGAGGCCAAGACCGATCGGCTACAGGAAAAAATACGGAAGTTGCGCGAACAGATGCAGCAACTCGACGGGATGAAGGAGCAGTTAAAGAGCCTGCCCGACGGACAGATATCCCTCACCGATCCCGACGCGCGCTCAATGATGTCCCAAGCCACGGGGTCAGGCCTGGTCGGCTACAACGTCCAGACTGCTGTCGACACAGAGCACCACATGATTGTTGCGCACGAGGTGACGAACATAGGCAACGATCGTGCGCAGCTAAGCAAGATGGCGAGTGCTGCCGGTGAAGAAATGGGGCACCAGAACCTGCAAGCATTCGCGGATCGGGGCTACTTCAATGGCCCAGAGATCAAGGCCTGCGAGGATGCTGGAATAGCGGTATTTGTACCCAAGCCAATGACATCGAACGCCAAGGCGGAGGGGAGATTCGACAAGACCGACTTCATATATATCGCGCAGGACGACGAATATCAGTGCCCGGCAGGCGAGCGCGCGATCCATAGATTCGCTACGGTGGAGAAGGGACTTGATCTGCACATTTACTGGCCCAGCGCTTGCCCCCGATGCCCGCTCAAACAACAGTGCACGACCAGCAGCTATCGACGTATCCGCCGATGGGAGCATGAAGATGTGTTGGAGCGAGTTCAGGAACGTCTTGATCGTAAGCCCGACGCGATGAAGTTGCGGCGGCGCACCGTCGAGCACGTATTCGGCACGCTGAAACACTGGATGGGTTCAACACACTTCCTGACCCGGACGTTGGCGCATGTGAGTACCGAGATGAGCCTGTATGTGCTTGCCTATAACCTCAAGCGGCTAATGCGCGTTTTGGGTATCGCGGGAACGATGAAAGCAATGAGATCGGTGGGGGCATGAGCCTCTTTAAACGCTGATGAGCCTCCCAGCTACGACTAGGCACCAGAAAAGCACGAGGGGGCCGATCAGTATATGACTGGATGACGCTGCACGGGCAATGAAGCTCTTGAGCCCGAGCACTCGGCATATTCCTGCATCGCATGCGTTTCCACACAGCCTCGGCCGGAGGCAGTCGCTCGTTTCACGTGCCGGTGGGATTGTGGGTCGTCTAAACAACGCCCGTTTTGCGACCACTTCCGACACGGTAGATCTCCTAAGAAGCCCTGGACGCCCTCCTCAAAGCGCGAGGTCGGCGACGACCCTATCCAGAGCGCTCAGCACGTGCTTGCGGTCTAGAGGTTCTCTGGAAGAGACCACGCTACCAAAGTTGCGGGATCTCTGCGTCGAGCTTCCATAGGGCGATCATCACTCAACGTGCCTATCCAGAACGCAGATAGAAGATTCTGTTTTTTGAATTGGACGCCCCAAACTGGCTTCACTAGAGTGTCGTCACATGGTTTGAAAGAACCGTTGTGCGAACTCGATAACTAACTTAGCGACGTAGTGTGGGGAAATGAATAAATGAAGAACTACTGCAGAATCTTCTTTGGTGCGCTTTTGACTCTCGCCCTTGCGCCGGCTCACGCTGCATGGCCGGAGCGCCCCATCACCTTGGTCATCCCGTTTCCAGCGGGCGGCGGGACGGATGTTATCGGCCGCATCATCGCGAAGGAACTGGGTGATCGCCTTGGCGTCAGTGTCATTGTGGAGAACAAGTCGGGCGCGGGAGGGAACATCGGTACGCGTTATGTCACGGGTGCCAAGCCCGATGGGTACACGTTGCTGATGGGCACGACGGCGCAGACCATATCCGCCGCACTCTACAAGGCACCCGGCTATGACCTTCTGAAGCAACTAGATGCCGTGGTGACGATAAACAGCGGTCCGATGATTTTGTTCTCCCGCAACAGCCTGGAGGTCTCTTCTGTCAACGACCTGATCAAGCTGGCCAAGGAGAATCCCGAGAAGATCAGCTACGCTTCCGCAGGCTACGGGACGTCCTCGCACATGGCGGCTGAAGTGTTCACGCTGGCCACTGGCATCAAGCTGCTGCATGTGCCCTATCAAGGCGCCGCGTATGCGATGGGTAGCGTCGTGGCCGGCCAGGTCGATATCACGTTCGACATGTTGTCGACCGCCAAGCCGTTCGTCATGGATCACAAGGTTAAGAGTATCGGGATGGGGGGTGGCGAGCGCTCGCCGTTGATGCCAGAGTTGAAGAGTCTGAGTGAGCAGAATCCCGAACTGCTGAAGAACTTCAACGAAACTGCCTGGAACGTGCTTATGGTTCCCAAGGGAACGCCGCTGGCGATTCAGCAGCAGATCAATGACAAGATCAAGGTGATTCTGGACGACGAAAAAATAAAGGCACGATTGATGGATATGGGCAGTGTGCCGTTCTGGATGAGTGTGCCAGACTCGGGCCGCTTCGTTGCCGAGGATGTGGCCAAGTGGAAAAAGGTAGTCGAAGATGCCGACATCGAGCGGATGTGAGCACCTGGTCCGTAGCGAGGCTCAAGCCCGCATTCAGAGCGCTGGCGGTGATCAGCAGCTGTTGCGGGACTTGATGAACGCACTCTCTGAACAGCGCATCGTCGTGCCACTGGAAAGAATGGATCTGCCTCTCCACGAGTTCACCGTGCTGCAGCGTCAGCGCGCTCTCATCAACAGTGCCGTCGAGAGCCGTGGTCTTTCAGACATCCACACTGTGATTTCCCGTTCGAGAGGGACGCTGTGAGCAGCGAACTTTCCATTAGCGCGATGGCGCGTGCCATTCGGTCGGGCGCCGTCAAGTCCGAGCAATTGGTCCGGGCTGCGCTTGAAAGAATCGACACCTGCGACGCCCGCATTCATGCGTTTACGCAGTTGAACGGCCAGAGTGCACTGAACGAGGCTCGCGCCGCCGACTTACGGCGACAAGCGCAGGGATCTGACAATCTGCCAGCGTTGCACGGCATTCCAGTTGCTGTCAAAGATATCTACGATCTCGCTGGTCAACCGACGACCTGCCATTCGAAGCTGCGGTTGGAGCACATGGCGGAGCAGGATGCGGGCAGTGTGCAACGCCTGAAGGACGCCGGCGCGATCGTGCTCGGTAAACTGGCCACGCATGAATTCGCCTTGGGCGGTCCCAGTTTTGATCTGCCGTTCCCGGCGGCTCGTAATCCATGGAGTCTGTCCCACATTCCTGGCGGATCATCGTCGGGCTCGGGCGCTGCCATCGCGGCGGGTTATACGCGGCTGGCGTTGGGCAGTTGCACCGGAGGTTCGATCCGCATCCCAGCCGCATGGTGCGGGGTCGTCGGCTTGAAGCCGACCTACGGCAGAATCTCGCGACACGGTGTGTTCCCGCTTGCCTGGACATTGGACCACTGTGGGCCATTGGCGCGCAGTGTGGAAGATGCTTCCATCGGGCTGCAAGTGCTAGCGGGACACGACCCACGAGACCCTGGCAGCGCCGATGTGCCCGTGGATGACTATTGCTCGACGCTGGACGTCGGGGTTCGCGGACTGCGGGTCGGCGTGCCGCGCTCGCACTTCCAGCATCTTGCACAAACGTCCGCGCAGTTTCTTCAAGCCTTCGAGCAGGTCACCCAATGGCTGTCGCAGGCGCAAGCCGACATGGTAGACGTGTACCTGCCTGACGATACACAGTGCGTGGCGGTAGGGCGCGTGATCCTGGCGGCGGAGTCCTTTGCGGTCCATGCTAAAGACCTGCGCTGTCGGCCGTTGGACTATGGCGAGATCACTCTGTCCCGGTTGGTCCAAGGTGCAGCGGTGTCTTCCGTAGATTATCTGAATGCCTTGCGCTTGCGCCGCGATCTCGCCGCGCGCATGGACATCGTGTTCGAACGCTGCGATGTCGTGCTCACCGCAGTCACGCTGGATACCGCCCCGGCGTTCACTTCCGCAGGGACTGTGCATGGATGGCCCGTACAGACCTATGCGTTCAATGTCACCGGTCATCCTGCCATCAGTGTGCCGATCGGGCTCTCCGCCCAAGGGCTGCCGATGGCGGTTCAGGTCGTAGGTCGGTATTTCGACGAGGCGCTGGTGCTTAGAGTCGCGCGGAGCATCGAGAAACTTTCTGGATGGGAGGCACAGCCTTTTCCTGAGTTGGCAGCGTGATCCAGAAGCCGATCATTCAGCCATTTGATCTCTCTGCCGTTTCCATTTCAGTGCTGAATCTCGGAAACACGAATAGAGCTCTGTCTCGCTTTTGCGCAAGTGAATAAGTCCCAGGTTCAAGCGCGGTGCTTCGACGCCGGAGATGGCTCGGACGACCACTTGGGGCGAAAATCGCCTGGCCAGGCTCGCCGGCACAAGAGATAGCCCCAATCCCGCCTCCACCAGAACGATCACGGTCTGCACTTGAACGGCTCTGTGCGTAATGTTGGGGGTCAGGCCTTCAGCTTCAAACAGGGCATCGATCAAGGGCGCCAAGGCAGCCTGGACCTCGCCCGTGTAGTGAATGAACGGATAGGGAGCGAGTTGCGCTAACGTGACTTCTTCGTTCTCGGCCAAGGGGTGGTTTTGTGGCAGTGCCACCGTCAGGTGGTCATCTAGCAAGTGGGTGAAGGCGAGGTCTGAATTCGACTCGGTAGGGAGCCTGCCGAGCCCGGCATCGATATCGCCGGCTCTGATACGTTCTATCAACTGTGAGTTCGTGGATTCATGCAATTCCAGCTTGAACTGAGGGTATTGACCGCAGAACCTGGCCAGGAGCTCTGGCAACACGGTGCGCACTGCAGTTCCCACGAATCCTAGTCGTAAGGTATTTCCATTGCCTGCCAGAGCAAGCCGGGCGCTCTCCCTGGCTTGCTGCAGGCTCATGGCTGCCGCGCGCAGTTCAACGGCCGCCGCTTGCCCGGCAATGGTCAGGTCGACGCCACGGCTGGTGCGATGAAACAACTGGCAGTCGAACTCCTCCTCCAGCTTTCGAATCGAGGTGGAAAGCGCGGACTGGCTCAGGTGCAGTTTCTGCGCCGCTACGCTGAAGCTGCGGGTCTCGCTCAACACGATGAACTGCCGGATTTGTTTGGCGTCCATAGGATTTCTGTCGTTGACGGCGCAGTTGACAATCCAGTCCGAAGCCTGCTACTCGTTCGTCCATACCGGGGCGCGCTTTTCTGCGAACGCCTTTGGTCCTTCGGTTCTATCCCGGCTTCCGTATAGCGCTTTGACGGCGGGAAAGGTTTTTTGGAGGGGATACACTTCTTCCAGATTGCTGTTCTGGATGCCCTTGTACGCTAGTTCTTTAGACGCCTTGACCGACATCGGGGAGCATCGCAGGATCTGGCTCGCCCAGCGGCGAGCCGCGATGAGGGCTTCGCCTCGCGGGACGACTTCATTGACGAAACCCAGCGTATGGGCTTCTTGTGCCATCACGCGACGCCCGGTAAGTATGATTCCCATGGCGTGTTTGGTCGGGATCTGCTGGGGAAGCCGAAGTACGCCGCCACAAATCGCGGCCAGCCCTACCAAAGGCTCGGGTAGCGCGAAGAATGCGTTCTCTGACGCCACGATGAGATCGCAAGCCAGGGCAATCTCGAACCCCCCGCCCATGGCGAGTCCGTTGACGGCCGCGATGACGGGCTTGTTCATGGCAAACCTCGCCGTGATGCCGCCGAAGCCCGCCTCGGGATACGACGTATCGTTGCCCGCCGCCTGGTATTTAAGGTCGTTGCCCGCGCAGAACGCATCGTCGCCGGCACCCGTCAGAATTGCCACCTGCAGGTCAGGGTTGTTCTGAAAATCATCAAACGCCCTTTGAAGCTCGAGGTTCGCCGGCCGATGCAGCGCATTGCGTACCCCCGGGCGATTGATCGTAATGATGCACAACTTGTCTTCGTGCGAGACGCTGCAGAACTCGTACATGATCTGGAATTCCGTATTAAGTGGGGCCTCGGCGCAGGCCCCAGCCTGCGTCGAGACCGGCCATCATTCTTGGCGAAGCTTGGTCTTCTGGGACAGGTCTGTGACGGTTTTGATGTCGCCGTTGATCTGATCCTTGAAAGCCTCGGGGGAGCTGCCGATGATCTCGAGCGACATGCTGTTGGCGGCCTTCACCAGTTCGTCGGACTTCAGGGCCTTGTCGAGCGCTTGGGCAAGCGTGGCGACCACGTCTTTCGACGCTTTTGCAGGCACCATGAGGCCAGACCACATGGGCATGTGGACATCGTGTATTCCGGCTTCCTCGATGGTGGGCACGTCTGGCAGCGCGCTCATCCGCTTGCCGCCCGTGATGGCGATCGCGCAGAGTTTGCCAGCTTTGACTTGCGGCAGCTGAACGGGCGAAAGAAACGCGAGGTCGGTTTCTCCGCTGATCAAGCTCATCGCGGCGGGAGACTCGCCTTTGTAAGGAACGTGCGTCAAATCAGTTTTGGTGGCCAGCTTGAACATCTCGCCAATGATGTTGCCGGTGCTGCCATAGCCCCATGACGCGTAGTTCAGCTTTCCCGGGTTCTCCTTTGCCCGCTGCACCAGATCAGCGGGGGTCTTGATGCCTGACCCGCAGGACACCGCCATCATGAAAGGGACGTTCGTGATCATGCTGATGGGGGTGAAGTCTGTCCTGATGTCAAAGCCAGCCTCCTTGTTCAACACGGTCTCCGACGCGGTGGAGGTGGTGCCGAACAACAACGTGTATCCATCGGGCTTCGCGGACGCTGCCGCACGCGCGCCGATCGAACCCGATGCGCCCGCCTTGTTCTCCACCACGAAAGGTTGCCCCATGACGGCCTGCAGGCTCTTTGCGACGAGCCGCGCCTGGACGTCCGTCGATCCGCCCGCGGCGAACGGGACGATGATCGTCACCGGTCTGCTGGGATATGCCTGCTCGGCTGTCGCGGCTGTCGTGTAAACGCCCGACACCAGCAAGATGGCCGCAGCAGCGGCTGTACGCTTTGCTACTTGAATCTGAATCATGTGAATGTCTCCTCGTATTTTTTAGTGGGAATTGTTGTCTCAATCAGCGATCAAGAGCCTCTGCTTTCGGAGGCGGTCGTTCGCGCCTGCTCTGAAGCGATACCGAATCTGGCAAAGATCTCTGTGTTGTGCTGCCCAATGCTGGGCGGCACGTAGCGCAGGCTTCCGGGTGTGCGACTGAGCTTGATGGGGATGCCGGCCCCACGGTAGCCGCCCATTTCAAGCACCATTTCCCGGTCGCTTGTGTGTTGCAGCTTCAACGCTTCGTCAACGGTCAGAACGGGTGCGCAGGGCACGCCCGCTGCCATGAGCGTAGAGAACAGGGTCATGCCGTCCTGTTCGATCAGCCTGTCCGCCAGGCGCGCGGTAAGTTGGGCGCGGTTGGCCAACCTGCCGACGTTGGTGGCGTAACTGGAGTCCTGGACAATCTCTTGGAGGCCAAGATGGCGGCAGAGCGTCGCGAACTGCCGATCATTGCCAACCGCGATGAAGATGGGGATCGTGCCTGTTTGGTACAGGTCGTATGGCACCAGATTCGGATGTCCATTGCCGGTCCGAGGGGCTTCGCCGCCATAGAGAACGTTGGCGGCGTGGGGATGAAGCAGGGACAGCGCCGTGTCGTAAAGCGTCGCCTCTACCATTTGCCCTTCTTGCGAGCGCTCGCGTTCAAAAAGCGCGAGCATGACGCCAAGCGCCGCCTGCATGCCCGTGGCCGCGTCTACCAAGGGAATACCGATGCGCGCTGCATTGACTGCGGGATCGCCATTGGTGCTCATCAGACCCGACATGGCCTGGATGGCGGCGTCATATCCCGGCAGTCCGCCGAACTGACCTGTTTCTCCGAATCCGGAAATCCGGCAATGCACCAGTTTGGGAAACCTCGCCGACAGCGTCGACAGGTCATCAATGCCCCACTTGCGCCAGGTGCTCAGCTTGAAGTTCTCAATCAGCACGTCCGCCGATGCGAGAAGCGATAAGAGCGCGTCCCGCCCGCTGACCGAATTCAGATCCAAAGCGACATTCTTCTTATTGCGATTGAGACCCTGATAGTAGGGTGCGCTCCCATCCGCGACTGGAGGCCCATAGCGTCTCGTGTCGTCGCCGTCGAAGGACTCGACTTTGATGACGTCTGCGCCGTGGTCACCAAGAATCTGGCCCGCGTACGGCCCAGCCAGCACCCGTGATGCATCGATGACAACCACGCCCTCGAGCACGGACTTCGTTGCGCTCATAACCACTCTCCCATGTTGTACGGCCCTGCGCTCCGAAGGACGTGCATCAAGCCTTGGGCTGGATTCTATGGACGCGCGTCATATGTGTCAATGTGCAGTAATATATACTGCACAGCGGAATTAGGGGTCGATCAAATCGGGAAGCGACCTCCAGGGCGCCGCTAGGACGATGCTCTACACTCCCCGCTGTCGATTTCTATGGATGCGTCGCCTTGGCACGGACCTCAAACCTACTCACTGATCTGCGTACGACGCTGGATGAGAAAAAGGACTCAAGGCATTTCGTCACGGCCTTGAGCCGGGGCCTGGACATCCTTGCGCTGTTCACGCGTGACGTCACGGCCATTGGGAACGAAGAAATCGCCCAACGTACGGGGCTCCCGCGCTCTACGGTGACGCGATTGACCTACACGCTGGCGATAACTAAACACTTGGTCTACGACAGCGCGCTCAAGAAATACAAGCTAGGCCCCGCCACGATGTCTTGGAGCTACGCTGTCATGGACAGCGTTGCCGGCGTGCAGGCTTTGAGCCCCTTTTTGCAGGACTTCGCGGATCAGATGAGGGCCTCGACGGTCGCTCTCAACATCCAAGCCGGCTCGGAAGTCATCTATGTGGCGCACACATCGGGGCCTGCGCAGGTGCAAGTGAGAACAGGCATCGGCACGAGGCTGAAGTTGTGGCAAGCCGCGGCAGGGCGCGTCTTCTGGTCGATATCCGACGAGGCCAAAAAGCAGGAAGTTTTGCTGGAATTGCAGAGTCTTCCCGTTGATACCCGCGACCGAATCATGGAAGAAATGCGCGCGGCCCAGGCTGAGTGGGATCGCTATGGGTTCTGCACCAGCATCGGCGCATGGCGTCTTGGCATCAACGCTGTCGCCTGCCCCTGTGGGGATGGCTCAGCGGATGATTGGAAGTATGTGGTGTCTTGTGCGGGAATGAGCGCGGAGTACGACTTGGAAACGCTCAAGCACAAGATCGCTCCGCAATTGAAGGACTTTGCGAGTTTTCTGGCACCCAAGCTCGCTGCTCGTTGATTCGCTTAAGGTAGGTGAACGCTCGACACTGAGATTGCGCCAGCGAGACCGCGACTTGCGTATTCAACAGGATTTCGACGGAACCAGGCGCAGAAGCGGAAGCTGCCGCTCGCGCTGGCAACAGCCTCCTGCGCCGGGCAACTGCCGCGGGTGCGGCTTGCCCGACGTCGGTCTGTCGATTATTCGGTGCGGTGCGATCCAAGATTTGCATTGATCCAGGACGCTACGTCGGTGACCGGAATGCCTTGGCGTTGATTGAACGTTCCGCTTTTGTCCCAGGCTACGCCCCTGCCCAGTGCAAAGGCAGCACGATATTTGCGCATCATGTTCTGCGGGTCGCGAGCCAGTTCGTCCAACAGATATTCGACGCTCCATGCCGAACGCTTAAAGGGACGACCTAGACCCGCTTGCAGCTTGTCGGCGACTTCGCCATAGGTCACGGTGTCGCCAGCCAGATACACGATCTCATTGCGGATACGGGGCGTAGCGAACACGATCTCGGCGGTCAGCATGCCGATGTCATCAGGCGTCGTCAGCGTGACTGCGGTGTCGAGGGTGCCAAGGGCATGGACAGCATCGTTTTGTAGATCAACGACACCGAACTCCGGCTCGAACAGGTAGCTCATGAACATGCCGGTCGAGATGATGACCCACTCAGTGTGCTCTTGACTGCGCAGCAGTTCGCGCACGTCCAGCTGCGCGTCAAAGATGTCTTGCGGGCTGCCACGACCGATCACGTCAAAATCGACCCCGAATTGCCAAGGGAAGTACCTCGGGATGCGCGCTTGCAACGCAGCTCGCGCCAGCTTCATCGGCGTGTTGATCCCGGCTGCGTAGCCGGCACAACCAATCACAGTGTCGTACCGTGTGAATACAACGGCCAAGTCGTCGACGGAACTTTTCACAAGATCGCCTACGACGATCTCGATCCCGAGGTTCCGGATCTCCGCGATATCATTTCGTTTGATTGGATCATTGGATTCGACGGCGCTTGCGCGCAGCAGCACGCTGATCTTTGCGCCCTCGACGTCTTTGGCTTTACGTGCAAGATTGCGCAGCACGGGGAGGCCGAGTTCGCCTGCCCCGAGTACCAGGATGTTTTTGGACGTAGCGTTAAGGTCTGTTTGGTTCATGGTGTAGCCCACTGAAGATTGCGTTGAGGCAGTCTAGCAATGCCTTATCGTGAATGTAAGAAGGCACACGCGTGATACTGGGAGCTTCTTATGATGGATAGAGACGAAATTCTCCGATACTCACAGACCGTATGTGACGGGCTCAGAGACGATGACGATGGGCTGCGGCGCGAGGTGCTCGCACATGCCGGAAGCCGCTGGTCTCTCGGTGTCGTCCATACGCTCGGCGTGTACGGCAGGCTGCGGCATGCAGAGATCGGCAGGCGCATGCATGGGGTCACCCAACGTATGCTGACGCTTACCTTGCGGCAGCTCGAGCGGGATGGCTTGGTACTTCGGCATGACTTCGGAGAAGTTCCACCCAGAGTCGAGTACGAGCTCTCCGATACGGGAATGGAATTGCTCGTTCGCATGGTCCCGCTGTGGACCTGGATCGTCGAGAATGCGGACCGCTTCCGAGAAGCGCGGCAGAACTTCGACAAGCAGCAGGGCGAAGGTGACTTTTAGCGGACAGATGTATCGACGCGCGCAGGGCCTACGGCGCGACTTTCCTCTAACGTCGGCTCAATGCCGGCTTCACTTTTTGCGCGTCGCGAACGGCGCCTTTTGGCCGATAGCTGTCTTATGACGGCGGTGCCGGGTGCCCCGCCGGCTTTTTGCGCCACCCCGCTCCAAGACTGCGAGGCTGTTCGCTTGGCACCTAGGCCGAGTGAGCCACGAGACAGCTCTTTTCGTAGCTTAGCCGTCCGCACTTTACGGACGCGAACCTCCTGCGACCGACTTTTGTTCAATTTTCCTGCACTGAAGGCGGGAAGGCCTGAGGTGCGACCGACTTTGATCCAAGTTTTCTAAACTTCGAAGTCCTTCAAAATCAAGGGGTTGCAAGGCCCGTTTGCGACCGACTTTATTTCTCTCTTTCAGCCTGAAAACGAGAAATAAAGTCGGTCGCGCTGATAACGTCTGGCTTTGTCATCCAATTCTCGCCGAATTGCGCCTAACCGATGTCGTTCGCACGAAAAGAAGGCCGCTTCATTAAGCGGCCTTCTTTTCGTCTGTCGTGCGATTGCATGCAGTCCTCAGCGTACCGCGTCCTTCTCGAGGGGTCGCCAGCCAGCATTTTTGGCGGGAGGCGGACGCGACCGGCACGAGTTCAATTGTGCCAGCCGATACCAACGCAAAAGCCTACAGGGGCCGCTTCCAAGTGCTCGATGACGCCTCGCGAGAACCACTACCTGGTCAACAATATCGCGTAACCACCATAGATGGGGCGCCAATCGAAGGCGAAACGGACGTCGATGGCTATACCGCTTGGATCGAGAGTGAAGCCCCCGATATGTTGACGCTGGAACCGCTCGCTCGCAATCAGGAGGGAACGTCATGAGTGATGGGGCTCCGATCATTGGCGGGGGCATGTCTACTGGGGCCGGCACGACAACACCGGTAAGCTCCGGGCTGAGTCGCCTGGCGCCGCCAGACCAATCTGTATTGTGCTCGGCTATCTGCAAGTGCCAGGCCACCCCTGGTATCGGTAAGGACGGCCGCAAACTGAACCAAGTGTGTGTATCCAGCCGGCTCAAAGAGCTGGACAAGGTTCTAAGTGGGCGCAGCCCTTACAAGCCCGAAGTCAACTATGACATGACCCAGGAGCCGCCCGAGCCGATCATGAATAGCGAAGACGACATGCAGCCACATAGCTGGCTGCGCGGCTGGATTGACAAATACTGGGGCGATCCAGACAAGGACCGGCCAACGTGGAAACCCAACCGCGGCTATGTTCGGCGTCCTGATGTAGTGATCGTCAATGACCCGACGAGCTCGCCCACCCAAGACAACATCCGCATGGTGGTGGAGATCAAATTCCCCAACGATGACCTTGGCGATGGTCAGTTAGAGGCCTACATAAGAATCGCCGGCAGTTTCGACAAAACTGTGCTGCTCGAATCTTCGGAATGCGACTGCAACCAGGTAGAGGACCGCGAACGCAAGGCCGAAGAGCTAGACAAGTACGCCGTACCGGCGAGCCAGGCGCTTTACACTTTGCTGCGGATGTATATGCGCGGTCGCCTGCCCCCCTTGCCTGGTGGAATCCCTGCGCCCGCCTCCGCAGTACCCTGAGACGATCTATGACAGACTTTCATCCCGACATGAGCCGCGAGGCATTTGCCGCAGCACTTCGCGAGAACACGCAGGCGCAGCAGTTCCCTGGGGCGATGCTCATGCCCAAGAGCCGCCACGACTATGTGGGCGCGGTCATCGCCATCACAGGCACCTTGTATTTTGAGGCGGGCCATTCACAGGTTAAGCGAGACGCAATCGCACAGTGTTTTGACGATTACCTAGCGCAGGCGGGCGATGCTCTCACATGGCTGTGGCGTGGAGAGCCCCCGTCAGGCCCGCCGTGCATGCCCTATGCCAAAGCTCCGAAAATCCGCGATTTTTTCAAAACGCTCGACGAAGACGAGAAGCTCGACCTGCAGTACACGAGCGGCACCAAGCGCGAGGACGCCAGTCCCTATTCTTTTTATGTCAACGCCGCACCGGCTTGGGCCGCCAAAAAAACAGGCCGTCTGGACGTGCTGCGGTTTGCGTTGCCCTTTGTTGATATTGTCGAGCAACCCAAAGTCTTTCAAGCCTTGTTCGTCGAGTTCGCAGGCCGGCTGCAAGCGCAGCATGGTCATGGTGGTTTTGGTTTTGTGCTGTCCCCGTCGGAATGGAACAGTAACCAGCCCACCGAAGCCTTCGCGTCGGAGCAGGCCCGCGGCGTTGACGTGGGCGCCCCAGTATTCTCCGCCATGGTGCTCAAACCCGACACGCTCAAGACGGTGTCTTGGCTGACCGCAATCAATCGCGACATGGTGACGCAGGCAGGCGGCTTGCACACGTTGCGCTCGGAATTGCCTCCAGACTGGTTTGTCTTCTATGACTATGGCGCTGGCATCGTCATTCAGGCCGGCAATGAACCCGACCTGGCCGCGACGGCTATTGATCCTAAGCCTCCGCAGTACGCACTACCTAATGCAGCGCTCAAACAGCTGCGCAGCGCCGTGTTTGGGTTACACCTGGCAGCCAGTGCCGCCGGCGAACCGCGGCTGACCGGACTGAAAGGCGAAGCGTGGATAGAGCGTTTCGATGTGTCTGACGACGAGCTACTCGATGTGAAGGCACGACTGCTTGATACGCCGCGGCTGGATTCAAGTCACACTCTGGACGACCGACTGTAGCGCAGCCGGGGAACCGGCCCAGCCCATTCTGAAAGCTGACGCTCGCGGATGGGCTGAGGCATGAGGCCGACTCCCCGGTCGGTGCGCCAGTGCTGTCCTTCATCTCAGTTTTGGACCGAATATTCCCAAGAGAAGATTGCACCGAGCGCTGAACCTGAGCGATACCCCCCGCCCGCTCATCTGAAACCTGCCAACACTCGCTCCGGTACGCGGCCGCGGCTGGCTTGAGTAGCTTTGAAGTGTGTGTCTTGATCTCACCGAAAGATAAAGCACTTACTAGGCCCTGGGTCTTCAGCAGAGCATCTACGCGCTTGCCTGCACTCGCAAAATCGTGCCCTTTCACCGCTCGTTCTAGTTTCGCGCCGTCCAGGGGTGAATTGAAAACGTAGTTCAGACCATAGCCGAAGATCCAAGTACTGCTTTCAAAAAATGACTGCCACACGGCTTCCGCGCCTTTGTTGGCTCCGAGGTCCGCACGACGAAGTTCAAAGTGCTCCGGATTCTGGAGCAGCCGTTCAAACTCTCCGAGCTGGTCGCGGCGACGAGCAAGCTCCGTGCTAACGGGAGACTTGTTGGGGTGAACTCTTTAAAATCAAAGGGTTAAATTTGGTTGGCCAAGCGAACTTTATTCCTGTTCTTCAGGCCGTATTCTCGGCCCACCCCGAATTGGTCAATCGACCAGGACACACTGGGGGAATGACACGCGCCCCTGCCAGCGCCGGCGATTGCGCGCCGGTCGGCAGGGGGCGGCCGTGGCGCTGCGATGCGGTCGCGGGCCGCGTCAGAAATCCATCGTTGCCGATAACGTGAAGGTCCGCGGCTGGCTGAGATACAGCCAATTGCTGGAACTGCCCGACCAGTAATTGCGGCCGAAGGCGTTGTTGATGCCGGCGCGCAGCACCAGAGGCCGATCCCATGCGCGGGTCGCGTAGCGCGCGCCGAAGTCCCAGCGTGTCCAGCCGGGAATGCTGCGCGTATTGGCCTGGTCCAGGTATTGCTCGCTGGTGGAGGTCATGCGCGCGGTCAGCGTCAGCCCGGGCAGGGCCGGCAGGTCGTATTCGCCGCCCAGGTTCAACTGCCAGCGCGACACGTTGGGCGCGCGCTTTCCATCGTAGACGCCGCCTTCCGTCTTGGTGAGCCGGGGGTCGATATAGGCCACGCCGCCCAACAGGCGCAGGCCGCGCGTCGCTTCACCGAAGACATTCAGTTCCACGCCGCGATTGCGTTGCTCTATGCCGACCCGGTAGGTCGAGGTGCCGTCGCCGTTGGCGATCGCCAGGCCGCTCGGTTTTTCGATCTGGAACAGGCTGACGGTGGCGCTGAAGCGGCCGAAGTCGTACTTCGCGCCGACTTCGCGTTGTTTGACCTTGATCGGCGCGAACATCTGGCCGGCGTTGGTCGTGCCCATCGGCGCGGTGTCGCCCTGGATCAGGCCCTCGATGTAGTTGCCGTAGATCGACAGGTCCGGCAACGGCTTGATCACGGCGGCCAAGGCCGGCGTGATGGCCTGCTTGTCGTAGGTGGCGCTGGCCACGCCGATGCCGGTGTCGGTGCCGACGTTCTTGACGCGCTGGTAACGGGCACCCAGCGTGATCGACACGCGGTCGTCGAGCCACGAGACCGTGTCCGAGAGCGCCACGGACGGCAAGCGCAGCGAATTGGTCTGGGGTGGATCGGACTTGAAACCCGCCGTCGACGGGCGCTCGACGGTCGTCGGATGGTAGATGTTGGTGCTGAATTGGCTGAAGCCGTAGTAGGCGTTCGTGTAGCCGGTATCGCTGGTCAGATAGGTGGCGTTCAGGTTGACCTGGTGCCTGAATGCGCCGGTGTCGAACGCGCCGCGCACACCGGCCTGGGCGACCCGGGTCTCGACCCAGTTGGGCCAGTAGTAGACGGTCGCCTGCGCATTGCCGGCGGCGTCCGTGATGAACAGATCGGTCGACAGGTAGCGAGACTGCGTCCGGCTGCCGCCGAATGCGCCGTACAGCGTCCAGTCGGGAGCGACGTCGTACTCGGCCTTGGCCAGCAGGTAATTGCTGCTTGACCGGGAGTATTCCCAGTCCTGGGCGATCTGGCGCCTGGCCTGCGGCGGCCGCGGGATCGGCACGCCGTCATCGACGCCAAACCCCGCCGCGCCCTGTGGCGCCTCGTTGTTCATGGTCTGGTGTCCTGCATCCAGCGACGCCCGCAACGTGGCGCCGCGGTAGTCCAGGCCGATCACTGCCGCGCCGAATTCGACTGATTGGCCAGCGGTGGCGGTGGCGCCGTCGCGGTACAGACCGTTGAAGCGGATGCCCCATTGGTTGTCCTCGCCGAAGCGGCGGCCGACGTCCAGATGGCCGCCGACGTTGCCATCGGACAGGTAGGTGGTGGTCAGGCGCGTCAGGGGCTTGTCCTCCGCGTGCTTGGGAACCAGGTTGATGGCGCCGCCCACGGCGCCGCCTGCGCCCACGGCCATGCCGTTGAGCAATGCGTTGGGTCCCTTGAGGACCTCCACCCGATCCACCAGTTCGGCGGCGCCAGCGCGACTGGAGATGATGCCGGGCAGGCCGTCGAACAGGATCGAGTCCTGCACCGACAGGCCGCGGATCATGAAGATCTCGCCGCCCGCCGCCGTGTTCGTCAGTCCATAGGACACGGTGCGCACGGAAGGATCATTGGCCAGGACGTCGGCCACCGTGATGGCCTGCTGGTTTTCGATCAGTTCGGCGGTGTAGCTGGTGACGTTGAACGGCGTGTCCATCATGTCCCGGTTGCCGAGCAGCCCCAGGCGACCGCCGCGCGCCACTTGCCCGCCCGCGTAGGCGACAGGCGGTTCGCCGGATACGCCGGTGGCCGTGACGGTGACGGCGGGCAGTACGGGTGTCGCGCCTGTCGCCGGCGTTGGCACGACGCGCAAGGCATAGGTGCCGTTCGGCTGGCGCTCTGCTTCGAGGCCCTTGCCCGCCAGCAGCGCCGCAAGGCCGGCCTTCACGCCATAGTCGCCGCGCAACCCCGCGCTGGTCTTGCCGGCAGTCAGGTTGCCTGGCGCCGACAGCAGCACGCCCGCTTCTTCGGCAAAGCGGTTCAGCACCGCGTTCAGCGATCCTGCCGGGATGTCGTAGGATCGCACCGGCCCGGCCTCGGCCGGCTGGGCCCAGGCTTGCGCGGGCCACGCCAGCACGCCGAGCACAGGGCCGGCCATGCACAGGTGCAAGGCCAGCATGGCCGGGCGCAAGGCCGCTTCGGACGAGCCGGAGGACAGGCGGGGCTGCGCCAAGGGCGCAGGGCGGCGGAAGGTGCGGCGGCGGTACATGGGTGGCTATCCTCGATGGTTGGCGGCAATGAGGCGCCCCGTGGATGCAGTGACGGTCGCCGCGCGGCGGCGCGGCGGTCAATGGCAGGCGGGGGGACGGGCGAGGTGGCCGTGGGGCGGTCCCTTCACGTCGTCTGATCGACTCTTTGCTCCTAAACCGGATGAGCCTGGAAAAAGGGAACCGTGTGTTGAAAAAAAGGCCGCGGACTAGCGGGCGTCGACGGTGATCCACCACGGCAGCGGGCGGTGGATACGGATCGGCAGGGCCTGCGCCAGCATGGCCAGGGCGCGGTCGGTGTCATCGGTGGGATAGACCCCCATGACGCTCAGCTCGGCCACGTCCGGGGCGACGCTGATGTGGCCGCGGCGGTAGCGGTTGAGTTCGGCCAGCAAGTCGCCCAGCGGCATGTCGTCTGCGGGTAGGATGCCTTTGCTCCAGGCAGCGCGCATGGGGGCTGCGGTGGCCAGCGGCGTCAAGGCGCGGGCGTCGAACAGCGCAGCCTTTCCGGCATCGACGCGGCCTTGCTCGCCGGACTGCGTGCGTATTTCGACGGCGCCGTCGAACACGTCCAGTCGTGTCTGCCGTTCCTGCAACTGCACCGAGAAGCGGGTGCCCAGGGCTTGCACTCGACCGGCAGGCGTCTGTACGAAGAATGGCCTGCCGCGGCCGTCGCGGGCGGTTTCGATGAGGATTTCTCCCGCCAGCAGGACCAGGTGGCGCGCGACATCCTGGTAGTCGACCTGGAGCGCGGTGCTTGTGTTGAGCCACACGCGAGATCCATCCGCCAGCGCCAGTTCGCGTCGCTCCCCGATGCCGGTGGCGTGGTCCGCCCGCAGCGCCGCCACCACGGTTGGCAAGGGGGTGTAGCGCCAGCCCAGCCACATCGCCGAGCCCAGTCCGAGCAGGCCGGCGACGCTGTTGACGACGTGGCGGCGGCTGACGAAGGCGCGGCGGGCGGCGTTGACGCCCACGACCGCTACCGTGCCACCGGCGTTGCCCTGCCTCAGCGGGTCGAATCTGCGGCTGACCGCCTCGACGTGTTCCCAAGCCTTGGCGTGGGCGGCGGATTGGGCCAGCCAGGCGTTCCAGGCAGCGCGGTCCTGCTCGGTGACGCCCGCGTCGGCCAGCGTCGCGTACCACTCGGCTGCCTGCTTAATATGATTGACGGTCACGCTGCCCGCGCGCCCCACGGAGTCGTCGGGCGGGCCCGCGGGCTGGGCAGGGGCGTCGCTGGCCAGCATGGTCAGGCGTTCAACCCGGCTTCGATCAGGGCGCACTGCAGCATGGCCTGGGCGATGTACTTCTTGACCATGCGTTCGGACACGCCGAGCGTGGCCGCGATGTCGCGGTAGGGCGTGCCGTCGACCTGCGCCATGACGAACGCGGCGGCGGCTTTCTGCGACAGGCGGCCCAGCATGCGGCCGACGCCGAGCAGCGTTTCGATGATGATGGCCTGGTGTTCCTCCGAGGGCGCGACAGGCTCGGGCTGCGCGGCCAGCGCGTCGAGCCAGGCGCGTTCGACTTCGCGCCGGCGCCACAGGTCCACGCACAGCGCATGGCCCACCGTGCGCAGGTAGGCGCGCGCTTCTCCCTCGCTGCCGAAACGGGGAAACACCGCCTTGCTCAGCAGGCGCAGGAATGTGTCGTGCGCCAGGTCGGCGGCATCGGCAGCGTTGCCCAGCCGATGCGACAGCCAGCTGCGCAGCCAGCGGTGGTGATCGCAATAGAGGGCCTCCACGCTGGGAGAGGTCAGGGAGTTGGAGACGCTCACGGGAGGGGGCGGCGCGGGTCGGGGCGACAAACCGCGCGGGCTAGAAAGCATAAATGAGAATTAATAATCGTAGCGTAAACCCCCGCGATTGCCCAGTGTCCGGCAAAAGGTTGGGGCGCGCCGCGCCTGCCCGCAAGGCTAATCGTCGCGCGTAGCCCGCCTGGGCGTTTTACAGCTTCCGTATTGTAAAACGCCAATACAAGCCCCGCATTGTATTTGTGCTTTACAACCTATATTGAGTATTTCCATTTTACTCAATATAATTTGTAAATCAGCAAAACAACGTGAGGCCTGTATGCCCGATTTCACCGTCCGCACGGCGGAGCAGCTGCCGGCACTGCTCCAGGGTTTTCGCAAACAGTCCGGCCTGACCCAAGCCGATACGGCTATGCGACTGGGCGTCAGCCAGCAGGCCTTGTCTAATCTCGAGCGCCATGCCGACAAGGTCAGCGCCGACCGCCTGCTGGAGCTTCTGAGCATACTGGGCGTCGAGCTCGTGCTGCGCAAGACCAGCGAATCGCCGTCGCCCAAGGCGTCGGCTGGCCCCAGCTGGTGAGCCCATGGGCCGACGCTCACACACCCGCACCCTGAATCTCTGGATGAACGGCGAATTCGTCGGTACCTGGAGCGTGCAACCGCATGTCGGAGAAGTCCTGCAGTATGCCGACGCCTGGGTGGCTTCCGAGCAGGGGCGCCCGCTGTCGCTGTCCCTCCCCTTCACCCCGGGCAATCCCCCGCACCGTGGCGAAGCCGTGCGCACCTACTTCGAAAACCTGCTGCCGGACAGCAAGGAAATTCGCGAGCGCGTCGCACGTCGGTACCAGGCCGGCTCGACCAACGCGTTCGCCCTGCTGGCTGAAGTCGGTCGGGACTGCGTCGGCGCGCTGCAGGTGGTGCCGGGCCCCGAGGCGCCGGACGGCGTTCAAGAGGTGAACGCGGTTCCGATGACCGACGCCGAGATCGCCCAGCTGCTTCGCAACACCCTGGCGCCAGGCCCTCTGGGCCGCAACGCTGCCGAGGATGAAGACTTCCGCATCTCCATTGCCGGAGCACAGGAAAAGTCGGCCATGCTCTGGTACGACGGGCGGTGGTGCCGGCCGCA
>Ga0308165_1002557_pt1 | contig 21265 bp, 20 predicted proteins | sample PhyWR2_FD_201032 | JGI IMG/M metagenome (GOLD analysis project Ga0308165, IMG submission 201032) | Phyllosphere microbial communities from UC Gill Tract Community Farm, Albany, California, United States - DLSLW.R2 | ecosystem: Host-associated > Plants > Phyllosphere > Unclassified | place: USA... | reverse complement strand
AGCACGCCGCCCAGGGTCAGATCGCCAGGCGCCGGCGTCGCGTAAAAGCCGAGTTTCTTTTTTTCTAATTCAGTGAGCAAAGCCTGCATTGTCACCCCCGTTTGCGCGGTGACGTATCCATGCTCTCCCACTTTATTGATTGAGATGTTTTTGAATTTTCTGGTGAGGTCGATCAGCACGACATTGCTGTTATCCTCCCCGTTTGCAATAACGAGCGGGGACCAGTTGTGCTTGATGCCAACCGGACGCACGCAATATTTATTCTCATGCGCCCAGTTAATTACGGCCAAGAGCTCATCCGTATTTTGTGGATAGCAGGTCAGAATATGATTGCCGGAGATTTCTTTTGACCAATTAACAAAATTGACATACTCATAGCCCACAGGGAACGTGTTCAAACTAGAACCAGTCATAACTGACTTCCTTTTAAAATTAAAATAGATAGAGATAAAAACGGCAACAGCCCGAGCGCTAATTAATCACCCTGATAAGCACCTCCTTTTCCTTGGGATAATCCCTCTGTTTTACTGCCCGAAGAGCGTCAAGACTTGCCAATATAAATCAACACCTTGACGTTAATTTCCGCGTATTGAAAATTCTTTTCTTTATGCAACTCAATTAAAAAGCCGTTTCTTATTCGCACGCCAAGCAAAGGAAGATAGGCGTCATAGATGCTGTCAAAAAAAACCAGATATTCGTTCAACCTGCCGTTAAACTCGAACAATAAATACTGCCCTCTTATCAACGTCAGATTGCGTGTCTCGTAGTACCCTTTGCTGAGCGTTACTTCCCAACCGGATGAAGCCAACTTTACCGTGCGCATTGACGTATCGGTATTTTTCCCTGTGCGGCTGCCGTATTTCTGTCGTTCCTCTCCTCCAGAGCTGGAAGCATTCATTGAATGATAGAGAAAAAACTTATATCCCTTAAGCAGGTATATGTTCTTGGGCATTTCGATAAAATGATATGCTGACGGATTTTGTATTAAAAAGGGAGGGAGATGTTTGGAAAAGTCCCATTCCTGGCTCGTTCTAAAGTCCTTTGGGCTTTCACCGAAAAAGCGTTGAAAGGCGCGGCTAAAAGCCTGCTGGGAGCTAAAGCCGATAGCAGTAGCCACTTCCAATACTTTTAAATCAGACTGTTTGAGCATGACGGCAGACTTGCTCAGACGCCTATTTCTGATATACGTCGCTATTTTCATTCCCGTATAACGCTGAAACATTCTTTGCAAGTGCCATTTCGAATAACCAGACAAATCCGATAACTTTTCTATCGAGAGATCATGCTGTATATTCATCTCGATCAAATTAACTAGCTCGACCACAATACTATGCTGGTAACTCATAATGACATCCATGCCCTAACAAAACCCACCCTCAGACAACCTGCTCATTGGGCTTTTATCCATTAAAATGAAAAACAAAGCGCTGCCGCAATCATGCAATTAGGATTAGAATGTGAAAAACGATGAACCTTTTATAATTGATTGACTGAGAGATACTTCTTTTTGGGTAGACATCCTCCTTGTGACGTTATTGGTATAATTCTTATAAAGCTTTTCCCTGGTGAAGGCTTTTCCTGTCTCTTTCATCTTGACCAATATCCATCCTGACGTTGTGCAACTAAGCAGTCAAAAGAAAGCATATCCTGGCATCCGTTGATAAATCGTTTGCCTCCCTCTCGGCGGTGCATTTTAATACCCTTACATTTAGAGTAGCCTATGTAGATAGCTTAGAAAATATCAAATGCCAGATAATTACACAGTTCGCACTTTATGTTACGACAATAATTAAAAGACAAGAAAAATCATATAATTAGAATTTCAACTCCAAGCAATGAATGCCGATAAAACGTAGGAATCGCCCTTGAGAAGGGTTATTAAATACAATAAAACCGCTGATTTCCTCAATAAAAACAGAAGGAAAGATTTATAAAATAAGAAATAGACTAATTCATCGCATCCTTCTGATATATTTATTCGTCAGACCAAGTCTTTCAGAAAAATCCCATAAAAGGGCGCACGGAGTCCTTTTATTTTCGCAGAGGATTAATTAGCTACGCCATCGCCCGATGCCGATGAGTCGACGCGCCTCAATACGGCAATTCATTATGCCGCGGCCCGGCGGATACGGTGAATAAAGCCCCGTTATCCGACGACATCATCGCACCGGCGAAGTGCGCGTGGTTGCAGAATACCGTTCTGCGGATAGGCGCAAAGCCGAGATGGAAAACGCCGCGTCTCAGGAAATGAGCCGTAAGCAAAGCGCAGGCGGCTCCGCGCGGGCTGTCCTCTCCGTTCGCCCCTCTCTCAACCCAGCCCTCCTTTCGGAGCGGAGGCCGTCTACGGCACAGGGCGCCAAACATCGGGCATAAAAAAACCCGCCGTTAAGCGGGTTTGGTTCTCATGTGCGGTTCACTGACGCCAGCCTACGCCGGACGCGGGATTACTCCCACTCCATTATAAATGGAATGGTAAAATCCTTAATTTACAATCATTTAAAAACAAAAATCGTAGCAATACCACGAAATATACCATACCAAGCTTAACCAGCTGAAAATAGCTTGATCTGCCGGTGCTCGCGCTCTTGGTCGGCGATCTCGCCCGGCTGCAGTGCCAGCTCGTCATCGCTCTTACCCTTCAGCACGTCGCGCAGACGCACCGTGTAGGCAATGGACGGCGGCTCGAACACATACCCGGCAGCGAGCAGCCCCGCCTCGACTTCCTCTGTGATGAAAAACGGCTCTTCGTTATGGTGCTCCAACATCATGTCTTCTACTCATCACTTCCAGCGCTTAGCACCCGTGCAGCCCCCTTCGTGTACACGATGCTACCACCGTACTCGCATACGCCATAAAGCGCCTCGCGCACGATACCAACAACGTATATACTACATTAGTACTTATCTTCCCAAAAAGGAGGTGTGCCATGTCAAAAGAAGCTGTTTTCACGATGAAACTTGAGCCGGAGTTGCGTGCCGAGTTTATGGCTGAAGCTGCCGGTGAGGATCGGCCAGCATCTCAGATCATGCGCGAACTGATGCGCGGCTACATAGCTCAGCGCCGCCAAGTCCGCGAAAATGACGATTACTTGCGACACAAGATCGAGAGCGGCCGCCCCGGGCCAGGCCGGTCGAATGAGCGCAAATAGGTGTACATGAACTGAAAATAAGAAAGTATCAATGGGGGGCCATCTGCTATGAGTAAAAGTCAGCTCAGCGAGCGCGATATTTGCACAAAATTCATTACCCCGGCGCTTGAGCAGGCGGGATGGGACATCGTCACTCAGGTACGTGAAGAGTTTCCGCTCACCAAGGGCCGCATCATCGTCCGCGGCAAGTTGCACACCCGCGCTCAGCATAAGCGGGCTGACTATGTGTTGTTTCATAAGCCCAACATCCCCATCGCGATCATCGAGGCGAAGGACAACAAACACTCATTGGGCGATGGCATGCAACAGGGGCTGGGTTATGCCGAAATGCTGCAAGTGCCCTTCGTGTTCAGCAGTAACGGCGACGGCTTTCTATTCCACAACAAGATTGCCAAAGATGGCGTCATCGAACGGGAGCTGGCACTTCACGAACTGCCCGGCCCTGAGATGCTGTGGCACTGGTGGTCCGAGCACTTGGGCTTGAACACTGCCCAGAGCGAGTTGGTCTCGCAGGATTATTACAGCGACGGCAGCAACAAAACACCTCGCTATTACCAGCTTCTGGCGATCAACAAGACCGTTGAAGCCATCGCTCGCGGCCAGAATCGTCTTCTGCTGGTTATGGCCACCGGCACGGGTAAAACCTACACCGCATTTCAAATCATCTGGCGTCTTTGGAAATCCAAAGCCAAAAAACGCATTTTGTTTTTGGCCGACCGCAATATCTTGGTTGACCAGACCATGACCAACGACTTCAAACCCTTCGGCTCGGCCATGACCAAGATCCAGAAGCGGCAAGCCAACAAGTCGTATGAAATTTATCTGTCCTTGTACCAGGCAGTCACCGGGGCAGAAGAAGAACGCAACATCTACAAGCAGTTCAGCCGTGAATTCTTTGATCTGATCGTCATCGACGAATGCCATCGCGGCAGTGCGGCAGCAGACTCAGCCTGGCGCGAAATTCTTGAATATTTTTCATCGGCCACCCAAATCGGCTTGACTGCCACACCCAAGGAAACCAAAGAAGTTTCCAACATCGATTATTTTGGCGAACCGATTTACACCTACTCCCTGCGCCAGGGTATCGATGATGGTTTTCTCGCTCCGTACAAGGTGGTGCGCATTGATCTGGATAAAGATCTTACCGGCTGGCGACCTGACAAAGGCATGCTCGATAAGCATGGCAACGAAATTGAGGATCGTATTTATAACCAGCGCGACTTTGATAAAAACCTTGTGTTGGAAAAGCGCACAGAGTTAGTAGCAAAGAAAATCAGCGACTTCCTCAAACAAACCAATCGCTTCGACAAAACCATTGTATTCTGCGACAACATTGATCATGCCGAGCGCATGCGTCAGGCATTGGTGAATGAAAATTCCGACCTGGCGACACAAAACAGCAAGTACGTCATGCGCATTACCGGCGATAACGAAGAAGGAAAGGCCGAACTCGATAACTTTATCTTTCCCGAATCCAAATACCCGGTTATCGCCATCACATCCAAATTGATGACCACGGGTGTGGACGCCCAGACTTGCAAACTCATCGTGCTCGATCAGCGCATCCAGTCCATGACCGAGTTCAAGCAGATCATTGGCCGTGGCACGCGCATCAATGAAGACTACGACAAGTATTACTTCACCATCATCGACTTCAAAAAAGCGACCGAGCTATTCGCCGATCCTGATTTTGATGGCGATCCCGTGCAAGTCTACGAACCCACAGCTGTCGAATCCCCGGTGCCGCCAGATGAAGTAACGGGCACTCAGGGTGACGATGGCTTTATTTATCCGCCTGCCGAGGAGTCGCCGTGGACGGGCGTATCTGAACCAGGCTCGCACGAAGAAAGAACCGGAGTTCGTCGCTATGTCGTTACCAATGTTGAAGTCAAAGTGGCGGCCGAGCGCGTGCAGTATTTCGACGCCAACGGAAAACTGATTACCGAATCACTCAAGGACTACACCCGCAAGGCGCTCGCCAAGGAGTTCAGCTCTCTAGACGACTTCTTGCGCCGCTGGAACAGCGCCGAGAAGAAGCAAGCCATCATCGACGAATTGGCCAATGAGGGCGTTTTCTTTGCCGCGCTGGCCGAAGAAATTGGCCAGCAGTCAGGCAAGGAATTCGATCCGTTTGATCTGGTCTGCCACGTAGCCTGGGATCAACCACCGCTCAGCCGCAAGGAACGTGCCGATCAGGTTAAGAAACGCGATTACTTCACTCGCTATGGCGAGCAAGCGCAGCGTGTGCTGCAAGCTTTGCTGGACAAATACGCTGACGAAGGCGTTGGACCGATTGAGGAAACGCAAATCCTCACCATCGCCCCGTTCACCAGTTTCGGCACCCCTATGGAGATCATTCGCGCCTTTGGCGGGCTGGATCAGTACCAACACGCTGTGCACGAACTCGGACAAGCGCTCTATAGCCCATCGCAGCAGCGCGCATAACAAACACGAATTGGAACCTCACTCATGTCTATCGGCACCCTGATCAAAACCATTCAAGACATCATGCGTAAAGACGTAGGCGTTGATGGCGACGCCCAGCGCATCAGCCAGATCGTCTGGCTACTGTTTCTGAAAATCTTCGATGACAAAGAACAAGAATGGCAACTCACCATTCCTGGCTACAAGTCGCCACTGCAAAGCCGCTTCCGCTGGAGCAACTGGGCCAAGAATGCAGAAGGCATCACCGGCGACGAACTGATCGACTTCGTCAACAACGAGCTTTTTCCCTCACTCAAAAAGCTGGCCACCGCTGCTGGCGTGTCGCCAGGCGGCAAAGTGGTTGGCTCGGTGTTCGAGGATGCCTACAACTACATGAAATCTGGCACCCTGCTGCGGCAGGTGATCAACACCATTGAAGATGATGTTGATTTCAACTCCTCTACAGACAGGCATCTGTTCAACGACATCTACGAAAAAATCCTGGCCGATCTGCAATCGGCGGGCAACGCGGGCGAGTACTACACGCCACGCGCCGTCACCCAGTTCATGGTGGACATTCTTGACCCGCAGTTGGGCGAAAGCGTGTTGGACCCGGCCTGCGGCACCGGCGGCTTTTTGACCTGCACCATCGAGCACCTGAAGGCACAAGTCAGAACAGCGGCAGACCGCCTCACGCTGCAAGACAGCATCCACGGCGTCGAGAAAAAGCCGCTGCCCCACATGCTGGCCATGACCAACCTGATGCTGCACGGCATCGATGTGCCCAGCAACATCCGCCACAACAACACCCTGAGCCGTCCGCTGAAAGATTACGGCCCGAAAGACCGAGTGGACATCATCCTCACCAATCCGCCCTTTGGCGGCATGGAAGAAGACGGCATCGAAAACAACTTTCCGCGCAAGTATAAAACCCGCGAAACCGCCGATCTGTTCATGGCGCTGATCATGCATCTGCTCAAGCACGACACAGGCCGCGCCGCCGTCGTGCTGCCGGATGGCTTCCTGTTTGGTGAAGGCGCCAAGACCACGCTCAAACGCGAACTGCTCGAAGAGTTCAACCTGCACACCATCGTGCGCCTGCCCAAGGGTGTTTTTGCGCCCTACACCAGCATCGCCACCAATGTGCTGTTCTTCGAAAAGGGCGAGCCGACCAAGGACGTCTGGTTCTTTGAACACCCCTACCCGGAGGGCTACAAGAGCTATTCACGCTCCAAGCCACTGACCATCGAGGAATTCGATCTCGAAAAAGTCTGGTGGGGTGGCCCCAGTCGCAAAGGTCGCAAGACAACGCAATACGCATGGAAAGTTTCTGCAAAAGAGATAGCCGACAAAAACTACAACCTAGATGCCGTTGGCAAGAACCCGCACTTGGTAGAAGTCGAGCATGGCAAGCCAGAAGACTTGATGCGTCAATACCAGGGAATCGTCGCCCAGCTCAAAACAGCGCAGGCTGCTTTGAAAGCCGAGCTGATGGCGAGTCTCGGGGGCAAGGCATGACTAACACGACCCGCGATCTGCTCGAACAGCATTTCGACACCGCCTTTGCCGCGCCCGATGGCATTGCCAAGCTGCGCGAACTGATCCTGACGCTGGCCATGCAAGGCAAACTGGTGGAACAAGACCCCGCCGATCAGCCGGCCCTGGAATTGCTGAAAGACATCGACGCCGAAAAACAGCGGCTGGTGAAAACAGGCAAGATCAAAGCGCCCAAGCCTTTGCCGCCGATCAAACCGGAGGAAGTGCCTTACCAATTGCCACAGGGGTGGGAGTGGGTGCGAGTGAGAGAAATATGCCACGATTGGGGGCAGAAAATTCCAGATAGCACATTCACCTATATTGATGTTGGCGCCATTGATAATACATCAGGGAAAATTGGCTCGAACCTGCAGATCCTTGGCGCATCCGATGCGCCATCGCGGGCGAGAAAAATCGTTAAGACTGGGACCGTTATCTATTCAACTGTCCGACCGTATTTGTTAAATATTGCAATTATCGATAAGGAATACGACCCCGAACCTATCGCAAGCACAGCTTTTGCAATTCTTCACCCATTTAGGTCGTTAAGCGCCCGCTTCATATACCACTACCTTAGATCACCTGCATTTATTCGTTACGTTGAGGCGGCTCAGAAAGGGGTTGCATATCCCGCCATCAACGATGGCGATTTTTTCTCTGGTCTCTTTCCTCTCCCCCCGTTCCCCGAACAGAACCGTATCGTCGCCCTCATCGATCAGTTGATTGCGTGCTGCGATGCGCTGGAAGCCGTGCGCAACGAGCGGGAGGAAAAGCGGCTGGCTGTCCACGCCGCCGCCATGCAGCAACTTCTCGCCGCGCCGGACAGCTCGGCCTGGGGCTTTATCGAGCAGCACTTTGGTGAGCTCTACAGCATCAATGAAAACGTCACCGAACTGCGCAAAGCCATCCTCCAGCTCGCCGTTATGGGCCGCCTCGTCCCTCAAGACCCCAACGACCCTCCGGCCAGCGAACTGCTCGAGGAAATTGGAGCTGAAAGACTGCGGCTGGTTAAGGCAGGCAAGATCAAAATGCCTAGGCCGCTGCCGCCGATCAAGCCGGAGGAAGTGCCTTATCAATTGCCGCAGGGGTGGGAGTGGGTACGAGTGGCTGAGCTGACAGATGTGGGAACAGGTTCAACACCAGCAACAACAAATCAAGATTTTTACGGTGGAAGTATCCCTTGGTACACCAGCTCTGCAACCAATGATTTGTTTGCACCAATGCCAGATAAATTCATTACCGAGAAGGCAATCAGCGAGACCAATTGCAAAGTATTTCCCGCTGGATCTTTAATGATTGCAATGTACGGGCAGGGGAAAACTCGTGGACAGGTAAGTGAAATTGTCATCCCTGGAGCTACAAACCAGGCCGTGGCTGCACTGGTATTTTTCAGATCATCTGAAGGGATAAAGAAATATCTAAAGTATTTTTTTATCAAGATATACGACGAGATTCGCCTGCTTGCTGAAGGTGCTGCCCAGCCCAATCTCAATGTAGGAAAAATTAAGGAGACACTTGTCCCGTTACCTCCCTTATCGGAACAACACCGCATCGTCTCCCGCATCGACCAGTTGATGGCCCTGTGCGACACGGTGGACCAGAAGATCAACGATGCGACAGACAAGCAGACCGAACTACTGCGCGCCGTAATGGCGCAGGTTTGAGGAAGCGATCATGCGTCTGATATCTCTCACCATTAGCCAGTACAAAAACCTGCGGGACTTTTCCCTGAGCTTCGACGGCAACAGCTTTATCGACGTGTTTGTTGGCAAAAACGGTAGTGGAAAATCCAATCTGTTCGAGGCTCTAACGGAAATCTTCCGTCACCTTTTTGAGTACGACAAAGAGAAAGGCAACCCCGGCTTCGACTACACCATCAAGTACGAAATCGACGGGACGAAAACAGAAATAGCTTGGAACGCTGGTGCACTCACCATTGACGGCAAGGCGCGCGCCACGCTGGGTAAGACGCCACTGCCAGACAACGTGCTGATCTACTATTCCGGCCACAACACTACTGTGGCCGATCTGGTGCAGCGTTATGAGGATAGCTTTCGCAAACACATCAAAGGCGCTAATCTCGACGAAAGTCGGCGCTTTATCGGCGTTGGGCCAGAGTACAAGGCACTGCTGCTATCCGTTTTGCTGACACAGCCAGAGGGCGTCAAGGCGCGGCAGTTCGTGTGCCAAAAACTGGGAATACAAAATATTGGAGTTGATCTGCAACTCGTGTTGCAGCGGCCATCATTTGCCACTGGCGCACTCAAGATACTTGGCACGGACAGCATCGAGAACTTTGATCCTCGCACTCACTACTGGGGCGCGGACGGCATCACGCGTGACTTTCTGGACGAGTTGGTTGCCTGCGTCAAGGGCGAGTTTAATCACGGCAATGTATTTGATGCGGAGAAGGAGCACTATCAAATACCTGTCAATATCGAACTGTTTCAACAGCGCTTTGCCGACGTGTCGTTATCGGACATCTTTCGACAGTTCGATAATTTGAAGACCCTGGGCATGTTGGCGGACCTCTCTGTCCCGCTCACCCTGACCAGCGGCCTGGGCGGCACCATTGCCCATTTCAGCGATGGTCAGTTTCAGTCGGTGTACATCTACACCATCGTCGAGCTTTTCAAAGACCGCAATTGCCTAATTTTACTAGATGAGCCGGATGCATTCCTCCATCCAGAATGGCAGTTTGATTTCTTGCGGCAGGTATTCGATATCACTGACGCTGCAGCGAAAACCAGCCACGTTTTGATGAGCAGTCACAGCGCTGTGACGCTCATTCCTCACGACAAGAAAAAGATCAAGTTCTTTGACATCAAGGACAATCAGGCAAATTGCTACGATTTGCCGAAATCGATTGCAATCAAAAAACTTAGCTCCGACTTGATCAAGTATTCAGAACAGGAACAGTTGCTCAGCATTATTAATGCAGTCCAGATCGAAAAGAAACCCGTTCTTTTTACTGAGGGTAGCACCGATCCGCTCATACTCAAGGAAGCTTGGTACAAACTCTATGAGGAGGAGATGCCCTTCATCCCGTTCTATGCCTTCAGCTGCACTTACATCAATCAGCTGCTGACCGACAACCGAATTCACGGCGAGATGGGCGGACTGCCTATTTTCGCCTTATTCGATTTTGATAAGGCGTATGACCAATGGAATGGCCTCAACGGAGAGGTGACAGCCAACGATCCATTCAAAGGCCTGATTAAGAAATGGGCCCATGGCGAGTCTTATGCAGTCATGCTTCCTGTCCCAGCGCATGCCGATATTCAAAGGCAGGTAATCCGAAATCCGGAAACCGGCGAAACCTTTGGGGGGGATTCATGCTGCGAAATCGAGCACCTTTTTTATGGACAAGCACCGACAGCAGACTACTACCATCAAGAAGCATGTGTTGGTGGCTCTAAGGTTGTATTCAAATCGGATCGTGACAAGACTGCTTTTGCCAAAGAAATTGTGCCGATGCTTGATAAGTCCTGCTTTGAACCACTCAAGCCGGTTTTTGAGTTTATAAAATCCAAATGCGCTTCATAAGTCAAACGGAAATTAGCATATAGGTACTGTCATCGGTCTATGGCCAGAGGGGCATTAATTGACCCAATCAGAACATTGAAAAATTGACGACAAGCTTAACAGCGAAAGGCACATCCAGCGACCAAAGAAACGACACAGATGTGTATCCAGAAAACCACCATTTTCCGAACATGACGGTTGCAACGATACACCACCAATAGGGCCGAGACTGGTCCCCGATGAGAAGTAAAAAGGCGGCCAGTGGCCGCCCTCCTTCATTTGCGCATTACCTCAAAACATCATTAGCCACATGCTTGACGTAGGGACCTCATAGCTTCCTAAAATCTGCCCTAGTCGCCCAGCCCGTTTCGGCGCCATCCAGTCCCGCAACATCTACCGAAGCCGTGGCCATCTGTCGCAACAGAATGGCTAGCTCGGCCGGGTTGCCCTCACGGCGGACCTCGGTCAGCAGCTCTGCTGCATAGGGCGGATCAGCGCGGAAGCACTCAGCCATCGCCGTGTCGTGCGATCTGTCTTTCATTTGGTGCCGTCCTCCTTTCCCCGATCACAATAAAGCATGCGGTAATCCAAGACAATTTCAGCGCCTCGCTTTGGATTGCACAATCCAAAACGCAGCCCGCAGGCTAGCAGTGCCCGGCCGGTGCGGGCCCGCCGTGAGTCGGCTTGAACGTAAGCGGCAGACCAAGCGCTTGGGTGACTTTCACCACGGTTGCGAAGTTCGGTCGCCATCGCCTGAAAGGGCCTTGTCCGGTCCTTGGCGGCTCATTCCCACGTCGCGGGCAAGCTGGCTGAGATTGCGGGTGCGGGCCAAGTATCCAAGCGCCGCCGCGATCAGTGAGGGGGCGCCATCCTCCATCACGGCATCCAGATAGGCCGTAATATCGGCCTCGGTCTTGAGATAGTCCGCTGTGTCATAGCGGCTGAATTTGACTTCCATCGTGGTCACTCCGTCCACTGCGCTGCAATGGTCTTGGCTATGGAGATGTCCCGCTACTGGCTACTCTTGTCGCCCCCACAAAGCAGCACCACCACCAAGGGGCCGTACAACCCGGCCATCCTCGAATAAGTACCAAAAGCGAAAAATCGAAACGGCCCGCCTGGGCCGTTTGTCATTTCCGAGTAAAGACGATAGCACTCATCTGCTCTCGAATTCCTGCCTGCAATTCGCGGAAATCGATCATCATCCGCTCGACGTCTATGGGTTTTGCACCTTGACCGCGCTTTTCCGCAAGCCAGAGTTTCAATAGGCCAGCTACCCGGCCAAGATCGCCATTCAGCTTCACCAACTCGCGCACCGCCTCAAGATCGGCCCGTGCTCCGACCGGTCGGTTTAGACCAACGGCGCGCAGGTAAGCGGAACGAGACAAGCCAGTTTGGTCAGCTAGCTCTGTAATGGCAGCTTTTTCCTCATCCGTTACCCATACCTCTATGGGCTTACCACGCCGCCGCGCCGCCGTATCTTTTGATGCCATCACTTCGCTCATTATGATCAACTCCTATTGTGGACAATTACGCACTTGAACGCGGCAGCGTCTGTGTGCCTCGCAGAGCAAGATGCCGTCGAGCCGCAGGCGAGTAAGGGGCGGTGGTGGATGGGGACGGGCTTGCCCGTACCCGTACAACACACATCTTGCCGTACTGCTCAGTGCAATTTTAGGCAATTTAACGCTAATGGCCAGCTTCGCTAACATCAGTTGCGTTCATTTTCCTATAATTGCGCTAGTTTTCCTTAAATCGCGCAGCGTCGCGTTATTACGAGCGCAGAATTGCGTAAAATTGCGCTAATTTTCTTTGCTTGGATATACTGGTTTGGACCGAACGTCGAGAAGGGAGAAAGGCACATGACCGACCATCAAAATGCAAATACTGAACGTCGCCCTCAACGCCGTGGCCGTGCATCGTTCGTGGCGGTACTGGATGAGGTGCGGAAGGAGCACGAACGCGGGGTACCGCTGGTATGGATTTATGAGGCATTCGCGGACCAGCTCGAAATGGGATACACCCAGTTCACCAAATACGTCACACGATACATCAAGCAAGGTCAGCCAATCCTCGCTCCCTACAAGCATAACGGGAAGCGATGATCCTGTTATGGCCAAACATGCCGACGGTCGTTAGAATGCAATTACATTCAACGGCGTAAAGCCAAAATGGCACCAAAGAGGAGTGGATAAATTGGCCAGAAAGACACTTTCAGAGCGGCGAGCTGATGCGCTTTCGGAGCTTGAAACGGCAAAAGCAAGGCTGGTAAAACTTGACAATGAGGCAGCCGAAAGAATCGGAAGAATTGCAATAAAATCAGGATTGGTTAATCTTGAACTGACGGACGATCAAGTCCGGGAAGAATTCGACAGAATCGTGGAAAGGATCAGCAAGGGGAATTGATCATGAAGACAGCTCACCGCATCAGCGCATTGGCCAATCAACTCAACGAACTGCAAGCCTGCCTCGGTCGAGCCAGTGGGCGGCCTAGCAAGAGCGTTATGGAAGCCCAGCGCATTGCGGCCGAGCTGGCTTCTTCACTCGAAGAGTGGCACCTTGAAACGTTGCACATCCCTGAAACAGAGCGTGACCTCTATCGCGTACAGAATCCCTATTACGCGGCCCACTGACGCCGCGCACCGCCTTATCAAAAGCTCACTTCGGTGGGCTTTTTTTGTCCGTAAACATACGTTTGACGGACAACACTTTCAATTGAGTTTTCCTAAGAAAACTTCGGTAAAAACAAGATGTTGGGTAAGACCAACTGTCCGGAAATAGACGTTTGACGGACACTTATATATTTGTTTTTATTGAAATAAAGTGATGTTTCATGTCTAGCGATGTCAGGCGCTTTGAGGAATACTTAAGCCTCGGAATTTATCAAAACGAGGTATTAGGTATGAAAATAGAATCGCAAAAACTGCCTATTTCATCACTGCGAAAATTCGGACGGAGTGCGGCATTGGCCTTGGCAATCGCAAGCCTTGGCGTTGGCCTCTACATGGCACCGGCTCCGGCCTATGCCATCTATTGCTCGAACTGCTCGACGTTCTATCAGCAGATGTACGAGTACGCCGAAGCGGTCAACACGCAACTGAACACCGCGCAGCAGTTGCAGACGCAGATCCAGCAGTACGACAACATGATTAAGCAGGGCATGTCACTGCCCAGCCGCATGTTCAACACCATCACTGGCGACCTCCAGCGCGTGGCCAGCGTCTACAACTCGGCGCAGTCGCTCGGCCGCAACATCAGCAATCTGGACGAACAGTTTCGCCAGCAGTTCAAGGGCTATGACAGCTATCTGAACTCGATTGGCCAAGGGCAAAACAACATGTCGCAGCGCTATCGGGACTGGGCACAAACCGGCTTCGATAACGCCCGCACGGCCATGCAGGCCGCTGGCGTAAATACCAGCACATTCGAGGATGAGAACGCGATGCTGGATCAGTTGGTGAGCCGTTCGCAGTCGGCCGTTGGCCGTCAGCAGGCCATTCAAGCCGGGAACGAGATTGCGGCGCAGAACGTGCAGCAGCTCCAGAAGCTGCGCGATCTGGTAGCCACACAAATCACCCTGCAAGGCAACTACATGGCGCAGCAAAACGAACGACAGTCCGTTAGCGATGCCTCCGAACAGCAATTCCGCAGCCGTGAAAATACACGCGGCCCGTCTGAGGGGTTCTAACCATGATGATTTCTAAGGCGCTGATTGCCGCCCTCTGTCTCGTCTCGGCCCTTGGTGGGTCGGCACTGACGGCCGTGGCCGTCACGAACGCCGCCGCGCCGGAATGCGCAGCGGCCGGCAATGGCCATCAGGATGACCAATTCCGCAGCCGCCCAAACACTCGCGGCCCGTCTGAGGGGTTCTGACTATGCGACGTTCAACCGTTTTCGCACTTGTCGGCGCGGTGCTCTTGCTATCTGCAACTAGTGCGATGGCTGCCGGGGTCGATTTGGCGCAGAGCAACACGTCTATGAACAGCCTTCTGCGGCTGATTCAGAACGCTTCAAACCAATGGGCACCGCGCCTGCATGACTACGCCTTGTGGCTCTTGGGATGCCTTGCCGTCATCCAGTTAGTTTGGACTTTTGCTCCTTTGGTCATGCGCGGAGCTGAACTGGGCGACATCCTCCATGAGCTGGTGAAATTCATCCTCGTGATAGGGTTCTTCTATGCGATGCTCGATCACGCGACCGAGTGGGGCGGGGCCATCGTCAACAGCTTCCGGCAGGCCGGGGCGCACGCGGCAGGGTTGGGTAGTGCGGAGCTGATGCCGGGGGATATGTTCTCAACTGCTGTGGACTTTTCACGGCAGGTGCTGACGGCCGGTGTGTCGATGTTCAGCCCAATCACATCGGTTGTAGTGGCCGTATCTGCATTGATCGTCCTGATGTGTTTCACGTTTATAGCGGCTCTGGTGTTCGTGACGCTCGTAGAGGCCTACGTCATCATCAATGCCGCCGTCCTGTTCATGGGTTTCGGTGGCTCTCAATGGACACGCGAATATGCACTGGCTCCCATTCGCTATGCCGTTGCGGTAGGTGCCAAGCTGTTTGTCCTGACTCTGATTGTGGGTCTGATCATGCAGGTTTCCGCAGAATGGTCGGCAGCCTACACCAACGACGAAGCGTCGTTGATGACCTTGGTCGGCCTGTCTTTGGTGTGCGCCTACCTGACCAAAACCATCCCTGAACTGATCGGCGGCATGATTAGCGGCACGTCGATGGGCGGCGGCTCTGTAATTGGGGGCATGGCCGCAGCCGGTGCAGCCGGTGCGGCGGCCGCAATCGCTACTGTTGCAACAGCTGGGGCAGCAGCCCCGGCTGCTGGAGCACTAGGGGCCGCGGGAACTGGCGGAGGCGCTGCCAGTGCCGCGGGTGGTGGACTGGCCTCCGCATTGAACGCCAGCATGGCAGGCGGCAGTACCACAGGGGGCATCGGTGGTGCGACGGGCGTCGGCAGCGCTGGAATTGGCGCAAGCACAGGAGGGGGCAGCGGTGCGACCGCAAAGGCCGCCGGTTCTCGCGTCGGGGGTGGTGCCGCGTCAGGATCGGCGAATCCAGTGTCGGCGGCCGCTTCGCCTGCTAGCCAAGAATCAGGCAGCGGCTTGAAGCAAGCCGCCAAACAGGCCGGAAAAGCTGCGAAGGGCGGTGACGACGATAAGGATCAGCAAGCCATCGCGCAGCAACGGCAGATGACACCAAAAGAAGGGACTGGCGGCAACGGCAAGGCTGTTGCGCAGGGCGCCGAGGTGGCCACACGAGCGCTTGGCGTGCTGGGCGCTATCAGCGTACCCGGCATGGAAAGCTCCCACGGGCTTTCGCTCGGGGGCACCGGATCTCCCCCTCCAGTCCCCGGCAGTGACAGTCCAGCGCCTGATGACGGCGCTGAGCCGACTGCACAAGCGGAATCCAACATTATTCGTCCGGCATCGGACACCACTAGCACCGGAGACGTCGGCGCGCTCAATGTGCCCGGCATGGCTTCTCAATCGGGGACGTAATCATGATGAACGATATATTTTTTGGCCTGATGATGCTCGGCGGCTTTTTTGTTCTCGGTATTGGTATGTGGGCGCTTGGCCAATGGCTGCGACGCAAAGGCTTCGGCCCGCAGCTCGATGCACTGGATAAGCAGTACACGGCACTACAGCATCGTGTGAACCGATTGGCTCTGCCTGCCGCTGCGCATTTTTACGGCGGCATGGGTATGCTTAATCGCATGCCGCTGTTCGGCAGCAAGAATCAGGTAGTACTGGTAGAGCGTGTGAGAATGGCCATCCTTCAGATGGAAGAGGAAGAACGGCAGCGAGGCAGGGGCATCAATCGCTGACGCGCACAGCCAGCTCCATCACCCACAACCCCGCCTGAGTGCGGGGTTTTGTTTTCCTGCCGCTGCTTCTCCGTCTATTACACACCGAAAAAACGACCTGTATCGCCCTATGAGAAGTTTTCACACATGACAGCCACAACCCCATTCTGACACCAAAAAAAACGCCGCTACGACCCATACGGGAGGGATTTTGGACGCTTTCGCAGGCCGTTAGAGGCCTTATGCCGGTTTTGGCCCTGCCCTTCCCTTTTTGGTGCCTGATGTCTTTTTGCCGGTTTCAACGGCTCGACCAGGTGCTGCGACCGGTGGGTAATCCACGGAACTAACCGCATCGACGACGGCAGGCCCGCCCTACCTTTTTTGATGCCCAACGGCCGTAGGCCGACCAAGACCAGCAAGCGATGAGCTGCGCCATCAAGGCGCGGCGCTTAGCGCGGATGTTGGAGATTCTTAGAGAATCTTGGATGGAATTTGCGAACAGCCCGCAAAGGCCCGCCGTTGCTGGGTTTTCAGAAACTGGCCGGGTGCCATTAAACAGGGGGAGCAGCGTTACGGTCGGATGCCTTGGGTCGCCCGTTTCCCATTTGCCCTTAGCGTACTCGTCCAGCCTCCAACCCACGGCAGCAAGCTCGGCCAGCGCCTTGGGGCGGAGCGAACGCCTTTCATGAGGGAGGGGAGCTGCCGCGAAGCGGTGGGAACCCCGCAGGGGGCCACGCTTTTGGATCGTGGCGCGATTTCGCACGAATAGGAGTTCCGAACTAACGGATGGGGGCCATCGACTTATGCACAGGCAAAAGGGTTTTAAACAGTTTTATATATAGTTTTAAAAGATTTAGCGTAAAAATAAGGAAATTTAATATTTTAATTCAATGAATTATGCGCAAAGCCGGTTCCTAATAAACGGATACCGGTTCCTAATAGACGGCGAAACGGTTCCTAATAGACGGTTTCAGGTTCCTAATAGACACTCTATCCACAGCGTGGCGGGTTGTTCCCACTTTGTCCGTCAACTGTCCGTCAATCAAAATGAAAAAAGCCCGCAACGGGGCTCTTTTGCGATCTCACTCACCGTCTATTAGGAACCGCCCAGCGGTTCCGACGAGGAATTGCGGTGCCTCATGACCAGTAGAGGGCCATCCTTCCCCGCTTCTTCGCACAAGGCATATTCAGGCAGGTCATCGGCTTTGATGATCCCGCGAAGGAAGAAACAGAATTTTTTGAACGAGCCACCGCTTCCACTGCGTTCGTAAAGGGTCTTGAAAGCCCATTTAGCGCTATCCCTGCCTGCGGCACGGCGAGCCAGTCGGTAGATAAAGCGTCCTATGCCCGGCTCGATCAGAAAGTAGTCCCGGTGTACTGTAAGTACCTCCGGCCGCTTGCCCTCGGTGACTTCTCGATAAATCCACTCCGGGGCTTCAATCTCGACAGAACTTATCTTCTTGGTGTCCGTGCGTGACAGAACACGATAGCGCGCGATCAGCCCCTCGGCTTCGGTTGTCCGGAACTTGCCGCTTTCGCGCACTGTCTTGATGGTAGTACCCCGCAACCGATCTAGCGCGGCTTCCACTCCCTTAACCTGACTACTACCGTTACCACGTCGGGCAAATCTGAGGATGTCGCTAACATGCAGCCGAAACACTCTCCCCGGCTTGCCACCCTTTCCTTCTCGATAGCGGTTCATAGCTTCGGTCAAGTGAGACACCATCATCAGCACAATGTCGTAGTCCCAAACGGAGGCCATTCCGTGCGCTCCTGCGGACACTTCCACGTATCCATCCGGCAGGACGTAGCGGATCAGTTCTCCGGCTCGCTTGTCCTTCTTGGATAAACGGAACACGGCCACATCCATGACGCTGCGATTGTCGCGGCCGCCCACGTCATAAAGGCTGGGCGCAAAAAAATCTGGCTGAGCATCGCCTTGTGGAGGCTTGCGGACAAGTGACAACGCTTTGTCCCGCTCTTTTGCCCTTTCCATCTGTTCATGCACGGTCGAGACGTTAGACGGTCTACCGCGTTCAGCAGCCGGAGTTCGGCCACTGTTCCGCTTCCTGATATTTTCAAGGCGTTCCAGTAGCCCGCCAGAGTCGCCTATTACCGCGCCTATGGGCTTAAGACCGCTGTTTCGGCTACTCATGCACGGCCCAACTGGAGCTGTATTAAGCCCAGTACAAGCGGTCTACTCGTAAATGTCGCCTGCAAGTTGGCCGCCACAATTCAGGCCCCCATTCCGGGACGAGGGGCCGGGCTGGAATGTTTGCACGCATCAATCCATGCCTCGACCTCCGCCAAATCCCACACGACCTTGCGGCTACTGAGCGCAATGCGCTGAGGAAATTTCCCCTGCTTTTCAAAGTTGTAGATCGTGCGCTCGCACAGCGGAATCATCTCCAGCAGTTGCTTTTTGCTAATGAGAACTTTACTTGCTCTCCTTAATTCTTTTTCCACACCGAATACCTCGTTTTGTCATCATCCGAGGTTTAATTATTGCTACACAATTCCGGAAAATTCCAGCATCTATAATCATGTTTTTCCAATTAAATCAATTAGTTAACGCCCACAAACTCAACGTTTGACGGACAATCTTGATAACGCAAACCGCTGTTTTAATTAGGTTTACAATAGGCACTTAAAGCCAATTTATTGCGTCCGGAAATTCATACGTTTTGCGGACAAAAAAAAGCCCACCGAAGTGGGCATTTCGCGACAAAAAGCAGGTCTCAAGGCTCCGAATCAGTCTTTGGGGCGGGTCTTCCTGATTGTCCACTCGTCGATCATGTCGGCCCAATCTTGGAGCATCGCCCGGCGCTGATCGCGGTACTCGGCCTTGTTGTAGATAGCACGAACGCCCTTCTGTTCGTGCGCAAGGCACTTCTCGATCCAGTCGGTGTTATAGCCAGCCTCATGCAACAGCGTGCTGGCCGTACGTCGCAAATCGTGCGGCCCAAACTTGCCGAGCGAGTGCCCTTCCTTCTGGGCCAGCCGATAGGTGAGGGTAAGCACCTGATTGAGCGTCGCGCTGCTCATCGGCAAGTCTGAGTCATAACGTGATGGCAGAACGTACTCCGAACCGCCGGCGAAGGTCTTCAGTGCTATGAAAATATCCAGCGCCTGCCTCGACAGGAACACCAAATGGGGATTGCGGCGCTTCATCCGCTCCTTGGGGATTGTCCAGAGCGCGTCGGTGAAATTGATTTCGTTCCACGTTGCGTTGGTTAGTTCGCTTTTGCGAACCATCGTTAGCAACAGCAGCTTGGCAGCCGCGCGGATCGAAGGTGTGGTGCCAATGCGCTCCATGTACTGGTACATCAAGCCAATTTCATCTGGCGTCAGTGCTCGATCTCGTGGCTCAAACTTGGCGATAGTTGACGGGCGCACCAGATCGGCCGGGTTCTCAACCTTCTGTCCGCGTTCGATAGCCCAGCGGAAGACCTGCATCATAATTTCGCGGCAAAGCACGGCCGTTGATGGCCTGCCTTGTTCTACGATGGCATCAGTAAGCGCCCGCAAGTCCTCGTGGGTAATTTCTATCAGTTTCCTGTTGCTGAATTTCGGCTTTAGCTCTCGCTCGTATGTTCCACGGCGCATGTCGCGGGTGGAATCTGCCATTTGATAGCCGCGCAACCACTTCTCGGCCCACGCGCCGAATGTCTCAGCATCCTTGACGCGGGCTTTGTCTCGGGCCTTCTCCTTGGCTGGAGATTTCCCTGAGGCGATCATCTTCTTGGCTTCGCCCAGCCGTTCGCGGGCTTCCGCTAGCGTGATCCCTCCGACACCGTAGCGGCCGAAGGTGATGGTCTCTTGCCTGCCGTGGATCGAGTAGTTGTAGCGGAACGAAATCGAACCCGCAGGGGTGATGGCCACGTAGAGGCCGTCACGGTCATTCACTTTGTAGAGCTTGTCCTTTGGCTTGAGGTTGCGCAGCTTGGTATCAGTCAGCATGGTCGGGTTGGGTTTCCTCTCAAAAATACCATGCTCAAAAAGCCCCGCATATCCCATAAAAAAAACATTACAGAACAATGCGTTATGTCAATTCAATACCATGATTACTCCATCAAGAGCAACATGGTATCGATTGCTGAACATGGCATCAGGTTCAAATCGTACCATCTACCATGCCATAGAAATCGGGTGCTTGGCGATGCGAAAATTTGCCAGACTGTGCCAAGCCAATAATGAAAAAAGCCCGCAGTTACACGGGCTTATAGGTGTTTTAGTGCTCTTTGATGCCGGTCGATGCCGGACGCGGGATCACTCCCACTCGATCGTCGCCGGCGGCTTGCCGCTGATGTCGTACACCACGCGGGAGATGCCGTCCACTTCGTTGATGATGCGGTTGGACACGCGGCCGAGGAAGTCATACGGCAGATGCGCCCAGTGCGCGGTCATGAAGTCGATGGTTTCCACCGCACGCAGGGAGACCACCCAGTCGTATTTGCGGCCGTCGCCCATCACGCCGACCGAGCGCACCGGCAGGAACACGGTGAACGCCTGGCTGACTTTGTTGTACAGATCGGCTTTGTGCAGCTCTTCGATGAAGATGGCGTCGGCGCGGCGCAGCAGATCGCAGTACTCTTTCTTCACTTCGCCCAGCACGCGCACGCCCAGACCCGGGCCCGGGAACGGGTGACGGTACAGCATGTCGTACGGCAGGCCCAGTTCCAGGCCAATTTTGCGCACTTCGTCTTTGAACAGCTCTTTCAGCGGCTCGACCAGGCCCAGCTTCATCTCTTTCGGCAGGCCGCCCACGTTGTGGTGCGACTTGATCACGTGCGCTTTGCCGGTGGCGGAAGCGGCGG
>Ga0308165_1002556_pt1 | contig 21266 bp, 30 predicted proteins | sample PhyWR2_FD_201032 | JGI IMG/M metagenome (GOLD analysis project Ga0308165, IMG submission 201032) | Phyllosphere microbial communities from UC Gill Tract Community Farm, Albany, California, United States - DLSLW.R2 | ecosystem: Host-associated > Plants > Phyllosphere > Unclassified | place: USA... | reverse complement strand
GCTGACGCCTTCCTGCAACAGATCCTGCTGCGTCCGGCTGAATACGACGTTATCGCTTGTATGAACCTGAACGGTGACTACATCTCTGATGCACTGGCAGCACAAGTTGGCGGTATTGGTATCGCTCCTGGCGCTAACATCGGTGACGAATGTGCACTGTTCGAAGCAACCCACGGCACCGCACCAAAATACGCAGGTCAGGACAAAGTGAACCCAGGTTCAATCATCCTGTCTGCGGAAATGATGCTCCGTCATATGGGCTGGTTCGAAGCAGCTGACCTGATCGTTAAAGGCATGAGCGGCGCAATCAACGCGAAAACCGTAACTTATGACTTTGAACGTCTGATGGATGGCGCTAAACTGCTGAAATGTAGCGAGTTTGGTGACGCAATCATCGAAAACATGTAATCCAAACTTTTGGGTTAGATGATAACGGGAGCCTCAGGGTTCCCGTTTTTTTTGAGCTAAAAAAACTTCCCCCCAAAACTCCACCAAAACTCCACCAAAACTCTCCCCCAAAACTGATTAAAAATCACCCCGTTTTTGTGTCGATGACCATCCATTCTTTTCCTCTGTCATCATTGTATTTATCGGTCATTCTTCTCGATTTATGGCCCAGTAGCTTTTGAGTATCGATACCTTGTTCACGATAGATCCTCTCAGCTAATGAGCGCTGTTCATGGAATGTTGGAGCCGTTCCTTCCTCCCAAGTAAGACCGCATTTATCACGTGCTTTTTTAAATGTCGTTGTGAGCGAGTTAGCTGGTACGCGACTCCCCCTGGTAGCCATTGATGTGGAACGCCTGAAGTGAACCAGATATTTACTGATAACCGAATCCCGACACATTGAAACGACTTCCCGTAATGTGATATTTAATTTTTCACATTTCAGACTTAATGGAATGGCTAATCTACTTCCGGTTTTTTCTTGGGTGATATGGAGCATGTCATCCCAAATATCGGAGAACTGCATATTGCTGATATCACCAATCCTTTGCCCGGTAACTAATGCCAGCAACATTCCATTTATTAAATAAGCCGGATGGTGTTCTGCTTGTTTGAATATTACCTCCCACTCTTCAAAAGAAAGTCGTTGCCGGGTAATACGGTTTCTTGGCTGTTTCGTTGCAAGAGCTGGATTATGGCCAGGCGGAACATGCCCCGCATGCTGAGCCTCTTTAAATACATCGATCATCACCATTCTTACTATTTGTGCCATCCGGCTATGTCCCTCGGCCTTTATTGCATCAGTGACTTCTGCCACATCGAGAGTAGTGATGTCTTTCAGGTATTTCATTCCATAATGTTCACGGAACAAACGTACAGGCTTTAACTTCTGTTTATACGAGTTCGGGCGTAATTCGTTTAATGACACACGCTCTTCCTGAATGGCTAAATATTTATCCAGCCATTCAGTTACCGTTATCCCTTCACGCATTTTTCTTATTTTTGCTATCTTTTCATTAACGCTGAGGATCTGCCTGGTTCTCTGTTCTGCAATAATTGCATTGGCTTCGTTAGCGACCTGCATAGCCTCATTTTCATCAGTACCTAAGCTATGAAATTTTCCTGAAAGCGGGTGCTTATATTGCCAGTAAACTTTACCGCTTCTCTTATCAAGCTTGCGATACAGGTTTGGTATCGAAATCTTATGCGTTCTTGGTCTAGCGGCCATCAGCAACAATCCTTAATAATCGAGGGTTGGCATTCGGTGGCAGTCTATGTTCTGCAATCTGGCCAACGAACCTGGCATCTTTATCAACCATCCATTCGCGTCCTACTTTCATTGCGGGGGGAGCGATCATTTTCCCTTTGGCGTATTTTTTTAAAACTCGTTCACTGGGTGCCTGTTCGCCAAATTCATCTTTCGCCCAATCAAGTAAGGGGATCATTCGTGCCATAATGCCCCCAGTTTATTCGATTTATGTGAGGCCCTTGTTAGCCCGATCATTATCACCTTTATTGTGGCGCTGTTTTCGTACATGGTCTTCCCTCATTATCCGATATATAGCGCTATCAGCCTCACTACAAGCGCATTCAATATCAGACGTGGTCAGGGTCTGTTTGCGTACGCTGGCTGACAACCGGCCTATTTTAATATCGAAATCAGTAAGTAAAATTGCTCCGGGTTTCCAATGCATGGCAGTCTCCTTTAATAAATTGAGCCTGCCATGCTATCGGTTCGATTAAATTAATTCTGATTAGGCTTAATCAAGTTTTCAGGAAGAAACGCACCTTTTTCACGTGTTACTTTGACGCTATCAGGCATGTGTATTCCCAGTTCACAGCGGCTACGCGCTTCGATTAGCCCATTACTACCATCAGGTAATACAACGTGAATTGCGTCACCCCGTTTTAGTGTTAGTTTCAACATTAGCGTACCTGCAGTGAGCGTTCGCCTATTTCAAGATGTGCACCTGGTACCGGATTAAGAAGTCCGTCCGGAGGGGTTTCACCATCAGCTTTGATTTGAGCGGCTGCAGCTTCTGCCGCCTCAATCGCATCTTTGATTGCCTTTTTATCCGGAGCAATTACCGTCTGTACGGTAACCATGTCATCAGGCAGCATATCGACATTATCTATTACTACATTGATAGAACCTTTACGGGCAGTGAATGTATTCTTTGGTGTTTTAAGGGTATCTTTCCCGGTCGCTAGCAGACATGACAAGATGTACTTACGCAGGGTTTTATCTTTATTTTCAAAAGACTTTTTACGTTCTGCCAGGCGTTTCATTTCTTCATCACAGGTTTTAGCGTTTCCGAGGTTGTTCCGGGCTACAACCATGACAGCATCCAGTTTATCGGCTAACTCACCCTCTAAACCTTCCAGTGTATCGGCGATCATTTCTGGCGTGAAATCATCAGAGGTTTCCAGCAGCTGCAGGAGGCTGGAATAGTCGGCAGCTAATGCGATTGCAGTGGTAGAAGTCATACTTTTTTCTCCTGAGAATGTTTGGATACACGACCGTTTTCTTGATCCCACGCTTTGCGCATGAACTCTTCACTAAATTTCATTTCAGGAGCTTGCTGGAATGCAATGTAAGCTTCTTCCTGGCAATTTGTGCAATAGTCGAGAACTTTACGGCACCCGCAATCATCGCAGTAATTACTCATGCTGTTTTCTCCTGTGAGTTCAATTCAGCTAGGCGTGAATCTTTAATTTTTGTCAGTCTTACAAGACGACTTTTTAAATAACTGGCGTGTTGCTGATCTCCTTTTGCTTCAGCACTTTTACGATGGACTTCAACTTCACGGGCTACAGAGCTGAATACTTTGTTGATCTCATTCTCTGACACACCTGTTTCCAGTGTTTTCGCTACCCGGGTTAACTTATCGTCAAGTTCCTGACGTAGACGTGTGGCATCCTCAGCGTTTTCACTGGCATTCTTAATTGCAAACTCAGCTTTGTTTTGCTGGCGATATTCAGGGTTATCGTACAGACCCATAAAGATATCAGCGCTGAACCCAAGCGATGAGAGCGCCTTTTTGGTGGCGTCCGTGAGCGATTTTTTAGTCGCCTCACCATCACAAATTGGTCCGTATTTGCTGTCATAAATGTAGGGTGTACAGCCGTATGCAACTTCTTCGCCGCGGACACCATCCTGAATGAACCAGAGCTTTATCTTGATCACATGATTTTGTTCGGTGAGGATGCCGCCAGAGCCATTTTGAATAAGATCCCATGTCTGATTACCATCCTGGCCTTTAACTTTTCTAAGGATTGGTGCGCCAGCATCGAATCGTTCTTCAAGAATATCAACTCCCCAACCGATACCCTTAGGGCCAAACTCACGCGTGGCCAGCATGGTCATGTATGTTCCATTGATGGATGTGCCGCCGCCGTTGACGGCGAAAGCTTTAGTGAATCGTTCATCAGTACGGAATACACGTTTCCAGAGCGCCAGATTTTCCTGTCCGTCTGCAGGACTTTCATTAATGCTCTTTTCTACGCTGGCCACTGCCTGCTGATGCTGTTCATCGGCATTTATTCTTGCGGCCAATTGTTCTGTTTGAGTGACTAGCTTTTCAGCTCTTTCACTTAATTTTTCTTCTGGCTCTTCCTGGGTGGCATAAACGCCATAACCCATATCAGTAAGTGTTTCCCGCGCTTGTTCTGCCTGGGTATCACTTACTGCAGGTGCATTTTCTTTTTGTTCCGGTACCGGGTTGGGTGGGGTTTCTTGCACTAATCCCATAATGGAAAACTTACCGTCACCAAGATTTTTAACGGTAGCATCTGCTTGTTTTTCGGGTTTTGTTTCACCTTCTTCGATATGGCCATTCGCCTCTAACCATGACGTGATATGACGGCGTAGCGAGTCAGGAAAATGATAAGTATCACTCGCGGGAGCTTGCTGTATAACACCGAATATGGAGTTACGGTCATACTTAAGGATTTGCGGTGTGGTGCGTAGCGATGCAGACCAGCGTTTAAAATCCTCCCGGTCGTCCGCAATGATTTTATCTGCATCAATCAGGTCTCCGGAAAGTACAACCTGATCACAAGGGTGAGGGCGCAGCGCGAGAGCAATTTCTCTATCAAGTGTTGCATAGGTATGTTTGTACCCGCGTTTTGGACTCTGCAGGTTATCAGTATTAACGTTTTCAGCTTTATTTGAGTCAGTCGCAGCCGCCAGAATTTCGTCGCGTTTACCCGGATTTTCAAGCCAGCGCTTAATGAACTGGCTGATTGCTGCTTTACCCGGTGTCTGTTTTTCAAACTGAGTGAAGATAGCCTGAATTAGATTATTCAGACCTTCAACGTGCATATGCTTTACTGGCTCGTTGTTGTGAAGAGCTACAAGTACATTGAAATTAAATCTGTCTACGTCTTCTAAAGTTTGTCCTGATGAATCCAAATTATCCAGATAATCGACAACCTGCGAATACATACTCCCATCTATTGGGGAGTCGCTGAATAACAGAACTGCAGCGAATCGTTCGCGTGATGGTATGGCCATAAGGTCAACAATATCGGATTCACTGGGCATATTGTTATCCGTGGGTGGAGTAATATTAATCCACTTCTCACCGTCAAAATCATGAGTGGTGGCAAACTCTTCATTGAACACACCTAATGCTGACCGGTCTTGTCCCGGAGCATCTTCCCAAATTTTAGGCTTGAAATAAGAGTCTCCATTATCCGGATACTGTTCCCACAATTTTCCGACAATAATGTTTTCAGCAACTTTTTTATTTGGTGCCTGGATGCTGATAGCAAGGCGAACGGCACCGTCCTTGATGGCCGATTTTTTCGGCTCCAGGAGGCAGTTATAAACAGTCATGGTCTTTCCTCAGTTAAATAGCGCTGGTCAGACGCTTGTTTTTGAATCGGGCAATAATCCGGCGATAACTCGTTCAGCGGTATTTTTTGCATCTTCTAGTACGGCTAGCTGGGTCTCTAAAATCTCTTTTTGGCTAACGGCTAAATTATAAATAGGCTCCTTGCTCACACATAAATAGAGGTCATTGCCAGAATGTGTTTCTGTATAAATACCGATTTTACGGGCTTTATCTGCGTTAAAGACTTCGATGATCCTATTAGCTGAATTTAATTTTTCTTTAGTAGCGCGAATTTCCTCTAACAGCGTTTTTATATCCATGGACTTTCCTCGTTGAATTAAGGGCACAGGTCACACGCCCTGGTGGTCAAAATGGGATTTCGAATGTTTCAATAGGGGAGTGGTCAATACACAGCAGTTGCTGGATCTTATCTTCGACCATAGCGATTTCGCGCTGGGCGATAGCAGCTAACTCGTCTTTCTTATTACGGAGTTGGTTAACCTGCAGAGCGATAATATCGATAGGCTCGGGCTGACTGATATTGATGGAAATATCGCGCGTTTCCAGCAGGACATATTGATCGGGAAAGCTTCGTGACATGTCACAAGTGGCGACGATGTACTTGTCTTGAGAATATGCTGCTGTGTGGTGATGCACGTATAACTTAACGGGGATGGTAAGCGCTTCCATAGCGACTCCTTACTGATGTATAATCAAAACCGATCGGCGGCTCTGTCGTTGGTCTTTCCTCGGTACAGGGTTGGTCCCCTGTGCCACGTCTCAGCGGATTGGTCTCTGCTGGGAGTAATTAAGCCCACTTCGGTGGGTTTTTTTACGTCTAAAGTTTGCTGGTCTTTCCCGGCGTCAGGGCTGGTTATGCCCGTTGGTCTTTCCTCCCGGACTTTCCCGGTGTCATGCTGCTGGTTAGTTCTCACCGTTATGGGAAATCTATAGCAACAGCAAAAATTCAAATTAGTTAGTGGTCTTTCCCACACGTCAGAACGTTTTTCTGAACAACTGCCGCGTGGTTAGTGCGTCGTTGATGGGGTTTATATTAGTAATGATAATATTATTGGTCAATAGTAAATTATTATCAATGATAATATTATTTGTATGGCGTTGATAAAGTTAGATAAAAAAAACCCAGCGCATGGCTGGGATTATAAGGCGGTGGGATAAAGAATTTACTGTTTTCTGGCGGCTAAAAGCTCTCTAAATAGCCTATCAAAATCTTTGTTTTTTTCTTTTAAATCAGACAGATGTCTTTCTTTTTCGCTAAGAGGCAAGCGTTCATATAACTCAATAAGTTCTGCATGTTCTGGAGAAAGTAACTTCCATCCAGGTCCGGACCTATCTTCTAGATACTCGCCTGATTTTCTGACGTAATTCATCATTTCAGCTAAATCAGGCCTGATCTCTTCTGGTTTGACCCCAAGCAGTGATGCAAATTTAAGCGTCGCATCAGTATTGAGTGGTGTTGTTCCATTCAAATAATGACTTACTGATGCCTGTGTACTGAAGCCAAGCACCTCCGCCGCCTTTTCCTGAGTGAGACGTAAAGTTACTTTTTTTTCATTCCATATGTCACGCAACCTTTGGGCTGCATCGAGTTCAGTTGCATCAAGCGTTTTCTTTCTCATAGGGGCATATTATTCGCAAAATTAATGAAACTCTAAGGTCATTGCTATTGACGAATAATATTAACGTTATTAATATTTAGGCGTTCAACCATAGAGGACTTAACTATGAAGCTAAAAGATTATCTAAAAACATCGGGTGTTCGGCAGAATCAGTTTGCCGAACTTGTAGGCAAAACCCAGGGCTATGTAAGTCGAGTTGCAGCGGCAGAATGCTTTTTATCTGCTGCGACAGCGCTTGAATGGGCTGCTGCTACCGGATATCAAGTTACACCACATGATTTACTCCCAAATATTTACCGGAAACCATCAGATGGTATTCCTGAACAGAATGCAGCCTAACAACCGCTGTAATTAAAATCTGATTACGCTTAATCAACTTTTAGCGACAGGAGACGCGAGAAAAGTGGAAAACCTTGATGAATTGAAGCGAGAGATACTTAACTGGGCTGCTGAGAGTGGGCAGGAACTGGTTGCTATCGAAATAAGCCGGATGTGGTTTCGCCTGGGCGGTAATACTGAATTTCTGAAATTGCACCAGATTGAAGATGTTCACGGTAATGCTGACTGGCGCGCAATTAACAATAACCGGCAGCAGATTTTTCGTTGGTTACGGGGAGACACTAAAGCGGCCAGAACTAAAGCCCATGTGTTGACCAATGCAATGGAAGCGGCATTGCCTGCAGAGCGTTATGCCCGGCTTGATATGTCCACCCAGTATTTAATTTGCGTGGCCATAAAGGAATTTGCAGCGGCAATCATTGCTTTGTTGCTCGATGCTCGTGATGGGCCTCAGCAAGTGGCTAAAGCATTACAAGCAATGCGAGATACACAGCGCCTGACCAGCGTTTAACTTGTACCGAGGAAAGACCAATATGTTGAGATCAATTGACCGCATAACGTGGCGGAATGGCTTTCGCCTGAATGGAATACCAGCCACTGCAGAAGACATAGAGCCTGTTTTTGAAGAACGACTGATCGCTAAAAAATGGGAGCTTTACGAACAGAAAAAAGCTGAATTACGGCAAGAAAATCTTTCGTCTGTTGAGTATCAGAAAGCCTGTTTCCAGCTCGCATATATGCTGGGGATCTGAGTATGAATATTCTCCCACTACTCGACAGACCAATAGCTTTCCAGCGAAGTTTCATTCGCCTGGACATTGGTGTTACGGCTGCGCTGTTTCTATCACAAATGACCTACTGGACGAATAGATCCAGTGATGATGGATGGGTGTATAAAACCCAAGACGAATGGGAAGAAGAAACAGGACTTTCCCGCTATGAGCAGGAGGGGGCGCGAAAGAAACTTCGTTCACTTGGTGTACTGCTGGAAAAGAAAAAGTGTGTCCCTGCGCGACTTTTTTACAAGGTTGATAATGATGTTTTATATCAGTTGCTTGTAGCCGCAAACAAGGATGCGGAAAAACCACATACTGGAATGCGGAAAACCACCAGGCAAGTAAGTGGAAAACCAGCAAACATTCATACAGAGATTACTACAGAGAATATAGATCCCCCTTACCCCCAAAAGGGGGAGAGTACGGAATCTGAAATAATTCTCGCTGACGCTAAAACAGTTCTGGAGTTTTATAACAAACAAACCGGTACCCGTTGCCGGGACATAAAACCGTTTGTGCTGATGCTAACCCCGACACAAACACGTGGAGCGTATAGCGTCGCAGACCTGCAGCTGGTTATTCGCTGGGTTCTGGCCACTTGGAATCGCCGTACTGATGGCGCACCTAAACCCGCAAATATCTGCCGCGTAAACCGTTTTGACGGCTATATCGCTGATGCTGAAGCATGGGCAACCATCGAATCCACCATAGACCCACAGGTCGTTATTGACGGTTACAACGAAATATTTTCCGAAGTGTTACCAGCGGCAACCCTGGACACAGATCGCCGCAGAATGATTATCCGCCTGGCTGCCCACATGATGAATAAAACCACTGGCGCGTTTATGGGCTACCTGGAGAAATTCCGTAACACCGCACCTGATTTTTATTTTGGTGGTGAACACCGTGACGGCTGGCGCGCCAATTTTGATTTTCTTATGAAGCCGGAAACACTCCGTAGAACTCGCGAGGGCGCATTGTGAAACCAACCAGCTCCCAGGAACTTGAATCCATCGTTCTGGCCGGACTCATCAACGGCGGGGCAACACCTGATGCGTTCGATGTGATAGCGACAACACCTGATGATGCCTTTTGCGTTGCGTATTACCGGACCGTTTTCCGTGAGATAAAAAAACAGGCACTGGCTGACGGTCTGATTGATTTGTTATTTATCAGTGAGGCTATTGGCGGTGATGCGCTCGCCAACTTGGCTGAAATTTGTATGCTGCCGGCAACGGTTTCAAACCTGAAAGGCTATGCGTCAAAAATGGTTAAGGCCTGGCGCAGTCGCCAGTTAGCTCAGATGTTTCAGGATGGGGCAAACGGCATCCGTGACGCCGTTAACCAGGAGCAGCGCGATACAGTCATTGAAAACGCGGTGGCGAAGCTTCTGGATATGACTGCAGAGACTGGCGACGTACAACCGGTTCATATCGGGGAATTACTTCCTCGCTACATGGACACCATACAAAAACGCATGGAAGGGGACGCATCCACCCGGAACTTGTTAACCGGGATTGGCGAACTGGATAGCGCGACTGGTGGCATAAACCCACAGGATTTGATTGTGGTTGCTGGTCGCCCTGGAATGGGTAAAACAGAGTTCACGCTAAACGTGGTTGATGGCGTTACCAGCCGGGGCGGTGGGGCGCTGATATTCAGCATGGAAATGGCTTCTGCGCAAATCGTAGAGCGTTCTGTTGCTGGTGCCGGGAACCTGTCAGTTTCACGCCTGCGTAACCCTATCGATATGCACGACGAAGACTGGGCGCGATTTACGGCTGCTGTTGGTGCGCTAAATGAGCGTGATATCTGGATCGTTGATGCCACAGACCTGACCGTTGAGCAAATCCGCGCAATTGCTGAAACGCATAAACGCCGTTATCCGCATCTGGCCATGATTATGGTCGATTACATCGGCCTGATTAAAAAGCCCCGGGCAGAGCGTAACGATCTCGCTGTAGCGCATATTTCCCGCAATCTGAAAACGATGGCCATGCGCTTACATACCCCCGTATTTGCATTAAGCCAGTTATCTCGCTCTGTTGATTCTCGTCCTGCAGCACAGCGCCGCCCGGTTATGTCAGACCTGCGTGATTCAGGCTCTATCGAACAGGACGCGGATAGCATTCTGTTTTTGTACCGTGACGATGTTTATAACCCGGAGAGCCCCGCAGCAGGCATAGCGGAAGTTATTTTAGGCAAAAGCCGATTCAGCGCCGCGGGTACCGTAGTTTACCAGGAGTTTAAAAACGGGCACTTCCTGCCAATGGATCAGCATGTTGGCCGGGAGAAAACCCGTATTCAACTGGAGGCAGCAAAACCAACAAGAAAACAGCGTTCATATTCTCAGAAGTACAGTACCGAAGCATTTTAACCCACGCCTGACCAGCGTTATTTAAAACGAGGAAAGACCAAATGGAAACAGAATTAATCTATCCAAATATGACCATTATTGATGATGCCTGCGACTGGACCCCAGTAATTATATGGCGAATGAATGCGGGTGCCCGGGCGCGTAGTTGTTCGGCATTTGAACCATGCCCACGGCCCATTCCTGTACGCGGGTTAACTCCTAAGGTTAAACCAGCCAAAGCCGCTAAAAAGAAGACTCGTAAACCGGTTGAGAAGGAAAAAACCGCGAAGTTATCAGCCTCTCAGCTGGTGGCTATTATGAAAGGCCGGAAACTTTCATACCACGGCATTCTAACTGCCATAGAAAAGCATCACCCGGACATCAATATTACTGCTCATCAGCTCAGAAAACGTGTTGCTTGCATGCTCAGTTCCAACCTGGTGGGCATTATTCAGCATGACGACACTCCAATTCCTTATTTCACGCTGCAGAGTGTAGATCCTAAATTCTACAGCCTCTCTACTCAGAATATGCCGGAGTGATATATGGCCGGGCAATCGGATTACCTCCCGCCCGGCTTACCGTTTAATCGCGCTGAATGGCCACAGGATTATCAACTCAAAGAGCATTACGACATGCGAGCCGCAGGGCTGGTACGCCAGCTTTTTGGGAAAAAGATAACCAGAGAGGCCATAACTCAGCAGATTTACGGCACACCGGAAACATATCGAGAGTTTTTTAGAGCACGCTTGAATTATTGGCGCGAGCAGCATGAGGGAGTTAAACATGAGAAATAACACCGAGTCTAACTACAAATTCCAGGCTTACAAACAACGACAGGGTGATGGTGTTCGCCCGGTCATGATACCTGATGATAGTGGGGAATGGGTTCACTATCATGATATTGAACATCTAGTCCTGCAGCTAAAACGAGTACAGGAAAGCAATATACTCCTGAAAGAGCAATTGGCCCAATATGCAGTTCGGAAGTGGTCACTCACCCACAATGACTGGGTTATGGTACCGATAGATATTTCAGCAGAACAATTAAGAGCCATTCAACTTAAGACTGAGATTGGCAGTTATGTAACGGCCAATATGTCTAATGCATATGAGTTATTCCGTGAGTTATGGCGTGTGGCAATTTCAAACATCAAGCAAGGCTAGTTTCAACGTAAAAGCAAATGGATCAGAGTATTTATTTTAGCTGCATTCGATTATAGTTCTTAGAATTAATTCTGAGGCATATCTATTATGGCAAATACTAACGTTCACGGGCTTTCAAGAACAATCCCTGAGAGTGTAAAACGAGAAGTGCGCCAACGATGTGGTTTCGGATGTGTCATTTGTGGGCTAGCTTTTTATGATTATGAGCATTTTGATCCCGAATTCTGTGATGCATTTGAGCACAACCCAGATGGGATGACATTGCTATGTTCTCAATGCAATCAAAAAAAAGCCCGTGGTAGATTATCTGCAGAAACTGTGGCTAGAGCTAACGCAAATCCGAAATGTTTGCAGCAGGGATTCGCACAAGAGATTTTCGATTTTGGTATTGAACCAATAATAGTTAAATTCGCGGGCTCCCAATTTATCGATTGTCGACATATAGTGGTCGTGAATGGTTTGCCTTTACTTTCTATCAGAAACCCTGAAAAAGCCGGAATGCCTATCTTGGTATCTGGATTTTTCACTGATGCGAATGGTCAAATCACACTCTCCATAAGAGACAACGAATTTTATGTTGGAGCGGATAACTGGGATGTTCAGTGTGTCGGCCCATTAATCACTCTTAGGAATGGATTAGGGGAGGTATCTCTAGTTATAAGGTTGCATACGCCGACGGGTCTATCGATTGAAAAATTAGAAATGAAGTACCAAGGTGTATGGCTAAGAGGTACAACTGATACTTTGGAGTTTAGTTTCACCAATGGAGATCGTTGGAGCTCAGTTTCGAACGGTTCTTTCTATGAATGTGAGTCCGGAATTGTTCTAGGAAGTGGTAGGTCATGCGCTAATGATCCAATATATGATCCATGTAACCCTTTCTAAACTCCCTTATAGTTGCGATAGCAAATATTGGGTGGCTTTGGGCTGACATGATACAAAGTTATCAGTGTGACATGTCACGAGGATAGAAATGAAAATAGACCAGCAATATTTAAAAAACTTACTTATCGCATTTGAAGATAGTATCGGTCCTGACACCATGATTAGTGAATTAGCAGCAGCGGGTTTTGATATTAATAGCCCTGATTTCATTTTTCATATGCGCTTGCTTAATGACAACAGATTGATTGTCAGGGTAGATGGCCGTAGTGGATTTGGCCATGAGATGATCGAGTCATATGATGAAGAAGTAGAGTATTACTGGAATGAGCTTCCTCTTAGGTTGACAGTGAGAGGCCATGACTTTATCGCTGATTTACGACAGAAAGAGGTCTGGCAAACTATCAAAACTAACTTCAAGGATGAAGGTATTAGCGCACTGATGGATTTATCAAAATCTCTCGCAAAAGGTTTTGCCAAGAAGAAGGTCAAGGATATTACTGGCTTTGATATCGAATAAATTCATAGTTCAGCTATACGAGAAAGCCGCCACTTTGGCGGTTTTCTTTTACAAACAATCAGATGAAAAGCCAAACCAATATATTTTTTCGCAAAGCATAATTATAAACGTTTACATGACATGTCTCGGGATAGTATAACTACTGTTAATTTATACAGTATATGGTGAGGGGGTAAATTGATTGATAAATCGGAGGCGGGGAATTATTTACCTGACAATGGCCGTATCCTTCTCACCTGTAAAAATGGCGTAGTTACTGCGGTCAGAATTGTTCATGAAAATGAGCATGTTGCATCACTTAAATCATTGTTTGAATTAGCAGAATTAGCCGGGTATGACATTGTAAAAAAGACCAAACGTACGCTATAATAACGGTGTCGGACTGAACACCCGATAGCTGTATTTTCTGAGCAATTGCTGCGCTAAAGGGGAAACCAATGGCGCAGTATTCATTTATAAAATCACCAGGCGGTGTATTAATTCCGGCCACTCCGGACGCCCGCGAATTTATTGAAAAGAAGTTCAAGTTAGGCGCTGTGTTATATGCCGATTTTAAAAAGGCACGTAACCCGGCATTCCATCGTAAATTCTTTGCCCTGTTAAATCTTGGTTTCGATTACTGGCAACCTGCAGGTGGTGCAATATCACCGGCTGATAAAAAACTGGTATGCGGTTATGTGAAGCTGGTGGCCCACTATGCTGGACATGAAGACACGCTGCAGGAACTGGCAGATCAATATCTGCGTGAAGAGGCAGAAAAGCGCGCAGGGAATATCAGCGCTGTAAAATCGTTTGAAGCGTTCCGCGCCTGGGTAACTATCCAATCCGGTTTTTATACCGAATACATCATGCCGGACGGCACCACTCGTAAAGAGCCTAAATCTATATCGTTCGCCAAAATGGACGATATCGAATTTTCCCAGCTGTATAAATCCGTTCTCGATGTTCTCTGGAATTACATTTTATTCCGTGCTTTTCCCACTCAGCAGATGGCAGAAAATGCAGCTGCGCAGTTGCTGGACTACGCATCATGAGAAAAGCCAATCTAAGAAAACAGGCACGGGGCAGAGACTGCACTGTTCGCATTCCAGGTATATGTAATGGAAATCCTGAAACCAGCGTTCTGGCTCACTATCGACTGGCAGGAACCTGCGGCATTGGGATTAAACCTGATGATATGCAGGCCGCTATAGCATGTAACTGTTGTCACGATGTTATCGATGGACGAATCCCTACAGATATCGATCCCGACACCCGCAGGCTATATCACGCCGAAGGTGTTTTCCGCACACAACAAATTTGGCGAGAAGAGAACCTTATATGATAAATCCTACTATGACCGGTAAAGCTGGAGAGGTTTTACGCCTGCAAACGTTGGAATCTGTATGGATACAGGGAAAATTAAAAATGTGGGGGCGTTGGTCTTACATTGGCTCACGTTCAGGTGGGAATATGTTCAACTCACTACTGGCATCAAAGCACGTTAGTAAAACAGCAATACAGCAAGTGATCAGACATTTGAATGCATCAGGGCTGGATCAGCAGGAGCTCAAAACTTATTTTCTTGACCTGCTTTCGGGAAAGCACAAGAGCAATTTAGCATTTTGCACTGATGAAGAGGGACTGATTATCGATGCCGCCATAGGGGAAATATTGATCCGCACAGGACATGACCGTTTATATCGACTTATTGAGAGTCGGTATATCCATCGAATGAGTAAAAAAGCATTAGCCCGAGAGCTGAATATTAAACACCCTGAGTGGTGCCTGCGTACCTGTGAAAGTCGGATTGATGTCTGGTTACAGATGGCTGAGACAATGCTATATGCTCCTATGTGTGATGTATTCGATAAAAAAACTGACAGATTCCATTTGCATAGTTGCGCGGGCATTGTTTAAATTCAGTTATGCTCGCGAAGCTACACCCGCAGCGATAGACAAATTTAAAGAACCTGCTCCGGCAGGTTTTTTTACGCCAAAAATATACCTATAAGCTCGCGATTGCGGGCTTTTTTTATTTCCTTTCCCTACTACATAGCGCCACGGCAAAGCCGGAGGTGAGAGATATGCGTATGCCTGATAAACAGCCCGATATCTGGGCACAACTCATTTTATGGCTGATGTCTGTTAAAGAGCAGGGTATTGGCGCTCTACTCGCTGGGGCAATGGCCTATCTACGAGGAAAGTACAATGGCGGCAAGTTCTGGCGGATCGTAATCGATGCGGCTATGTGCGCAATGATTGCTTGGTTCGTTCGTGACTTGTTGGATTTTGTAGGGCTGAAAACTGACCTCGGATACATCGCCAGTGTGTTCATTGGTTATCTTGGGACTGATTATTTTGGCGGCTTGCTTCGCCGGGTGATTGGTAACAAGACTAATACAGGAGCAAATGATGCAAACCAGTAGCCGAGGCGTTGCCCTGATAAAGTCGTTCGAAGGTTGCGATCTTACTGCATATCAAGACAGCGTAGGTGTTTGGACTATCGGATTTGGATGGACTCACCCAGTCGATGGTAAGCCAATCAAGAGGGGGATGAAGATTGACCAGCCTACAGCAGATAGGCTGCTAAAAACCGGGTTAGTTCAATTCGAGAATGACATTCTGAAAATTGTCAAAGTTAAGCTAAATCAAAACCAGTTCGATGCTTTGGTTTCTCTCAGCTATAACATTGGTGCTCGCGCGTTATCCACATCAACACTTTTGCGAAAACTGAATAGCGGAGACTATCGCGGTGCTGGAGATGAGTTTCCTCGCTGGGACAAAGCAGGTGGTAAGTCTCTGGCTGGCTTGGCTCGACGTCGTGGTGCTGAGAAACAACTCTTCCTATCGCAGGGGTGAAGCATGAAATGGCAATACACAGCGCTCATCGTTCTATTCGGTGCTGGTGGACTCATCTACTCGGCAAATCACTACCACAGCAAGTATGAAACTGAAAAGACGCGAGCTGATACAGCTGTAAAACGTGCGGAATCAACAGAGGCAGTAATGGGCAATGTTATACAGGCGGTCCGGATCATGAACTTCACATCTGAGGCTAACCAGAATGCAAAGAACCAAATCGCACTGGACGCACAGAGAGCCCAGAACGATATCAAGATGGCTGTTAAGGGTGATATTTGCGCTAATCAGCCTGTGCCTGCTAGCGCAGTTAAGCGGCTGCGGGAATTCGCAAACGATATACATACCTGTTCCAGTAGTTCCGATACCAGCCAGCATGACTGCTGACACCCCCGAGCCAGAGATACCCGAGAGTATGACGTGGGGACAGAGTGTTGAATTAAATGCGCTCCTACTGTCAGCGCTCAAGAAGGCCAATCGTGATAAGGCTGATATTAGACAGATTGAACGTGAGCGGAAATAGCATTACAGAAGTCATTACACGGAATAAATGGCGGGGCACCTTGGTATTAAGCCAGAACACTTTGTTATCACATCTGTTCAAGAATTAAATATCCCTGATTAACTGATCTAGCCTCCTAAAGCCACTGGCATACGCTGTTGGCTTTTTTATTGACGTCACGCCCCTAGCATGGATGATGCAACTAGCCCCCTACTAACTGACGCCGCTGTCCGAAATTATTGGTTATCCGAGAGCGGGTTGCAGAACCAGAGCAGATGATTAAGGGGCTTCAGGATTATATAAAAATCAATGTGACTGATTATGAAATATTCACTTCTAGTATTTCTACCTTTTTTTCATTAGCAATCTGGTTTGGCCAATATCCTGAATACGCAGTATAAGTGAAGTTGGTTGCATGAGTTTTTATTAAAGTTAAGGTTGCACCAGGAGCAAATAAAAGTTCATATTCGTGACCTAAGTTATCATTATTATCAATGTCATAAAAATAAACATTTGTCTTGGGGTTTACCACGGTTAGAATCCATATTTGAATAGTAGGATTTTGAGCACCAATACCTAAGTGGTCTAGCTCTCTGAGTGCTACTTGTGGACTGAATGTTGTGGAAAAAGGCTCCTGCAAGGTAACTATATTTGAATTGTAATCCCAATAACCACCGTGAAATAATTTTTGCCCGGCTGAGGGGCGTGCGTTGAAATGTGATAGTTCTTGCACAACTTTAGTTAAATTAAAATTAGGGAAGCATGTTTTATATTGTATTAACTCTCCTGCATTTGTTAGGGAATAATTTTGCATCGCATTACACCATTCGGGGTAGTTTGGTGAACCTTTTAGGATTGACTCAATATGGTTATCAATACCATTATCTACGCGGTGCTCTGCCATATACATAGCTGCATCATATTCATTAGTAACCACTATTTCATTTGAGGCGTGATAATGATTAGAGAACAAAGGGATTAGAGGAAGGGTAGGCATACAAAACTCCATAGTTAAAAAGGAAAATGAACTTTAGCAGATAATCAAAGGAAACATTATGACCAGACCGAATTGGAATGCAATAAAGCGTGAGTATGCCGCCGGAGAGCTTTCAATACGGGCCATAGCCGAGCGGTACGGAGTAAGTGACACAGCCATACGGAAAACAGCCAAAAAGGATGGTTGGAGTAAGCCGGATAAAGTTCGTAAAACAGGTTCGCACACATCGGCTGCGAACCAAAGTGCGAACCTGCGAACCGGCCATCAAAAAACAGATGCAAACACGGCAGGGTTTCAGCCAGATAATACGGTGTTACCCGACAGCGCGCAGAATGGTGAAACAGGTTTCGACCTGCGCAATTACGGGCTGAACGATATGCAGGTCAGGTTTGTTGAGGAATATCTCATCGACTTGAACAGAAGTGCTGCTTATAAACGGGCTGGCTATAAAGGCGAAGGGAATACGGCTTATGTTAACTCTACCCGGCTGCTAAGAAATGCTAATGTTAGCCGGGCAATCCGCGCCGCTCTCGACCTGCGAGCACAACGAACAGCTATTACTCAGGATTCAGTTTTACAATGGTGGTGGGATATTGCTACTGCTGACGCCACACAACTAACTGAACATCATCGCGCGTGCTGTCGTTACTGCTGGGGTTTTGGTCACAACTACCAATGGCGGGACGCGGTGGAATTTGAAGAGCGTAGCGCCGAGGCAAGAGCGAAAAAAGGACGGGAACCAAATGATGCTGGCGGTTATGGCTTTGACGCCACCATGGATCCTAATCCTGACTGCCCGCGCTGTAATGGTGCTGGTCTCAGCCGTACAGTTTTTCATGATACTCGCGATTTAACCGGTTCGGCTCGTCGTTTATTTTCAGGAGTTAAAGAAGGTAAGTTCGGCCTTGAAGTTATAACGCGTAACCAGGATGAAGCCATGAAGCTGGTTGCTCAGCACCTTGGTATGCTCAAGAATAAAACGGAATTGAGTGGTCCGGATGGTGGGCCTGTTCAGACAGAGACAATAAACCTCACCCCACAGGAAGCAGCTGACGTCTATAAAAAGATGATGGGCTAAAACCTACGAAAATAGGCGTTTCAATTAAAAACGACCCTATGCATTTTTCGACTCCGTTTATGCATATTTTATTCACACCACTTTTTGCACTTTATCCATAGAAATAAGCCTCTCAGGGACATTTCTAAATGGGCGGTGTTACCGTGGTGCGGATAACGCCCATTATGTTAAATAGGGTCGTTTTTCAGGAAATTATCTCATGCCGTTGCCGTTTAATTTTGACTTCAAAAAGCCTGATTATCAGATGGTTTTTGAATGGCGCATGGAGAGGCTGCAGCGTATTCGGGCAAACCCTGGTGTGTTACCGGCGCTGAAAGAATTCTACCGAACAAACCCGGCTCAATTCATTATCGACTGGGGTATGACGACTGACCCACGAAACCTTGATTTTGGTCTACCAGCAACCATTCCATTTTTACTGTTCCCCAAACAGGAAGAGTGGATTCACTGGATAATGGAACGCCGTGCAAATCTCGAAAACGGACTGACTGAAAAAAGCCGTGAAATGGGGCTCAGCTGGACGTCTATCGGTATGGCCTGTTCGTTATGCCTGTTCAATAAAGAAATGGTTATCGGCTTTGGTTCCCGCAAAGAAGAATATGTGGACAGTACCGGTGACCCTAAAGCGCTGTTCTGGAAAGCCAGAAAGTTTGTTGAGATGCTGCCCGTTGAATTTCGGGGTTCGTGGAATGAGAAAAAACACGCTCCATATATGCGTGTTGAGTTTCCAGAATCCGGTGCAGTGATTAAAGGTGAGGCGGGCGACAATATCGGCCGTGGTGACCGTACAACGCTTTATTTTGTGGATGAATCTGCATTCCTGATGCGACCACAGCTTATCGATGCTGCGCTGTCACAGACAACCCGATGCCGTATCGATCTCTCGTCTGTCAATGGTATGAATAACCCGTTTGCTCAAAAGCGGCATAGCGGGAAAATCCCCGTTTTCACATTTCACTGGCGCAGCGATCCACGTAAGGATGACGCCTGGTACCAGAAAGAGTGTGAAAAAATTGATAACCCGGTCATCGTTGCCCAGGAACTGGACCTGAACTATCAGGCATCAGCTGAAGGTATTCTGATCCCTTCTGAGTGGGTACAGGCTGCAGTCGATGCGCATATTAAACTGGGTATTGAACCGTCCGGGCAGCGCCTCGGAGCAATGGATATTGCCGACGAAGGTAAAGACAAAAACGGTTTCTCTGCTCGGTATGGCTTCCTTCTGCAGGACGTTCATGAATGGTCTGGAAAGGGGAGTGATATCTACGCCTCAGTCAGCAAAGCGTTTGGCTACTGTGACGATTACGGCATGGATGAGTTCCGCTTTGATGAGGATGGTCTTGGTGCCGGTGCGCGTGGAGATGCGCGTGTTATCAATGAACTCAGACAGGCAGAAGGGCTAGGAATGATTACCGCTACGCCTTTCCGGGGAAGTGGTGGTGTTTTTGACCCGGAAGATGAGGCTGTACCTGGCGATAACGGGAAGCCTGCCCGTATCAATAAAGATTTCTTTGCTAATGCAAAAGCACAGAGCTGGTGGCATCTGCGCAAACTGTTCCGCAATACATTCCGTGCACTGAATGGCATGGACTATAACCCGGACGAAATTATTTCTATCAGCAGCACGATGGAAAATAAGGATCGTCTTCTGATGGAGTTATCACAGCCTACCTGGTCAAAAAATGCGGTCGGTAAAATTCTCGTTGATAAACAACCCGAGGGCACTAAGTCACCTAACCTGGCTGATTCCGTAATGATTAATTACGCGCCGATGGACTCTTCCCTTGATATTTGGGCCAAGCTGGCCGGAGCGTGATATGTCTCGAAAGCATCGTAATACAGGCAGCGGTAAGGCTGTCCGGACAACTGACGGCTATAACAACTTCCCGGCTAAGCTCGGTGCTCAGGCACAGAATATTCAAACTGGCGGTTCCTATCTTCCTGGTTACCTTACCCGTAACCGGGTAGAACTGGAGTTCGCCTACCGCTCATCGTTTCTTGTCGGTGCTGCTGTTGATGCAATGGCTGATGATATGACCCGCAAGGGTGTAAACATCAGTTCAAAGCTAAAGCCCGGGCAAAAAGGCAAGGTAGATCGGTTCTGGGATAGCACGGCCATCTGGGATGGATTGAACGATACCCTGAAATGGTCACGGTTATATGGCGGTGCCATTCTGGTTGTGCTGATTGAGGGGCAAGATATGTCTACCCCTCTCAAAATGGACCGTATCAAAGAGGGGCAGTTTAAAGGGCTGATTAGCCTTGACCGCTGGATGGTTAAACCCTCTTACGTCGATCTGGTTACTGACTACGGACCGGAGTTCGGCAAACCAAAATACTACCGTGTAGTAACAAACCAGCAGGGTATTCCACCCTGGAAAATCCACCATTCCCGCATCATCCGCATGGAAGGAGATTCATTACCTTTCCAGCAGGCGCAGACGGAAAACGGCTGGGGTATGTCGGTGGTAGAGCGTATTTTCGAGCGCATACAGGCATTCGATACAGCGACAGTAGGTACCACACAACTCATTCACAAAGCACACCTGCGTACCTACAGCATTAAGGATTTGCGAAAAATCCTCGCGATGCCTGAAGGTAGTCCGCTGGTGGCTGGACTGATGAAGCATATGGATATGATCCGTGAGTTTCAGACCATAGAGGGCATGACCCTCATGGATAAAGAAGATGAATTCGGAACACATAGCTATACGTTCGCGGGTATTGCAGACGTCATCCTACGCTTTGCCGAACAGGTTTCGGGGGCGACGGGGATCCCCTTAGTTCGCCTGTTTGGGCAATCGCCAGCGGGATTCAGCACCGGAGACGGTGACCTGGAGAATTACTATAGCCGGGTTAACTCTCTGCAGGAGCGCCGCTTAC
>Ga0308165_1002555_pt1 | contig 21266 bp, 16 predicted proteins | sample PhyWR2_FD_201032 | JGI IMG/M metagenome (GOLD analysis project Ga0308165, IMG submission 201032) | Phyllosphere microbial communities from UC Gill Tract Community Farm, Albany, California, United States - DLSLW.R2 | ecosystem: Host-associated > Plants > Phyllosphere > Unclassified | place: USA... | reverse complement strand
AGGAGGCATTCTTTTAATGGTAAATAATGGTGATGTTAAAATGGGAACGTGGGAGTTTATACCTGCTCTCGACTCATTTCTAATTGACAGAACCGTTGATAAGTTACTAATGAATCATAGGTTCATTAACGAGTCAGTAATGCTGTTAAAAAGAGATGGCTCACCAGCAAATGAAATATTGGCGTTTGTGAATGAACTTGAAATACCATCTTTGGATTATCAACAATACCTTTCTGATCTTGCCAATTCAGCGCCTCAATCAAAGTATGCTTTGCCAATAGATGAGCTGAGGCCCTCAGTTGGCGCTAAACATTCCTTTATAATGTTAGCACCACCTACAAACGTTACTATTGAAGTTTTTCATGATCAACCATACCCAAACGAAATAAGTGTTTTACCACAATTAGGTCAGAAGATTTACTTAGATAATGGTATCCTAAGGGATGGATATTATATTATTCCCCATAGTCAGCACCTAAAAATTCCTCCAAAAAAGAGAAGTGATAAAATGCTTTATCGGGTTAAAGACGGTGTGGCAACAGATCAATTTATCCTACAACCATTTAAAACTTACGATAAGGCAAAGCGGTATATAAACATTTTCTATAAACGGTTTGGAGTGCTACAAGACTCGCTTGTACTTTATGATGACAATTGGGAGAAGGTGGTTGATGGAAAGTACAACTGCGCATTGATGACTTATATAATTGTGAAAGATGGGCGAGTTGTTGATGAAAGCATGTTTTAGAATTACAATTATACAGAACCAAAGATGAAGAAGCTATTTAACTCTATTCCACTATCAAAAACGGCAAACTGGCTACTCCTTAGCGGCTTCATAATCACGCTTACTAGCGTTTGCTTATTTTTATATAAACAGAATTATTCTTTAGGACTTAGCATTAACAGTGCGACTTTCGGTGATTTAGGATCATTCTTATCTGGAACAGTTGGCAGTCTTTGGTCGCTTGCCAGTGTGATTTATTTCATTGTCGCTTTAAAGGAGCAAAGAAAAGATATAGCGGAAAACCAACGCTCACAGGCATTACAAAGGTTCGAAAGTACCTTCTTTAATTTAATCAATTTACATACTAACACAGTGAATGAATTACATACAAACGAAGATTTCGGAGGGACAGGAAATCAGGTTTTTGTTGTGTGGAAATTCCATTTAGACACCCTAGCTATAAACAATAATGTTAAATATGAATACAGCCCTTCTGGTGGAACTATACGTATAGAAGGCAACGGAATAACCGACCATAACGTGTTCGATGAATATTTGGCGAATCATTACTATTCTCGCCATTACATTAAGTTTGAGAATGCCCTTAATCACTACTTTCGGCAACTATATCATGTCTACAAGTACATCTATCAATCAGAGTTAATAACCCATATTGATAAAAAGCGATACGCTGGGATACTTAGAGCCCAACTGTCTCAAAATGAGTTGTATGCAATAGCTGTTAATGCGATAATTCCTAACTATGGGTATCCCAAGTTCATGTTTCTTATAAAGGAGTTTAATGTACTCAAGAATTTCAATCCTGAAAAGATTCCAGAAGGCATTTTGTGGCAGCACATCAATAAACTTAAAGACGAGTGTACTAATCCTTTTAACAATAATGGAAACAGCTAAGAATCTTAAATTCCTTGCAGCAATCCATTCACTCAAAAAGTGGCTTAAGTGAGGAATGGATTCCTTCAGTCATTGGATTTGGTGCTGTGGCGACGATCAGCATTCTTTTAAGTTTCTGCGGTTACTTTTAGTCAGTGGTGCATCGGTTGGGGCAGTGCAAACCCGATTAGGGAGAAAGGTACTTCGCCATGACTAATGCCACTTAAAACACACGCCATCACATGCGTTCTGTCATGGTTTTAATTATGGCAATGCGGATGGCTTCGTGAGCCTTCTCTCTATCTTTATCTAGGATTTGCTTCGCTGTATCCTGGATAAATCTAGTCAGGCTCCACTTTTCAGCTCACCTGCGCAATCGAAAATGCTTCACAACTGTCACGATATTTGACTCAAATATCTCGCCAGTTGTTTGTGTAAAGAACATAGATCGAACCTCATTGCTACGCAATTACCAGTTCTCACACATTTTCTCAATTCGCAGAGGCGAGCATATCGCCATTGATTTAGTATCTTTGTATAGGATGCTGCATAAAGATAAAGTTGGACTCTTGCATGAAGAACTTACAAAGCTTAGTGATAGGATACAAATTTTATATGAAGTGGATGGATTAGCTCATGTCTCGTATCAAATACTTAATACTTTTGATGCCGACGATTGGAGCACTCTAAATTTCGGGTTACCTAAATGGAATAACAAAGAGCTTGAGGTATTAGCTTATACTATGTATAGAGGAGACCTTAATGGAGAAACAATTGATGATAATTTCACATTAGGCCATATATTTACTTTGGCTGATGATTCACTAGCCACAGTGATTTTAGACCAGTGGCTTATATTCTTTTTCGAGGAGAATAAAGTCGAGTCCATCCCACTTCTAGAATTAATTCTTGTTAGGCTTGATTCACTTAAAACGAGTGGTCATATAGAAAACTCAAAATATCTGTACTGGGTTCGAATAATAGACACCATCAAATTAAAATAATACAATTACATGAAACATATCGTTGCATCGTTCTGCGAACTTTACTGCAACGACCTTCGTTCCATACGCATGTCGGTACGCGTACTCATATTTAAGTAATTACGGTTTCCCGTAAATACGTTCTCGCCTTTTTAATATATTCGTATCACTTACATTTATTCTTTCCTTATCTTGAAATGATATGAAAATAAAGGCAGATTACGCCTAATATTGATTTTTAATAAGTTTAATATATATTTGATAATCTAAAAAGCTCACATGTCAAACGACCTCACATCCACCTTAAGGAATACCCATCCTTACAGAACTTTCCAGTCCGTTACTCCCCCATAATTTATATCACTTGATTTTGTTTATCGGTAAATGTATATACATTGCTTTTAGATTTTTCATTGATTTGGGCAAAGATAACAAGGACATTAGTCGTCAGTTACTTGATAATAAATTTCGATACATAGTGCATAAACTAAATAATATTCCCTTTGAAAGCAAAGTAATCCATCTACAAAAAATTAATTTCAACCTTATTTTGTCAATATGAATGATGAAAATAGTTTATACTTTACTGATTTAACACAAAGGGCACTCAACGTGTGTGCAGCAAACAAACTCTCTTCCCTAGATGCAGTTGTCGATTATTACAAGCTTAATAACAACTTTTTAGGCTTGAAAAACTGCGGTGCAAAATCGAATAAAGAGCTAATCGATCTATGTAAGGAAACAATTAAAGAAACTTACGAGGAGAAATTAGAGATAATTAATATAAAAAATCTTTCGAGGCTTCAACGTAATATTATTAATGACTTCATTAACATTACGTTAAAAAATTTATCAAACAGGAGCAAGAATGCATTAGTTCTTATTCTAAATAATGATTTTAATATTGAAACTATCCAATCAAAGGTTTTTGAAAATGGCGATTTCAAGATTGAATCTGTTAGAAATGTTGGGTATCTAACCGTTGTTGAACTTAATGACTATTTCAAAAATATCGAATTATTTTTAAAAGAAGTTCATAAATTGACAAACGAAGAAGAACTTCGTAAGTTAAAATTGAAGTTTTATATTAATAGGGCTTTTGACTTAGAAAACCTGCCAGAATCTCTATTATCAACGCAGTCACTATTCAAGATCGTAAACTTTATGATTGATGGTGAGATCCTTTTTCAGGATGCTAAAACAACGGTTCTTAAAAAGTATTTTACGTTATATGAAAATAATTATGATGAAAAAGTTAAATATTTAGCTATTGAGGGCTTCACAAGAGAACGTGTCCGTCAAATGAGGCTTGAAATACTTAGTGACATGTCAATAAAGATTTCCCTTTTATCTTCTCTCAAAGAAATGATGGCTGAAAACTCTCACATAGATTTCACCCAAAGTTTCATAATCATTAACAACTCGCTATCTCAACACATAAATCAGATATCCGACACCAATTTTTCAAAACAGTTTATAACATTTGTTATCGGTCACTTACTGAGTTCAGATTTTTCGATAATTGGGAATCAGCAAGATGCACTTTTAGTTAAATTTAGTGCCTCAAAAAATCGTCATAATTGGAAATCATTATATCTTCTGGAAAAACGGTTGTCACAGAAAGTTAATATCGATTCTCTTTTTAATGATATTGATCATAGAATAAGCCTAAAAATTGAGGAGACATATAAATTTAACTTAAAAAGCTACATAGCAAAGTTTTCAAGTGACCTTACGTTTGCCGAAATTGAGATATTAAGTTCATTTGTTGAGGAGATCTTGCACGAGGAATTGGGATTGTTTTTGGATATTAATGATCAAATTATCTTCCAAAGAAACACTATTAAGATTCTTCCTGAATATGTCGAAGAAATTTTAGAAGAACTTAATAAACCTAGCACATTAAACGAAATTTTCCATGCATTGAATGAAAAACACCCAAATTTAACAAGAAGCCAAACGTCGCTTAGAGGAACATGCCAAAGAATGGACAACCTTATTTACTTCGGGAGAAGCAGTACATACGGCCTTAAGAAATGGGAGCAGCAAGATGACTTTATAAAAGGTGGTACAATAAAAGATATGGTACTACAATTCTTAGAGACGCATAATAAACCAATGCACATTTTTGAAATATTAGAATACGTTAATCAATATAGAGACACCAATTGGAAAAGCATTCTTAACAATCTTATCATTGACCCAACAAAATCCTGCAAATTTTATGTTCAAGGATTTATAGGTTTAAAATCAAAAATTAACCTATATGATGAAGAAAAATACAACCTGCTCCCAAAACAACTTGGTAAGACAATCATATTCTTAGTTCGAGCTGGAACAGTAAACAATGAGACGGAATTGATTAATTATATAAGTCTTAAACATAACTTGGAAAATAATGAATCAAGAGCTATTATTCATAAATTGCAACTAACCACTAAACTATTTAAATAAAGGGAGCATGAGCGTTAGAGATATAAAAAAGAAACAAGAAAAAAGTCTTGAAGAAATTTGCGTACAAAATAATGTCGAGTATAATTCTATTATTCTATTGTTAGAATCAGTTAAAATCAAAAAACTCTACAAAAGAAATAATTCTCATCAACAAAAAATCTCAAATGAGATAGAAAAGGCAGTCAAATGAAATTCGATAAGCTAACTATTAATAATTTTAGACAATACTACAAGGATGTTGTATTTGACTTCAGCACTCAAAATGAGAAGAATATAATTTTGATTGGAGGAAAAAATGGATATGGAAAGACTAATTTACTACTATCGCTCGTATGGTGTTTGTATGGTGAAAAAATTTCTTTAGTGGATGAAAATTTCAAAAAGGAGATTCAAAAAGAGAAGAACTATCAGCAATTCATGAAACAGTCTCTAAACTGGGACGCGGCAAAAGAATCTCAAAAAACCTTTTTTGTTCAATTACAAGTGAATGATTTAGAGCTATACGATGTTATCTCTAGCGGTCAAAATCTAACAAACATTATAATAAAGAGAGAGTTTGAGATATTTTCAATGACTGAAAAATTATCAATAACCAACTTGATTAACGGAAAGGAATTGTTCGATGATGAATATGAGAAAATTACTTTCATTAATGATTTTGTCATCCCATTAGATGCCGCCAAATTTGTCTTTTTTGATGCAGAAAAGATTGCGGCCATGGCTGAATTAACAACAAAAGAAGAAGGACACGTATTAAATGATGCACTTGGCAAAGTTTTAGGACTTGACTTATACGAGGATCTAATTGAAGATTTAAAATTTTATTCTCAATCTCTAAAAAGAGATGGGGCAAAAGGGAATATAAATGAGCAAATATTAGATAAAGAGGACACAATAAAAAGAGAATTACAAAATATAGAAGAGATTGAAGAACAAAATGCGGAAATTCTAGGAGACATAGAAAAACTTAGGGCTAATGTTAGGAGTTATGATAATTTTATCACTCAACACAGCAACACATCTTTTTCTAAAGATGATCGTGAGAGTTTACTCCTGGAACAATCGAAAACTCGGGAATCTTTAATTATCCTAGATGACAGAATAAACTATCTAGGCGAGATTGTTCCATTAGCAATCCTATCTAGCTTTTTGGAAGATGTCAGTGAACATTTAAAGTCGCAAGATCAGATTAATAACATTGTAAGTAATGAAGATATCTCAAGTTCAAAGGTGGAACTGCTTATTGAGCGTCTTTTTAATCAGCCTCCAGAACCAAAGGACTCATCTTTCACTTTAAAGGATAAAATGTTTTACTACGATAAAGCAATGACTATTTGCCAAGAATTATTTCAACAAGCAGATGATGAAATATCATTGCCCTTTGAGCACGATTTAAACAATAACGAAAAGGCATTAATTTCAAATTCTCTTGCTTTAGTAAACCTACAATCTAAAGATGTCTTTGAATTAGCATTTCAAAACTTTAATAATCAAAAAGTTAAACTAGAAGAATTAAATTCCACAATAAATAGAATGGACTCTGAAATGGAAGACGAGCTAGTTATTGAATACCTTACGAAAAGAGAAAAGTCTGAAAGGCAAATTAGTGATTTTAACCAACAACTCGGAGTAAATAAAGAAAAGATTGATAAAATAAACAAAACTATTAATAGAACTAATATTGAATATAAAAGCCTCCTAGAGAAAATTGATGTAACTCAAAGTAATAAGACAAAAATGTTAATGACCAAAGAGTACATTAGAACCCTCCAATTATTCATTGATGCTCAAAAAGAACTAAAAAAGGAAGCTTTGGCAAAAAATATACTTTTCGAAATGCGTAAATTAATGCATAAACTAAATACAAGTGAAAACCAATTTGTATCAGATGTCAAAGTTACAATCTTGGCTGATGGCGGGGGACTGAAAATTACGTTATACAACTTGGAGGATCAAGAGATAAAAAAAGAGGTTTTATCTCAAGGAGAAAAACAAATATATATATCGAGTTTAATCAAAGCTATACTCAAAGAGTCGCTTCAAAGTCTACCAATTTTTATTGACACACCTCTAGGAAGACTCGATGATGAGCATATAAAAAATACGCTATTATATTATTATCCCGATTTGTCAGAGCAAGTTATAATACTTTCAACAAACAACGAAATAACGCCAAGAAGATTAAATGACATCAATAAATATGTTTCAAGAACTTATTTATTAGAAAGTAATGGCGCGAATACAACAGTAAAAGATGGTTATTTTAAAATGACAAAATATAATGATTAGATTCAAAATTGATTCGCAAACAACCGAAATTTTGGATTCAATAACTAAGCTGTATAATTTCCGCAAAGAGACTATCATAATTAGAATATCTTTAGCCTTAAGTTTGAAGTGGGGAATTAGGATCGTTGAAGACGAAAAATCTATTTTACAAAATGGGAGAGAATATTCACCAACGAGCAATGTTTTCGGAAAGCTGATAAATGATACTGATAACTACCAGATATATAAAACCATATTTGATCAGTATTATGAGAAGGTATTAACAGAATCAGACTTTATAAAAATTCTTAAATTTCATCTTAATGCTAGTACTCAAAGGTGGTGGTCGGAAATATCTTCACAAGCTATCACGAAAGGTGAACACATTGATTTTTTGATCAAACAAATTAATAATGGGCTATCCTTAAGATCTAATATGTTCAATTTTACTACTACAGCCACAAAAATTGAAACAAATATTCAGGAATATTCCAAACCATTATCCTTTGTGCTGGGCACAGACTTTCACGATAATCAAATTGAAATTAAAATAAATGATGAAACGCAATGGAGCAGTAGAAATATTGCTATCGCTGGCCAAAATGGATCAGGAAAATCTCAGTTAGTTTTAGATATAATTTACCAGCTTTCTAAAAACTCAGATCATAATCTTCCATTTACCTTCTTTGATTTTAAAGGTACTGACTCAGAAGATAGCCTAGGTTCTTTTCTTTCCTCAACAAAATGCACCTTCTTAAAAGTGAATCATTCTAAAGGATTCCCTTTTAGCCCTTTGAGGAATATTGATTTCAAAAACCAAAACAATATTTTAGCTTTTGCTAATGATTTTCAGACATTTTTTCCAGAAATTAAACAAGTTCAGGCAGCAAGCCTTATAAGATCGGTACAAGAGTATATTAATGATTTCAATCGAGCCCCTAACTTATCAGAATTAATGGAGTCGGTACTTGAGAAAAATAGTGAAAAAGATAATACAACAACAAGTGTCTTGCAACAATTAATAAGTTCGGGAATATATAATGAAACCGACACTTATGAAATTTTCAACAAAAGTACTTACGTCAGCATGCCAAGCGATGTTAGTAAACAAGTCAAACAATTTGTAATCTTCAACAAACTAAGAAACATGTTTAGTTTATTAAAATCAGTTGGAAACACTGATGTTAATCAAAACATAAAAGCATTAAGACACGTAATAGTTATTGACGAGGCTCAAAATTTTTTACAAAAGAAAACTGCCAGACCCATAATTGAAGATATGCTTAGGGAATTGAGGTCAATTGGAGTTATTGTAATTTTAATAGCTCAAGAAACTTCCGATTTTGTTTACCCAGATTTTGATTTTATATCTCAAGTTAGATTGTCAATTTGTGCCGATGTAAACGACAAAAGTTCTAAACGAATGACTAGGTTTTTGGGAAGTGTAAACAGCGAGGTTTCACTTGATAGCGAGATTAAGAAATACTCTTCAAATGAGGAAGACTTGAAAGGTAATCCAGTAAAAAAAGCACTGATAAATATCAGCGAGCCATTAGCAATAAAAATGAGACAGTTCTGGAAAACCGTTAAGGAAGAGAAGGTCTAACATTATAATCTCGCATAAACATTAATCTAAACAAATTGATATTTCAATTAAGTTACTCAAACAAATATGGAGGATGTTGATTTTTTATTAAATTGGACAGAAGATTTAAAGAAAGAAATCAAAGATCTGAAATTTGAAAGGGATGACATTAGAAAAGACTTCTTCAAACTTTTTTATGATTCTACTTACAGCTACTATTTAGGTTATGTGTCATATGCTTTGTCATCGTCAATAATTAAAGGAAATGTTGCCTTTAAAGAGAATCTATCATCATTTAAAGTACATCTAGATCGGCTTATTGAGATTTCTCAATTACCAGTACTCACAAAAAGCTATAAAAACTCACTCAATAGAAATTTAAACATTGAAACTTGGTCAATTTTTGAACTGTGTGTCACTACCTTTTGTGGTGCTTTGTGCGACGCAGATGAATTAAACAAGTTATTGAGCTACAATTTTAATGATACTCAAAAAATTTTAAAAGAAAGCACTATTGACGATGCTAATTTGGAAAAGTTGAAGCAAAAACTTATTGTTGAACATTTAACTCATGTTCCAATTCAAAGAAAGGTGGACTTTTTGTTCAAAAAGGCACCTAATTATTATCGTGATTCAAAGAAAGATAGAGAATTTTTGGTCTTTTATGGAAAACTCAGAAACACTATACACAGCAATTATATTTACCACGGTAAGAATTATGAATATAAATTTGGCGAGGCCCATTTTCTTTTTGATAAAGAAAAGCTAGTAAAATGGACTGATCCTTTCGCCCCGTCTCCAAAACTTTATATTTACTTGAGTACCCAATTAAAAGAGATTTGGAAAACCTTAGCTCTTTCCATAAAACATGAAGAAAAAATTGAGTATCCAGATCTTGATCAAAATTAGACTAGTATAAAACACATCATATTATGGAAGAAATTTTACCAGAATTGCACACTAATATTTCCGGAAAAATAAGAAACACAAAACTTCCGAAAACTAAATCATTATGGCCCCTATTCGAGACTATTAGCAATTCAATACACGCTATTCAGGATAAAGATATCGTCAATGGTAAAATTTCAATTAATATATCTAGGCAAGGCAATGATGAACTACTTGCCGAAAGCGAAAAAGTCGACATTTATCCAATAACAGATATCGAAGTTATTGATAATGGTATTGGACTGAATATTGAAAACTTCAAATCCTTTTTGACCGCCGAATCAGAACATAAAATTGAAAGAGGGGCAAAGGGAATTGGACGATTCGTGTGTCTTAAAGCTTTTAAAAGTTTGATATTCAAAAGCAGCTTTAAAAATGAAGTAACAAATGAGAACCAAATTAGAGAATTTACTTTTAAGCCTATTGACAAGGGCATTTTCGAGCATAAAGTTAATTTATCATCAAGTGTCAAAACAGGAACATCGGTCACTTTAAAAAATTTCATAGCTGATTATCAAGATACCTGTCCAAAAGCCCTGTACGATATTGGTGAAAAAATTATAGATCATTTTTTAGTATACTATCTTAACCAAAAAGCTCCACGAATTGATATTATAGAAAAAATAAACGGCAGTAAAACAGACTTAAACAGCATATTCAATACGTCCTTTAAAGCCGCTATTAAAGCAAGTAAATTTGATCTATATGGAAATGAATTTCAAATACATTTGCTTAGGCTTTATGATGTAAAAAAAGGCCATAGGATACATTATTGTGGCAATGATAGAGTCGTGAGGGAAGAAAAATTAGTGAAATACATTCCAGACTTAGGGAATTCTATAATGGAAGAGGAGAATATTTATTTTACATACCAAGTTTATATTACGAGCAAATTTTTAGACGACAATGTAGATAACGAACGGACTGATTTCGATTTCCCAGATAACTTAGAAGATACTGACTTGCAAAATCTAGTTAATGATTTACCGAATCTTGATCGAATAAGACAAAAGGCTATACTGAGTTTAGAGGATATATTGAAAGAATATTTAGGAAACGTACGGGAACAAAAGTATGAAAAATACAGTCAGCATATAATTTCTGATGCACCACAATATAAGACACTATTAAAATATAAGCCAGAAGTGGTTCGCAATATGAATCCCAATTTATCGGGAAACAAATTAAATATAGAATTATATAAGGTACAATCGGATTTAGAGATCGAGATCAAAGAATTGGGAGAAAAAATTCTAAACACAAATTCTGTAAATGATTCGGATGAATATAAAATGCTCTATGATGACTTCATTGAAAAGTTTAATGACATTGGGAAAGCAAATCTCGCAAAATACATTGTTCATCGTAAATCTGTAATAGAACTTTTAGATAAATTTCTTGGTGTTGATGACAATGATGAATTTCTAACTGAAGATACAATTCATAAGATTTTCTTTCCATTGAAAAGTGAATCCGATGAAATCACCTTCGAGCAACAAAATTTATGGCTGATTGATGAAAGATTATCTTATCACTCATACTTATCATCCGATAAATCTTTCAAAGAAACAAAGATATTATCAGGATCAGAAAGTCTTGACAGACCAGATTTGTTAATATTTAATGAAAGTTTCGCGTTTGTAAATGATGAAGCTCCTCATAACTCATTTGTAATTGTTGAATTTAAACGCCCAGAAAGAAAAGATTACCACACGAGAAATAAGAAGAAAAATCCTATCGATCAAGTCATTTCATACATAGGAACAATAAGAGATAATACCGCAACGGATAGAAAGGGTAAAATTATTCAAGTCGATAAAGATCGAACCCCATTTTACGCTTATGTAATCTGTGACTTTAATAATAATTTAATAAACATACTGGATGAACGTAATTATACCCAAACCCCTGATGGGCAAGGATACTTTTACTTTCATTCGAAGTATAATGCTTACATTGAAGTTATTTCCTACGCAAAGCTATTAAAAGACGCTAAAGCTAGGAATAGACTGTTATTTGATAAACTTGGGTTACCTAGCCATTAACCAATAATATGAGCACTACTATCAAAAAATAATTGTTGCTTTGAATAGAACAGCAGAGATAATGATTGAAATAGATAAGGTCATGGCAATCTAAATAATCTTAAATAATTAACGACTCAAACATGATAAAATTCCTTGATGGCGATGCCATTAGCGCTAAAATAATTCAAACCATTAGAGAGGCAGACGTTTATTTAACTTTGGTCTCGCCTTATATTAAGCTTACCAATAAAATCAAATCGGAGCTTACTTACTTAGGAAAGAACAAACCAGAAGTTGAAATTGAAGTTGTATTTGGAAAAAATGATACTAATCCTAATAAGAGCTTAAGTAATGAAGATTTTGAATTTCTAAAGACATTGCAGAATATCCGTATTAGCTATGTTAAAGAATTGCATGCTAAGATCTATTGTTCTGAAGATCGATTAATGCTGACTTCATTAAACTTACACGAATTTTCGCAAGCCTATAACTTTGAGGCAGCATTTGTAATTGAGAAACCATCATCCATTTTAGGTGCGTTAAACAGCTCAAAAACTGAATTGGCTTGGGATGAAGCTTTAGAATTTGTTGATAAAGTAATTGAAAGTTCGATACCAATTTACCATAAAGGAAAAGTATACGAAAGTTCATGGCTAGGGTTTTCTAGCAAAATAGTAGAAGAATATCATGAAGATAATTCGGAAACATTTTTTAAACAGCCTATAGCTGTTAGGGGTTCTATACACCTAGGATTCTGTATAAGGACTGGTGTTAATATACCATTTAACATTAAAGCTCCGTATTCTGATGCTGCATATAAATCATGGAAGCGATATGGCAATGAAACCTACAAAGAAAAGTATTGCCATTACTCAGGAGAAAATAGTGATGGTGAAACTTCTTTAAAATCGCCAATCTTAAAAAAGAACTGGAAAGAAGCGAAAATGAAATTTAACTTCTAACATTCTAGGACAATTTATATTCAAGGGTAATACAATTTATTTTAGTGTCCTTTAATTTTTAAATATGCAAATACTAAACGACTGGCGTCAAGTAATCGAACAACAAGCAAAGGAAACTAAATCATACTTGCAAAATGTAAAAGAGCCTGCAAGAAATTATGACTATTCTTCCCGAAATAGGTCAGAAATTGGGTTTAATGTTTTTACTATATCATCAGACTTCTACTACCGCGAAAATTTTCATAGCGACATTATTAAGGCTTTCTTAGATCCAAACGCGAAACACGGAGAAGAGAATAAGTTTCTACATGCATTCATTCATCTATTAAATAAATGCAATCCTCAACGGAACATAAATCCATCTGATTTTCAAAACGCAAGAGTGTCAAGAGAGGAGAATAACATCGATATACTCATTTCGGATTCAAATAGTGGCAAGGCTATTTTAATTGAAAACAAAATATATAATGCAATAGATCAGCACAGACAAATACCGAGATATTTTGAAATCGTGTCTGAAAATTACAGCGTTGAGGCAATTGTCTATCTAACTTTGAATTCATCTAAATACCTAAATCAGAGCGACTGGACGATTGACGAGATTCAAAGGATAAATCCAGTGATATATTTCGTACCCTCATATAGTCTAGGAAGCACAAATTTATTTGATAACTGGATAGTTCCATCAATAATAGAATGCAATAATTCTGAAAGTCTTTTTATACTACGACAGTACGGCAACTTAATTAAGTTTTTAAATACAAACTCTATGGACACAATTACACTAGAAAAATTTTACCTAACCTTAAAGGAAAGTGATAATCTACAAACATCGCTCTCCGTAAGGAATATGCTGAACGATCTACCTGAATATTTAGCAATCAGAATTGAAGAAAGATATAAGGGAAAATGCTATCCATTTAAAAATATTTGGAGGTATAAAAATCGCGATACAGTATTTGAAGCTTTTGAATTGGAAAATTTATATCTTAAAATGGATATTTGGTGCAGCGAAAGAGGCTATAAGGTGCACTTTTGGAATTCTAAAGATGAGAATTATGATATTAAAGTAAATCTCCCATTCATATCATCGTTAAAAGATTTTAATTACGAAGGAGACAACAAATCTAATGTTGAAAAACATTTTAGCTTCAATCAAGAAGAATTACTTTTCGAGTTTATCGATAATTTATTACTAGAGCTAAAAGAGTTTAAGACTCAACCGGTTTCAAATCTGGTTATTGAAAAGCATGATTAGCTTATACGCAGGTTTAATCAAGGAACTTCCAGTACGAGACATCTGTTTTTCTACAAAAAGATCAACATGGGTTAAAGCAGAAAAGGAAGTTCCTTGGTTAAGAGCATTAAATGATAAAGTGTTCGGTTCGTATTTGAAATTGAGTATTTCTAGGAAAGATATTTTTAGTTGTATTTCAAATATTCGACAAAGCATAATTTTAACTATCTATTGGGGCTATCCACAAGGAATGCGAGGTGAGCATTTCATAAATATGCTAAAATCAATTGAAATTATCGAGGAGTCCATTTTTACCATAAGAAACAAAGAGAATCCAACAACAGATGACTATTGGGTATTGATGGATAAGCTGAAAGGAGTAAAAGGTTTAGCATTATCTACAATTAGCAAACTACTTTACTTTTTTGAAATAAAAATCAACGGGCATCAGTGCCAGATCTTAGATCTTCGACTGATTGATGCATTATCAAGTAAAGGCTTTTCGCAATATGAAACTCTGTTACCAATAAGCTACGGAACTATTGCAGAGAAAAAATATCCCTTGTTTTTGGAACTTACTACCTCAATTGCGAATAAGTTGGAATGCGAACCTGAAAACATTGAAATGTTTCTGTTTACGTTTGGAAAAAACCTCAAACCGGATTAGGATACTTTTTTATTGTGGTTATAGTATAAATATTTATTGTCTTAGAAGATTATAATTAATAATTAAACAAATTTATGCTTTAATTTCAACACGGTTAAATGGTCCACGGCATAAACGCTCAAGTGGCAATCACTGTCCATTTATAGAATTGCTCTGTACGTAATATATAAAATTTAATTAACATGAAAAGTATATTGATTTTTCTAACTCTCGGGCTATCATCGATGACTGCATTTGCTCAAAATACATCGGAACCGCCTGTTCAAAATATTTCGACTGACAGTGCTGTTATATATAGGCTTTTTTCTACTCGGAATAAATGGACATATATCAAGCTGAATACAAGAAACGGACAAATGTGGCAAGTTCAATATAGTTTAGAAGATAATAACAGGGAGGATCCTTTAAGCTTAATAACTCGTGTTTCAAAAGAAGAGGAGAAAAATGGTCGATTTTTTCTTTATCCAACCCAAAATATATACAACTTCATTTTGCTTGACCAACTTGATGGACGGGTGTGGCAAGTTCAATGGTCGATAGAAGAAAAGAGCAGAATGGTTATTCGAATAAACTAAAGAAATATTAAATTAGTTAATGCGCTCATAAGCCTAGGAGCAGTTAAAAATAAATCGAAAAAGAATAAATGATACGAATCGAATGCTTACAAAGCAAATACGAGCTTGCAAAATCTAACTTTATCGCAAATAGGGAAAATATCTCTGTATTACCATACCATTGGTCAATTTACCAAAATGGTCAAGTTAAGGCGAGTGGAGTTCCAAGTCAGGCGGTAGCAGATAATCCAATTTACGTATTGAGCGCCTACGTGCATCAGTATATGAATTATGGCCTAAGAAAAGATGCTTACATTATTGATTATCAGAACACAAACGATGAATCTTATTGCTCGTCCATTACTCTTTCTAATTGGAAATTATGTAAGATTAAAATATTCAATTGTGAGTTGATCTCTGGTGCAACTTTTGAAATGATTAATGATTACAGACAAGAATTTACATTTTATTTTGATAGTGCAACAAAATTCCGTTCAATGCAAATGCTTTGGGATTTTGCCCTAGAATTAGATGAAAATTGCCAAACGATAAGGGAAGCTGAAGTGTTCTATAAATATTATTTGAAGAAGCTAGAATTAGAACAGGCCAATTTCAGCATAGAGCAATATGAAAAAGAATTAAGCGCGGAAAAGGATTTAAACATTAAATATCAGGCATTATTACAAAGAATAGAAGAATTAGTTAGTGACAATTAGCTCAAGTCATTAGGGTTTTTAATATTGGACACTTTTATTAAGGGTTAAACTATCAATATTTAGTGTCCTAATACATTGAATTACATATATATAATTAATCATTACACAAAGTTAAGCTTCAATCTGCTGAAGCGTCCAAGAACTGTCCCGCATAAACGCTCAATCCCTACACACAGGCCATTTATTCGTTTGCTTCTTGGACTGAATTGATTAAAGCTTGCCAACGTACCATAATTAATTTAAATCTTATGGTACAGGAACAAAACCTATTAAAGGCGGCTGAAGTCGAAGTAAGCTACAAATCAAACTACAACATTACAGAACGACCAAAAATTAACAGTTCGCAAGATGCTTACCGAATATTAATGCAACATTGGCAATTGGGTAAGATTGAGCTTTTAGAAGAATTTAAAGTGATTCTACTGAATACCAGTAACCGAGTATTGGGAATTGTTGATATATCTTCTGGTGGAGTACAGGGAACGTTAGCAGATCCGAAGATCATATTTTCAGTTGCGTTAAAGACAAATAGCAGTAAAATAATATTGGCACACAATCATCCAAGTTCTAATACGAACCCCAGTGACGCAGATAAAAGATTGACCCAGAAACTGACGGAGGGAGGAAAGTTATTAGATATCGAGGTGTGTGACCATTTGATAGTTACTAATTATCGCTATTACAGTTTTGCTGATGAATGCATGATGTAAAAAGAAATGCCTTGGGCAATAGCTGCCCAGGGCATTTAAAGTTATAATTTATAAAATAATTATAGGTTCTACCTATAATGATGGAAGTACATCCTTCAATTTATCGTCATTCATCTCTCCTAAACCTCTCAAATAATTAAGAGTAACAATCATATTAGAATGTTGTAAAAGTTGCTGTACTATGTGCAAATCCTTAGTTTTCTGATAAACATTAATAACCGCTGTATGTCTGAATGAATAAATGGTTTGGTTCGCTTCCAGTATCTTTTCTTTAAACATCTTGATCTTCTCCTTTCCCCACATCAAATTAAAATAACCTACGCTGTACGGTTCACTAGTGAACGTAAAAATGTTGGCCTCTGGATCATCAACATTTTGCAATCGCTCACGAAGCACATCCTGAATATAAACAGGAATATGAACTGTTCTAATACGTTTACTTTTATTTTCGCTACCAGATAGCTGAATCTGAGTAAAATCCTTAACAATGTGCCTCAACTTTAATAACCGTATTTCATGATGTGGCCTAAGTAAACATCCATAAGTCAGAAGACAGCATAAGTGAAGATTTGGTTGATGGGATTTTAAATAATCAAGCACGCCTCTCAACTGCTTATCTGAATAAGGAACATGCAATGATGCTTTAGCTTTAGCAGGCTTTGTATTCTTTACAACGTTCTGCAAAGCAAATCCTTTCCTAACCATTTCATTAAAGAACATACCTAGGCATCTACGCCTATTTATATAATTTCTTTCACTAGTCTGGAACTTATTTAAGAAAGTTTCAACCTTATCAAGCTTCAAACTGTCGCATTTATTGTTAAGGTCAGACGATGGCAGAAAGTCGATAAACATCCGATGTACCGCTTTAAGATTGCGTTTATAAAGGTCACAAAGATTAGATTCCAATTTCTCAGCGAGTATTATTGATAGTGACTGTTTTAAACTTGGTTTTTCAGATTCTATCTCAAAAGGATTCCACCCGCTTTTTAAAGCCGAGTTTACCTCAAATAACAACTGCTGAGCAAGTCTGTCTCTATCCTTGTTATTGGTAAACTGATTGGGATTGATGTTAAGATTTAAGCAGTTTCCATTATAATGGCGAACTCTTTTGCCATCATAGTTGTAAATTACATACGAACGTCCTTTTGACGTTTTAGGAGTAAAGATTTTTGGTGTTGTAAACATAGTTTAACCTCATTTGATGCCTCAAGGCTGAGATTAAACCACTTAAAACATTGATAATCAGACGAGAATCGAACTCATATCTAAAGTTTAGGAAACTTCTATTCTATCCGTTGAACTACGGGACCGTTTTATTTTTTGCTGCGCAAATATAACAAAAGTTTTGTCGCAAGAGAATTCATTTTAAACAACCTTTACAAAAAGAAAACTCACCAAAAACCAGCTGCATGACCTCATTATAGCCATCTCAATTCATAAATCTTTAATTAAAAACCATTACTAAAAAACTGTACTACTCACCATAATAAATCTTTTGAATAGCTTCATCTTTGTATTAACAAAATGATTAAAAATATGAAATTAGCAAATAACAAAATACTAATAACTGGAGGTGCAAGTGGCATAGGCCTTGGACTGGCAGAAAGATTTATCCAAGAAAACAATACTGTAATTATCTGTGGCAGAAGAGAATCGGCATTAAAAGAAGCCGCTGAAAAATTTCCCTCTTTAATTATTAAAGTATGCGATTTAGGTATTGAAGCTGACAGAATTGACCTGTACAACTGGATTGCCGAAAACCATAGCGACTTAAATGTATTGGTGAACAATGCCGGCATTCAGAACTGGATGAACATCAACGACAATGATTTTTACCAAAAAGCTGAAGATGAAATTACCACCAATGTTTTGGCACCCCTTCATTTAACAAAACTGTTTACAGATTTAGATTCATTAGATACGATTATTAATGTAACCTCCGGGCTGGCATTTGTACCGTTATCAGCGGTGCCTGTTTATTGTGGTACAAAAGCATTTATGCGTTCTTTTACACTTTCCTTACGTCATAGTTTAAAGGATTCAAAAATAGAAGTTATCGAAATGATCCCACCGGCTTTAAATACGGATTTAGGTGGCAAAGGTATCCACGATATTCACCCTGCGGTTAGTAATTTTGTGGAATCTGTATTCCACCAGATGAAAGATGGAAAAACAGAATTAACTTTCGGTACCAGTGGAGATAGGGCAAAAGCAAATAATGAGGTGATAGCTGAATATTTCAATCGCATGAATCCGTAAGTTTATAGACACCAATATAAAAACAAAAAGAGCCATTTGAATTTAATCAAATGGCTCTTTTTGTTTAACTAGCAATCAAATTATCTGATCACACTACCTTCTTGAAATTTTTCTGCAGGTACCACAAATGTGAGCTTACCTTCTGAATTTTCGGCCATCAAAATCATGCCCTGTGATAAAATACCCTTAATTTCTCTAGGCGCTAAGTTTACAACCATGCTTACCTGTTTACCAACAATATCTTCAGGTTTGTAATATTCGGCAATTCCTGAAACTACTGTTCTTTCGTCAATACCGGTATTTACCGTTAACTTTAATAGCTTTTTAGTTTTTTCTACTTTTTCTGCGGCAATTATTGTTGCCACGCGGATATCCATTGCTGAGAAATCATCAAACTGAATATTATCCTTTGCCGGAACAGCTACAGCTGTTGCTGCCGCGTTGCTTGCCTTACTTTGGTTAAGCTTTTCTATCTGGAAATCAATCTCTGCATCTTCGATTTTTTCGAATAACAGCACCCCTTCACCGATCTGGTGTCCGCGTTTTAATAAGTTTACACCACCTGCATTTTCCCAATCGTGCCCACCGTTTATCAACATCTTCATTAGCTTTTCTGCAGTGAAAGGTAAAAATGGTTCAATGAGGATCTGAATGTTAGCTGCAATTTGAAGCGCGATGTGCAATATCGTCCTAACCCTATCTTCGTCTGTTTTGATCAGTTTCCAAGGCTCTGTTTCCGCCAGGTATTTATTACCCAAACGGGCAACATTCATTACTTCAGACAAAGCTTCTCTAAAACGATAATTTTCTATCGAAGCTGAGATTTTGGCAGGATAACCAGCCAATTCGTCAATAACAGCCTGATCAACATCCGTAATTTCCATACAAGTAGGCACGGTACCTCCAAAGTATTTATGCGTAAGCACAACTACTCGGTTTACAAAGTTCCCCAATATCGCAACAAGCTCATTGTTGTTTCTTGCCTGAAAATCTTTCCATGTGAAATCGTTATCCTTCGTTTCAGGAGCAGTTGCGGTTAATACGTAGCGCAGTACATCCTGTTTACCTTCAAATTCTCTTAAATATTCATTTAGCCAAACTGCCCAATTTTTAGAAGTCGATATTTTTTGTCCTTCTAAGTTTAAAAACTCGTTTGCAGGGACATTATCTGCCAAGGTATATTCTCCATGAGCCATCAACATTGCCGGGAAAATAATGCAGTGGAATACAATATTATCTTTACCGATAAAATGAACCAATTTGGTTTCGTCGCTTTTCCAGTATTCCTCCCAACCACATTTATCACTCTCATAACTGCTGATGTAATATTCTTCTGCTTTTGGATTCCATACATCAAGCTTGGCGTAGTTACAAAGCTCTTTAGTTGCAGATATGTATCCGATAGGTGCATCAAACCATACATAAAGTACTTTACCCTCGGCATCACGAAGCGGAACCCGCACACCCCAATCTAAATCACGCGTCATTGCCCTTGGTTGCAAGCCTGCATTCAGCCAGCTTTGGCATTGACCATAAACATTCGGGCGCCATTCTTTATGACTCTCAATATAAGTTCTTAACCTGTCTTCATATTTATCAAGCGGCAAGAACCAGTTTTTAGTTTCCTTTAAAATTGGCTTATCGCCAGATAGTGTCGATTTTGGATTGATTAAATCGGTAGCATTAAGCGTAGAACCACAGTTTTCGCACTGATCGCCATAAGCATTCTCATTACCACATTTAGGGCAGGTACCGGTAATGTAACGGTCGGCTAAAAATTGTTTCGCTGTTGCATCGTAATATTGCTCAGTAATTTCTTCGGTAAAAACACCTTTATCATATAAAGTTTCGAAAAAATCTGCAGCCGTTTGATGGTGTGTAAGCGAAGAAGTGCGGTGGTAAATGTCAAAAGAAACCCCAAATTCTTTAAAAGAATCGCCAATAATTTTATGGTATTTATCTACCACTTCCTGAGGTGTAATTCCCTCTCTTTTGGCTTTTAAAGTAATGGGTACGCCGTTTTCATCAGATCCACAGATGAATTTCACATCGCGTTTATTCGACCTTAGGTAACGGGCATAAATATCTGCAGGGATGTAAACACCAGCAAGGTGTCCAATATGAACCGGTCCGTTGGTATACGGAAGTGCTGCAGTTACGGTATATCTTTTTATTTTACTATTATCCAAAACAATTTTTATTAATTTGGCAAAGATAAGTGTTTTGAAGATGATTAAGCAGCCCCCGTATTTAAAAAAAGGAGATAAGATTG
>Ga0308165_1002551_pt1 | contig 21283 bp, 14 predicted proteins | sample PhyWR2_FD_201032 | JGI IMG/M metagenome (GOLD analysis project Ga0308165, IMG submission 201032) | Phyllosphere microbial communities from UC Gill Tract Community Farm, Albany, California, United States - DLSLW.R2 | ecosystem: Host-associated > Plants > Phyllosphere > Unclassified | place: USA... | reverse complement strand
GTTGTAGGATCAGTTTCTACGTATACTCCAGTTAAATCTTCGGTGCCAGCTGCCAAATACTCATACACATCTCCTGCCTTGCTTAAAGTTATCGAAACTTTCTCACCATTTTTTTTATGCAAAATAATATCTGTATCATCTTCTACAGCCACTAATGTTAAATAATTATTGCCATCATTACTTTGTGTAAAATTCATAGAATAATACGTTTGCCCTAAAGTCTCAAATGGTAAAATCAAAGAAGCTGCAGACCTGGCTGCGCCATAAATGTGGGTATAAACAGAAACTTTTGGTTGGCCATCGGTAACCTTTACATGTATTCCCTTATTCGTTAAAACATGGCCAGTATCCAAATTTCCATCAATGTAAGCATTGGCTCTAGGCACATCAAACCTAACAGCAGTATTAGCAGGAATAATTTTTTTTATGGGGGTTGCACTTCCACAGGTTACGGTAACCTCCGAAGTAGACTTAGAAGTGACAAAAACGGCAATATTTGCGTATGAAATATTATTTCTGCTAGCTTGAAATGGCACATGCGTTGGAAAAACTGTCCAGAAATCAGTTCCTTCATTAGAAATATTCTGGCCGGATGCTTTAAATAAAGAAAAAGACATTAATAAAACCAATAACCAATGCCTTTTCATTACCTACCAGTTTAGTTGAAAACGTTATACATTTTTGTTTGATATAGTATGCAATATACTACAAATCAAAGCACAAGAAAAAACAATTAAGGGAATTTAACAATTTTGACCTAAAAACCGCCCTTTTCGTTATAAACCGAAAAAAGTTGGAAAAATTAGCAGAAAGAATAATTAGCAGAAATACCAGATAAAAAGATGCATGTATGAAACAAAAAAGCCAATTCGATTAAAATTGGCTATATAATAAATATTCAGCTGTTGGCTTGATCAGACTGATCACCGCTCCCATATTTTGCCGAGAAATCTTTTGCTTTCTCATCCGCAATGCTATTGTTATGATCTTCGGGTTCAAGATTTTCATCTAAACGATCATTCCAATCGTTCAATCCCTGATCAGGGTGTTTTTTATTTTCTTTAGTAAAATCGGATTTGGATTTAGACTGGTTTTGTTTTTGATTTTCCATGTTAAGGTTTATTTTATTTAAAACATCACCATTAATGGAAAGTTTTATTTACTGTTATTATTTAACAGGCGGTTCATCTTTCGCATCTTTAAACTCTTTTACACTCTTCCCTATTCCCCTCATTAATTCGGGTAATTTTTTACCCCCAAAAATAAGTAGAATTACCACTCCAATTAAAATGATTTCTATTGCAGACATATCTTTGTATTTTGTACAATATACGTTAATTCTTTTAAATTGGATTATTGGAGGATGGTGAATCGGTTAATTGTTTAAACTGGTTAACTGGAAATTGCAAACAACTTTGAATTCGTGAATGGGCAAAGACAACAAATTGATAACTAATAACTAAACAAGATAGATCCTGAAACAAATTCAGGATGACGGAATGAAGAGGATCATCTACAATAAACGCACAACCTTACTCTAAATTAATTAATGGTAATTGGTTAACTGGAAATTGTAAACTGACAACTGTAAATTGGTGAATGGGCATAGACAACAAATTGATAACTAAACAAGATAGATTATGAAACAAGTTCAGGATGAAGGAACGAAGAGAATCATCTACAATAAACACTTATCGCCGAAACACAAAGCAAATTAGTCGGTGAATGAACAAAGCCTACAGATTGATAACTAATGACTAAACAAGACAGACCCTGAAACAAGTTCAGGATGACGGATGAAGAAGATAATCGACGCTAAACGCCTATTGCCGAAACGCGAGGCAAATTAATCGGCGAATTGACTAAAGACTGCAGACTATGGACTTAGGACTTAATAAAAACGCTAAACCAACAGTGCATTTAAAGTCCTTTTTTTAATCTTAGGCACTGCACCATGGCGTATAAATTCATCTAAACCTTTTAATTGTTTGATTGATTTAATCGCTTTATAACCTTCGTATGATGTTCTGATTTTATTTAGCAGCATGGTATCTGTTTTAAACAGATCACTTTCTACCAATATCCCTTTATTTAAAAATTTTTTAATTAATTCGGCCATTTTCCCATTGGCGTAAAGGTGAAGTGGTAGTTTAAATACTTCATTATTTAGTTTTTCAAATGCCTCATTAATCCAGGTTGCTTCAATTTCGGTATTCACTGCAATTTTCCCATCCTTTAATACAATAGCTGTTAAAAATTGACGTGCGCGCTGACGCGAAATGATACCACCATGAACACCGTCGCGCAAAGTATAATCTAACCGATCTGCACAAAGCGCAGGTAAAGCCTGTTCTAAAATATCAAATGTTCCGTACAGGATCTGATTCACATTATATCCATGTTTTAACAATACATCAGGCACTTCAGATTTACATAAAATTTCTGCAAAAACTTTTTCATGGTAATCTTCATCTGTATTATCAAAAACATAATCACCAACATGAGAAAAAGCAGTATGGGAAATATCGTGCAATAAACCGGCAATTTGTTCGAGTTCTGAACCACCGAGCATTCTGATCAACATGGTAACTCCGACAGCATGTTCTAAGCGCGAATGACAAATATCTGGATTAACCAAAAATATTGCCCCACTTTGATGCACTCCAGCCAATCTTTTTAAAGCATCAGTTTTTAACAGATCGGAAAATACTTCCGGTAAATACATTTTACCATATAAAAAATCATTAAACTGAATCATACTATCGAATTTTAATAAGGAACAAACAAAAATACTAAATATTTTAGTTTTATTTAAGTTATTTTGTCCACATTGTTATTTCATAAAACTAAATTTATTAGCCAAAAACTAACTTTCAAATATTTTGAAAGCTATTATTACAATTTTATGATTGATAAAAATTTGCTTACAAAAACAAGCCGATAAATTAAACGTTATACTTGTAAAAAACAGGTATATGGCAACCGCTCAACAAATTAGAAAAGCATATTTAGATTATGTTTTAACCAACAATGAAAAACCAAAATCGGTTTACGTTTTTGTTAAAAAACTTAAAATTAACGAAGCGGATTTTTATCAGTTTTTCTCTTCTTTCGAAAGCATTGAAAAAACCATCTGGTTCGAGCTTACTTTCGAAACCATTAGCAAAATAAAAGAACAGGAAGTGTGGCTTCAGTATACAGCCAGAGAAAAAATGCTTTCTTTTTTTTATAGTTACCTAGAAAACCTGAAGAACGAGCGCAGTTTTGTAATTTACAGTTTAAAAAACCATCACGGCAAGTTTTCTACACCTGATGTTCTGGCTGGCGTAAAACCCATTTTCGAAAATTTTGCACAAGAAATCATTGAAGAAGGTTTGGACAGCGGTGAACTTGCCGAACGTCGCTTTTTAAGCAAAAGATACAAAGATGCTTTATGGATCCAATTTGCTTTTATTGTTAATTTCTGGATCAATGATGATAGTGAAGGTTTTGAGAAAAGTGATGAGGCGATTGAAAAAGGCATTAACGTAACTTTTGATCTTTTTCAGCATTCACCAATTGATAATTTATTAGAATACGGCAAGTTTTTATCTAGAAATGGGAAGTTTGCAGATAAAATGAGGTTTTAACCAACAGATGAAGACACAAAAAAGTATTCCAACGACCAAGGTAGAACGTTCTGCAAAATTTGTTAAAACAGGGATCCAGATCGGAGGAAACTACATTAAACATTATTCTAAAAAACTGTTCAATCCAGAAATGGACCGTGAGCAGCTGAATGAAGATAATGCGACTGACATTTACAAATCGTTAAGCGAATTAAAAGGCAGTGCCTTAAAAATTGCACAAATGCTGAGCATGGATAAAAATATCCTGCCAAAATCTTATGTCGATAAATTTACACAATCTCAATACAATGCTCCGCCTCTCTCGGGTCCATTGATTGTGCGGACTTTCACCAAGAATTTCGGTAAAACGCCAGAAAATATCTTTGATAGTTTTAACCTGAATTCTAGTAATGCCGCTTCAATCGGCCAAGTACATCAAGCGATGCTTAATGGCAAAAAACTTGCGATTAAAATTCAATATCCAGGCGTTGGCGACAGTATTTCTTCTGATTTAAAACTGGTAAAACCCTTTGCGTTCCGTTTATTGGGCATGTCCGAAAGGGAATTGAATATCTACATTAAAGAAGTTGAAGAACGTTTATTGGAAGAAACAGACTATGAGCTTGAAGTTAAACGTTCCATCGAATTTTCTGAAGCCTGTAAAAATCTTGATCATGTGGTATTTCCCAAATACTATCCAGAATTATCCGGCAAGCGGATTATTACCATGGATTGGATTGATGGGTTACACTTAAAAGAATTTTTACAGACTAACCCTTCTCAGGACTTAAGGAATAAAATTGGACAGGCTCTCTGGGATTTTTATAATTTCCAACAGCACGAGCTCAGGGCTGTACATGCTGATCCACATCCTGGAAACTTTATGATCACTCCTGATGAAAACTTAGGTGTAATCGATTTTGGCTGTATTAAAGAGATGCCAGATGATTTTTACTATCCATTTTTCGCCTTAATTTCTACGGATGTAATTAACGATAAAAATAAAACGATTGATGCTTTTAGAAAACTGGATATGATCCACGCCGATGATACGCCTGAGCAGATTGAATTTTACCATAAGTCGTACAAGGAAATGATCAGTTTATTTGCCAAACCTTATATCAGCTCATCATTTGATTTTAGCAAACCTGATTTTTTTGAACAGTTGTATATGTATGGAGAAAAGATCTCCAAAATGCCAGAGTTTAAGCAAGCACGTGGGGTAAAACACTTTATTTATGTAAATAGAACCAATTTTGGTTTATATACCATATTACATGAGCTAAAAGCAACGGTTAAAACGGATACTTTTAAACCGCAGGTTAATCTTTAGAAAATTTGTTTCTATCAATCGTTATCAAAAAGAAACAAAAAATGCCGGCTGAAAATTTATTCATTTTTTGTAGTATTTTTTAGCGGCATTCATAAAGGCTGCGCCGTTTTGTTTTGAAGCCAGTTGCATGGCCAGAACAGTGCAGCCCGAAAAATTTGTTAGGCCGGATTTAAGTAGAACGGGGAATACTATGCTATCTATGGCCTAGCTGGATGGAAATGCGAAAGCAGATAAAATGTTGATTAATAGCTGTTCGCAAAATTACGCCAATGGTAGCGTAAGCCGAGAAATCTATAAGATATATCAGTTAATCCCTCATGCAGATTTCTCCATTTAGTTAACTACATCCTATAGTTATTGGATAGAAATGACGATAGTTTGTTAAGTATTTTTCTTTACCACTTCTACCATATGATCAATATCAAATGGTTTTTCGATATAATCATCAGCTTTGCAGTCTTCGGCTTGTTGAGGTAAATTATTTGATGTTGACGTTAATACAGCAGATAAATCTTCTGTTTCAGGATCAGCTTTAAGTGCTTTTATGATTTCCGATCCCTTCACTTTTCCCTTAATGTGATCATCTACTATCACCACATCTGGATCTATTTCTTCTATCTTTTCTATCGGCTCGGTGGTTAACGATGCGGTAACATCAAAACCCTCCTCTTCCAATACCTGGTCCATTATATCAAGGATATCTTTATTATCCTGAACAAGTACAACCTTTTTCTTCATAAATAAATAGACTAAAATCTTTTTAAAGATAAAGAAAAAGAATAATTCAATAATAATTCTTAAAATATTTTACAATAGGCAAGGAAAAGTTTCCTGTCTTCGTCTTGAATTAAAGCCTGTTCGTCGAGTATTAAATATCGCTTGTATAAAAATACAATATCGCCTGCAACGTTTTTCATTTCATGGCGTCTTATTATCAAAACTACAACAAAAATACTTAAACATTTAAATAACAATTAATTAACATTTAATTTTTAAATAAAATATTATGAAAACCTCAATCAAAACCCTAATCGCAACTTCATTAACAGCAATCGTTTTATCTTCAGCTGTATTTACCACAAGTGTATCTGCTAGAGAAAAAGATCCTGAAACCATTTTAAAAATAGCCGCTTTTAAAAGAATTTCTGTAAAAGGAAATATCGAGCTAACCATTATTCAGAGAAGTACAACTGGCATCTCATATAATGATGACAATACCGGAACAGCTAAAGTAATGCAAGATGGAGATAATTTAAAAATTACAGCAACCAGCATTGATAAAGTAAAATTAACTGTTTATGTAAACGACTTCTACAGAATTGAGGTCTCAGAAAATGCAGTTGTTAAAACCGAAGGAAAATTAACCACAAAATATCTTCAAATCTTTTTAAAAGGAAATGCGCATGCCGAAATCAATACAAGTACTGAAGGTTTATATACTGTAATTGCAGAAAATGCAGATTTAAAATTAAGCGGCTCTACTGACAACCATACCTTAGTAATGGGAAATTCTCAAAAATTAACCATAGATAGATTTGCGGCTTTGAAAACCAACATCAGTTCGATCGAAACTGTTGCTGTAGAAAAAGAGATTGCTTCGATTAAATAATTTAAAAACACACAAATGAAATAAGGCTTTTTGATCAGATCAGAAAGCCTTTTGTGGTGAAATTAAATATCAATATTTGCGCTATTTGGTAAAACCCTAAAAAAAATCCCCTGGTTTTATGCCAGAGGATTTAACTTATACCGTACCTTCAATTTATTTCAGAAAAGATGCTGAAATGAACTCAGTATGACGATCACGAATCTTAATGCTGTAACACTTTAGCGATTTCCTTTTCGATAGATTTTATCTCTTTAGGTTTAAGCTTTTTAGCTGCATCAGCTTTAGTACCTGTTTTAGTTTCGAGGTATTTTACACCTACCCTTAAAGCTTTCAAGCCAGAAACTCCTTGTAGTTCATCCAGTTCCAATTCCTCTAAATCGTTGTTCAAATAACCTTGAACCTGCATGTATTTAATGTACTCCATATATTCTTTGGCTTCTTCAGGATTGAAATAAACCATGGCAATTTTATGGGGCTGTGTTAAACGTTCGGTTGTTCCTTTAATCAACACTTTATCGATACGCTTTTTAACCACTTCGTAACGGATATTGTAAGCACCCTCTACATCAAAACGACGTTCGTCATTTCTAAAGCTGATATCAATCGCATTTGAGTGGATAAAAATCAATTGTGTAGTTTCTAACGGACGTGGCATTTCGCCAATCAGTCCTTTAGATAAACGTGCAATATCAACCATTGATGTTAACTGCCAAAGACGGATATTTTTTAAGTATAATAGATCAAAAGGTTTATCGGGAGCAATTTCCTGGCCGATATAAATATCATACTCTACACCATCTGTTCTAAACTTTGCAAAATAACAAGGATATGAAGCCTGTAAATTAGCCTGCGATTTTTCAAGATATTGACTTACTTCGGTATTGATCAACTGCATCGAAATTTCAAGCTGTCTGCGGTTTTCAAAAGCAGCCCCTGTTTCCGGAACAATTACCTCGAAATAATGGTCAACAAACTCGGCTGTTTGAGGGTAGTTGCCTTTAATAATCGACAAGAAAGGATAAACTTCCATTTCCAAAAACTCATTCAACTTGTTTTCTTCATTCGATGAAGCAAAATCACCAATACGTACAATCCAATCTTTGCAGTTGAACAGTAGTTTATCGGTAAGCTCTAAAGAAACATGCTTGCGGATCGATTTTAAAGTATCAATTAAACTCTTTAATTGCACTTCCATATCGTCTTTTAAAGCCTTATTACGCTCAATGGTAGAGTTGCGGATATCAATTGCACCAAACAACGGGTACATGTGTTTAAAGGTAATCGTTTCAATTTCCTTTAATTTATGATAATTGTTGTTCTGTTGAAGAAAATGCCAAACCGCTTCGTTAAATTTCCACTGAACTGATGGTTGCAAAGCCGTAAACTTATCCATCAATACTTCATCCATTTTTGCATCGAATTCTTCGATACTGTATTGAAAAAGTTGTCCGATTAAAGGCATCGCCGGACGTAATCTAGATAACAATTTGTCATCAACCAATACTTCCTCATTCGAATACACTTCTAAAACACCTGCCAACTGGGTATTGTAATAAATTGGCAGCACCGAATAAGAACAAACTCCAGCCGCTTTTAAAACCCTTAAAAATGGGTCTTTATCAATCTGATCGTCGTTAATGGCGCTCACAAAAATAGCCCTTGGGTTTTCTTTATATTTATCAACAAGCGAATAAAAAACTTCTTCTTCCAGATTTGATGATTTTGCGGAGTTGATGAGCATACTCTGCGAAAACTCCTGATTATCGAAAACCAACTTATTGTTAACAGTTAAAAAAGGCATTAAACCAAATTCGAGTTTTCCGTTTCCGCTAAGGGTTTTTAAAGCATGAATTACATGCGTATAGGCTTCTGTTTGGTAATTGTGGTTAACCAGCGCATCGCGGATACCATCAATAGCATGTTGCAAGGTAACATCTGTTATCGAAATGATGCTGAAACCTTCGAAATGGAAATTTTGCAATGGCAAATGTTCCATCAGGTATTCCAATTCTGTTTCATCTTGAAAATGCCTACTCAATTCTTCAAAATTAAGCTCAGGCAAATCTCCTTTATGCATAATATCTACAAACTTTGTATCGGTTTGTATATTATAATATTGTGTAAGGGTTGTTTCCTGATTGATATGAGCATAAATGATCTCATTTTTCAGAACAGAGGTAAAATTATAAAAACGGCCTAAAATGATATTATAAATAAATTTAAGCTGTTTTTTCTCGATTGGCTCGTTGTCCTTCGTTACCTTATTTTTAGGATCATGATCCTTAAAAAATTTATAGAATGCATTGGTGCTAAAGAAAATCTGATCCGGAATTGGCGTACTTAAAGCCCAAAACAAGTCGTCTTCATTATCCATTAAAGGCGTTAGAATGGTAAAAATCAATTCTAAGGTATCTTTATATTGAGATAAGTCTTCGGCACTGATGTTGCCAAGTAGCACATCGTCTTTTTCAATTTTTTGAAGTAAAAACCTGTAAAATTCAGATTTTACCGATTTTTCTGTTTTCAACCTGCCTTTTAAATACTCCACAAGGGGGCGGAAAGACAGTGATGATTCTACCTGGCAATGTATACATTCGTTTTTATGTATCTGTATTACATTGGTATTCATTGTATAAGTTTGCTATCGTGTAAAAATTATAGTTATCTATTTAATTACTAATTCATTGCAAAGATACATACTCGTTAAAGCAATGTTCGTCTGCTGAACGTAATACTTGGATATTACATCTATTAATATGTTACACAAATTTAGTACCTAAAATTAAGTGATATGTACGGATACCAGCCATCAGTGGAGTGTCCTACCACAAATCGCACAACTGTGAGTGATGCTGGAGCGAAATAAACGCCCGCTCCTACGCCGTGGTGCCATAATGTTGATACTTCGTCACGTTTCCATACCCTGCCAATATCGTAAAAACCCAACAAGCCAATTTGTCCTGGTAAAACATAACTAACCAGGTCGCCAAGTTTAGCCCTAAGCTCTAAGTTGTTGTAAAAAGTATGCTCTCCGGCAAATCTAAATTGGCGATAACCGAGCAAATTGCCCTGTCCACCGAGATAAAGTGCCTGATAAAAAGCTGGTTTGCCAACGGTTATCCCTCCCCCGAAACGATCTGCCAGAATGAAGTTTTTTCTGCCATCGAGGTTTTTATATAAAGCTATGTTCGCCGTAAACTGTCCGTAAGAATTAGCGTATTTGCTAATACCTTTATAACCCGAGAGTTTAAAATCTACAAAACTGCCTAGAGTTGGCAATAAATCATTATCTCGGGTATTATTGGTAAAATGAACAAAAGCACCGGCAAACATTTTGTCTTTTTGTACCGTAACCGAATCTGATGAATGGAATAATGATGGATTTTCTATAAAACGGCCACCATTACCTTCTTTGTTGTATTGATAGAATTGATACGATGGACCTACGCTAACAGTAGACTTCGGCCGTCGCCACCTAATTGAGGCATCTATCTGATAAATGTTAAAACGGGCCCTGTAAAATCCGATATCGTCAGCATGTTCATTAAAAGGGGTTTCGTTACCCAAACCAAAGAAATTCTGTGTATTGTTTGGCGCAAAAGCATCAGCCTTTAACAAAAAGTCGCCTTTACCCAGCGCTTTTAACCATTCGCCTTTATAGTTGATCCCATAACCTTTTGTAGAAAAAGAATGTAGAAATGAAATGGTTTGCGAATTGCCATAAGGTTGCTTTCTGAAACCAGGATTAGTTTGCTTGTAAATTAAACCCAACAAAATACCATCATCCTGATTATAACCAGCGTTTAGCAGCCAGCTATTTCTGCGGTACATATCTTTTGGGATGTAACTAAAATTCGAGGTATCATTTGAGATGATTTTTCTGACCTTATTGGCATCATCACCATTATAGGTTGCTTTATCGGTTCTTCCATATAACTTTACAGGACCGTTGCTGTTGGCGAAATCATAAACTTTAGTTCCCTTACCTCCAATAATCCGCAGTTTAATGTTCGAATTTTTATTATTCAGCATTAAACTATCGTTACCGTTGTGCATGTAAACCCTGATCTCTTTCGTTACTTTAGGGTCGAATTTGCGATCGAAAAGTTCATCCTTTATATTACCTTCTTTCGAAATTTTATTGATTTTTACGCGCAATCCATTGTCATCCGCATCAGAGATCTGAATTAGTTCATTTTTGTTGGTTACCTCGATATCTACAATGCGGTTAAAGAAATGATAGTAATCGTTCATTAACTTGGGCAAAGTGGCTATCCTATTGCGCATTTGCGCTAAAAAGGCATCATGATGTAAAGAATAACTTGGTTCAGGGAGTTTTTTGAGTGCTTTTTCAAAAACAGCATCATTATAATTTGCACAGAAATCTTTTACAATTTTATCGAATTCCTTTTCATCGATATTGGCGGTCCAACGGCTGCTGATTTCCCTTCCCTCCCACAAAAACCAATTGATATCTTTTATGCCCCGCTCGTAACCCTGCATCATCGGTAACAAAGAAGATGATTGGGTATAACGCTGTAAAAAGCCATCTGACCTGAAAAATACCTGGTCGCGATCTCTTGGAACCGGCGAATACAAAGAACCATCTTTTGTTTTAATTTCTTTCCAACGCCACTGGTCTTCGTGCCTATCCCAATCGCCCAATAACACATCAAATGCCCTGGCTTTAACCCAGGCCGGCCCATCTAATTTATTGTCGTTATCATCGGTTAGTTTTTTATCCATTTTTGGAGAACTGTCTGACTCTCCCGTTGGCTCTCTTTCTTCGAACAAACAAAGGGTGTTGGCAAAGGCTGATTCAAATTCTCCAAGATTATCATCCGGCGATACCCAACCTATAATTGGGTTACTATGCGGAATGCCACCTGCTTTTGCCAATTCGGGTACTACAAGAGCCGAAAATGGATGTTGCGCCGACATATTATCTTTAATGATATCTTTAGCAAAGGTTTCGCGTAAGGCAGCCGGCAAAAGCACCTCTGGATATTTTTCTACACTTCGCAATACATATTCTTTACCATTTTTATCTTCTAACCGCAAAGAGCGCGATTGATTACCTCCACCACGTTGGGTAGCTTTTAAACCACCCATCATTTGAGAGATCCTTAAAACCGGAACTTTGGTTCTCCCGGCATATTCTTTACGGTAGTTCTCGCCAAAAACATAACGATGGAAACGCCCAACACTATCATATTCGGGTTTAACACGTACAAAAATACTGTCTGCGGTAATCGGTTTATCTCTGTTTCTGACCTTTTGGGGGATGGTTTCGAATTTCTTGATATAACTATATACCTTTTTAACGCTGGTATCCGAATAGATATAATATTCGTAACGCATATCATTGTTCTGCAACTGATCGGCAACCACGTACCCCTGCTGCATTTCGTGGAACAATGAGGTTTTACCTTCTTTATTGGGCGATACCTTTGAACCTGAACCACTGATAATCTGTAACTGCTTCCCTTTTATCAACTGTAAACCGTGCTCGTGACCAGCTACATAGGTTACATTTGGATAATCGCCAAATACTCCTGTTATTGATTTGATCATATCTTTATAAGCAGGGTGATTTAAATCTTCAGGACTTAATAAGGTTGAACGCAACATTGGATAAACAGAGCCTAAAACAGGCAGAGGAATGTATAGATTTTTATTGAGGGATGTTAACGGGAAAAGGTGGTTGCGCAGGTTGAAATAACCGCCATGCGGTCCGTAACTTTGAAATGGATGATGTGAAGCCAATAGAATCACTTTATCCTTATTTTCTTCTAACAATTGTTCCATTTTAACCAAAACCTCATCTTTGGTACGGCACTCGCACTCGCCATTTGGATTTGATTTGTTATAAGGAAAAACCCACCATTCGCTATCGTAGGCAATGATGGTTAATTTATCGGTAAGTTTTATGGCAACAGGATCAGGACATCCATTCTGTGGAATTAACTTTAAAAGTGGATCATTTTGTGCTTTAAGATAATCGTCTTGTGCTTTAATTTTAGCCAGTCCTTTGGGGCCTGATTTATCCCAATCGTGGTTACCGGGAACAAAATAAACCGCAGCGCCCATTTTGCGCATAGGTTCGAACTGTGAACGGAGTATTTTTTTGGTTTCTTCTTCTTCTACACTGCCCGGAAGCCCCATCCCTGTAGGATAAATATTATCGCCAAGATATACAACGGTTGTTTTTTTGGGAAGAATTTGTTTTGCAGCATTTTTGAGGTCCTGCATTTGTGCGGGATTCATCTCCCCTGCATCACCAAAAAGAATTACACGGTATTTTACATCGTCCTGCGCAAAGGCAATGAAGTTGATTAAAAATAAGATTGTAAAAAGAGTAAATCTTTTGATCATAAACTCAGCGTTTGTATAAATATAGTTATTTAAAAATTATTTTGTTTTTTGGATGTTATTCCATTCAAATTGTCATTTTGAGCTTGTCTAAACACCTTAACAGACATTTGTATTAGTCCTTCGACAGTCTCTCCGTAGGAGTCCTTTGGACAGGATGACAATTGTATTTTATGATACAGGGTCTTCTATCAAAGGAAAGATCCTGATCCCGAAGCTTCGGGACAGCATGACTCAAGATTGAGGAAACAACATAACCTTTATTTCTTCAATTTAAACAATAAAATATTCCCGGCGGCTAAAGTTCCGCCTTCGTTAGAAATGTAAAGATTGTTATCCTTATCGAAAGCAATACCTTCTGGTTGGTTAAACAAGCTGGGATCTAACGGATAGGTTGCTTTTACTTTAAAATCAGCATCGGTAACAACAATCAGTTTATTTACTGAAGAAAGCACATACCACTCGTTGGTTTTTAGGTTTTTAGCTAATGCCGATGGACGGAATCTTGATTTTGAACTTCCAGATGCTTTTTCGATTTCTTTATGCGACAGGCTAAATTCTCCTGCCGGGGTTAATGCCCCTTCGGCGCCAAACTTAAAGCCATAAATACTCGATGCTTTTGCTTTAGAATCTGGCTTACTATCCTTTGTTAAAACATAAATCATGTTATTTTTTTCATCGGCAGCCAATCCTTCATATTCTGCTTTCGGTACCAGATCTTTCGTTTTAACAACATTCGCTACTTCTGGTTTGTTAATTTCTGAAATCGGAAAAGTATGCAGTTCACCATTACTTTTTAAAACAATGATATAGTTATTGATGATGGCCAGATCTTCGTAATCGCCTTTGCCTCCAAATTTGGTATATTTTGATTCTTTATCACTCAAACCCAGGTGAAACAGATCTCCATCTTCATCCTGAATGGCGAATACTTCTTTTGGGTCGCCGTTATGAAACACAATTCCGGAGATTTCGAACAGGTTATGCGGCATATTGTATTTAACAGGCTTCGATAAATCGTAAGGAAAATCTGATTTTTCGGTACTACTGGTCGAAACTGTTTCAGTTGAATCACTTTTTTTATCATCACGGTTGCCATTAACGCATGATATGCCCAAAAAGGCAACTGAAACAAGTAAGGAAGAAGCAAGGAAAGTTTTATTGTATTTCATAATGGTAAAATTTAATTTCCATGGTCTGTGTCCTCACAGACCATCAATAAGTAAAATTATACGGTCTGTGGAGACACAGACCGCGGCGTTATTTATTTTTCAATAATTCATAAATATCATGCTGAGAAGAAACAAGAACCTCGCCACTTTTAACCGGAATATTATTCATGTCTTCATCTATACATACAGCCTGCACATTATCCTGTTTCTGGATTTCTATAATTGCTATAATTTCTTGTTTAATCTGCTCATTATAAATCGGGAAGCAAACCTCAATCCTACGGTAGATATTCCGGTTCATCCAATCGGCCGAACCGAGGTAAACATCGTTTTTACCCAGATTATGGAAGATAAAAACACGTCCGTGTTCTAAATACCGATCAACAATACGTGTTACTTTGATATTTTCGCTCATGCCTGCTACACCTGGTATTAACCTACAAATGCTCCGCACAATCATTTCGATCTTTACCCCTGCCTGCGATGCCTCATAAAGTTTATTGATCAATACTTTTTCTTCCAGGTTATTCATCTTAATGGTAATACCCGATGCTTTACCCTGTTTGGCATGTTCAATCTCCCTATCAATTAAGTTAAGAAAACCCTGCTGTAAATTAAACTGCGCTACCAATAAATGATTAAAATTAATCAGATCAGCACTACTTGGTTTAACCCTTTTGGCCAAAAAGATAAAGAGCAGTTCTACCTCGCGCAGCATTTCCTTATTGGCCGTCATCAAAATATGATCGGTATAAAAAGCTGCTGTGCTCTCGTTAAAGTTTCCGGTGGCAAACAACCCCGAATAACGCATCCTATCTCCAGTTTGCCGTTTTACCAGCGCTACTTTAGCATGTACTTTTAAAGCAGTAACACTATAAATAATATCAACGCCAACCTCTTTCATTTTTTTTGCCCACTTGATGTTGTTGGCTTCATCAAATCGGGCTTTAAGCTCGACCAGAACAGTTACTTTTTTGCCGTTTTTGGCTGCGCTGATTAATGCATTTACAATTTTAGAATCGCTTGCTACACGGTAAAGTGTAACATAAATTTCCCTCACATCCGCATCAATGGCTGCTTCGTTAAAAAAGCGCAGTACGCTATCGTAACTCTGGTAAGGGGTATGTACAATAATATCGTTTTTGTAAATGGCCTCTGTTAATGATCCTTCAATCAGATCGGTATTGCAAAGCTTTGGCCAGTTTTGGTTAGAAAGTTTGGGCACATGTACAGGGAAGGCCATAAAATCTTTCAGGTTGTGGTACTGCCCACCTTCAATCCTATTGGCCTTTTTTAAATTAAAGAGTTTTTTAAGCAGTTCGAATACATTGGCTGGTATGCCTGGCTGATGCAGAAAACGTGTTGCTAAACCCGAATCGCGTTTAAGCAATTGTTTCTCCAGCTGTTCTGATAAACTACCTGAATATTCATCTTTAAGGTCAATTTCGGCATCTCTCGTAATTTTGAAACTGTAGCAACCTGTAATTTCTCCATCTGGAAAAACACGATCTAGATGGTAACGTACAATATCATCCAGAAAAACGATAAACGTTTCCTCTCCTGCTTCTACCTTATAAAAACGTGGCAGCTGATTGGAAGGAATGTTTAAAATAACGACTTCTGCATCTGCTCCTTTTTTTAGCGTGATTAGAAAATACAGCTCGTTGTTGGAAGGGAAAAAGTTCGTATTTTCATTGATGTATACAGGCTGTAAAAAAGCCATTACCTGACTTAAAAAATATCGCGTAATACTTTTCCGGATTTCTTCAGGAAAGGGCTGTCCGTAAATTAAATTTATTTTATTTTTTTTGAGCTGAGGAATAATATCTGATTTGAGTACTACGCCATATCGTTGTTGTTGATCGGAAATGAGTTGATTGGCGGTATTTAGTAAATTATCGTCAATCCTAATATCACTATCTTCTTTATTGCTTAACTTTTCTAAAGCCAATAACACAGGCATCCTTACCCGATAAAACTCATCGAGGTTGGAAGAAAATATAGACAAAAACTTAATGCGTTCGAGCAATGGAACAGTATTCCGCTCGGCTTCCATTAAAATACGCTCGTTAAATTTTAACCAGCTTAAATCCCTGTTAAAAAAAGAGGTTTCTATAATCTGTTCCATTAAAGTTTACCGTAAGCTGCGTAAGCAATTACAAAGGCCAATACCGCTGCAATTAAGCCAAACATAAAAATGTTATAAGCCAGGCGGATCAATTTATATTTGCGGCCCAAAACCACCCCTTGCGAGTATACATCGGTAATCAGGGTTCCGTATAAAAAATCCTTATCGTTCATTACCTTGATCATGCCATCGGTATAACTTGGCAAGCTCATTTTATAAAAGTTACCGAAAAACAATAGGTTAACCTTTTTATTGTCCATATCTTCTTTTGTAAATTCACCTTTAGGAATAGATGGACGGGTTGATAAAATTGAAATTACTACGCAGGTTAAGCTCACCATTAATAAAATAAAAGTAGGTATAATCAGGTTACCATGATCTTCTAAACGCCTTAACAATAAACTCACAATTAATGATAGCATAATCGAGTTTACCGTAATAAGAAGTTGCGCTTTGTTATCGGCCATATCGCTCAGGCGTTGATTATTGGCCGAGGTGATCCTAAACATGGTTTCAATCCCCTTATCCGGACGATCGTCTTTATCTTTTTTCTTCTTTTTCTCTTGTATAATTACTGGAGCCAAGTTTTTGGGTTCTTCCAACTCGGTACTGATTTCTTCCTGAGCCGTTAATTTACTTTTCAGCTTATCAATGTTTTTCTGTTTTTGATCACTTAGCAACAATTTAGCATAATCGGTATGGTAATGGTGCGATTCCATAAACTGGATATCTTTTTTACGCCAATCGAGTTTGCTGATATCTTTTTTATAAATCAGCTCATTTTCTTTGTGCATCAGTTTCCCTTTTGCGCGGAAATCGGCCAATCCTAGGTGGAAAAGATCTGCATCGCAAATGATTTTATCAATTTCATTTTTAGGATGCTGAGGGATTTTGGTAGCTAATATTGCACTTTTAACACTGTCGCGAACTTCTTGGTTCACCTTGTGTTTTACCAAAAAATCATCAGCCAGGTCGGCACCTTTTGCTTCGTGGTTTAAAGCATCTTCGAAATAACCGGTATCGTGGAAATAAGCCGCAACGGTTACAGTAAAAAAATCCTGTTCGTTTAACTGGTAATGGTTGGCAATCTGTTGCGCGGCATTTACAACTTGCTGGGTATGCTCCAGATTGTGGTAAACCAATCGCGGATCGTTATGGGTATGGAAGTAATCGCTAATATGCTTTTGTACATCTTCCTGCAATTGTTTATAATTCATGAGTGGAGCCGGGTTGTAATATTTTTTTATGATGAGGGAAATGCATTTTGTTAAAATCGTTTAAAGCTGAAAATTGTTTGGTTTTTATGGTTATAAAATTACGCTATTTTTTTAAAAACAACGCTGATCTGCCTTCAACAATAATAATGCCTTATTTATTTTACAATGTGCTTTACAAATTGTTATCGTGGGGGTAGTAGAAGGATTCTTGTTACCAATACATTTCACCCATACTGTCATTCTCGAATGCGGGGGTCTTATTCGTAACGTCATCATCACGCAGGCGGGGATCTTAATCCCATTGCAATATTTGCAAGCAAAATAGATCCTGAAATAAGTTCAGGAGGACGAATCACACTACCCCGTACCGTCATCCTCGCGCAGGCTGAGATCTTCTTCGTAACGTCATCCTCACGTATGCGGGGATCTTAATGCTCTAGTTAATACTCTTAACCGATCTTAACAATCAGCCAATAAATCAGCTCTGCGTTCTCTGTGCCATTTTCTCCGCGTGCTTTGTAGTTAAGCGGCGAAAGCATTATAAGCTTTTGGGGTCGATTAACCGATTAAAACAATTAACCGATTAACCTACCCAAACCAATGACCAATGAACCAATGAACCAATGACCAATGGACCAATGAACCAATGACCAATGAACCAATGAACCAATGACCAATGAACCAATGAACGAATGACTAATGAACCAATGACCAATGAACCAATAACTAATGCTCCTCCTCTTCTTCGTTTTTCACCTTACTCAACAGATCATAAGCACCTTTTACTACTACTTTTGGTTTTGTAATCGCTTGGGCAAAGGCAACTTGCGTATAGCCATTTTCAGTAACTTCTGTTTTCAGCTCCATCATCCGGTATCGATAGGCCAATTTTGAAGCAGATTGCTCAATGAACACATATTTCTTGCCTTCAAACTCCACAATGGCCGCATCAGGCAAGGCGTTTACCTTGTTTGCTCCACTTTCTACATAGGCTTTAAGGTACATGCCAGGTAGCAGTTGCGTATCTTCTTTATCCAAATGGCAATGCACCTGTACCGTGCGTTCTTTACTAATCTCCCTACCAATAAGGTGTACAGTGGCCATGCGTTCTTGCTCTTCGTTTGCCAAAGTAAAACGTACCTTTTGTCCGATTTTAAGCTTGGGCACATCTTTTTCGAACACGGTAAGCTCTGCATGTAAATGCTCGGTATCGGCAATTTTAAAAAGCTCATCCGTAGTACTGGCAAAAGCCCCGATATTGGTATTTACCTGCGTTACATAACCCGCCATAGGTGCATAAAGGTTAAAGGTTTTTAAAATCTGGCCTTTTTCCAGCGCTGCAAAATTAATGTTGATCAAAGAAAGTTTAGACCGCTGACCAAGCAAACGTGCACTCACGCTTTGGTATTCGCTCCGGGCTTTTTGCAATGCTTTTTTTGAGTTTACATTTTCTTTGGCCAGTTCTTCCTGACGGTCTAACTCCTGTTTTAAAAACTGTAACTGGCTTTTGTAATCCAAATAATCCTGTTGCATCTGGATAAATTCGGGATTTTGCATTACCGCCACCAACGCACCTTTTTTTACCCGCATCCCTTGTAACATATCGGTACTTTTTACTATGCCTTCCAGCGGTGTAGAAATAGAAACCAAACTCTGTGGCGGCAGATCGAGCATTCCGTTTACTTTTGTTGTTCCACTTAATTCTTTAAGCTCAATTTCTCCAAGGGTAATTTCGGCAAGTTTATGCTGCTCGGGCGTTAAAGTAACGATATCACTTTTTTCGTGAACAACTTCTTTCTCATCTGTTTTTTCTTCTTTTGGGCTACCACAAGAACTCAGGTAAATTGCTACAGCAAGCAGCACTAAATATTTATATATGAATTTCATGTGTCTTCTTTTTATAATGATTTTGGATTACCGATCAAAAATTCGATGTGGTTAATACTTTGATTAACCTGTAGTAAAGCCATCAGGTTGCTCTCGTAAATGGTGTTTACCTGTTTCAGGTTAAGCAGATATTCCGAATATCCGATTTCACCATTCTGGTAGGCAATCCGGCTGTTCTTTAAAATCAATGCAGCATTACCAAGCGCTGAAGTTTGAAAATAACCATAACGCTGTTTGTTTTTAAGGTATTCCTGTAGCACCTGCTGATACTGGCCAGACAACCTGCGTTCTTGCAAATCGAGTTCGCTGGTGGCTATATCTTTACTTATTGCCGCTGCTTTTGCCTTTGCCGAATACGATTTATAAAACAAGGGAACAGCCACCCCTACCTGAAAACCTTGAAAACGTTTATTTTGACCGAAAAAAACTTCATTACCATTCACATTCTGGAAACCGGTAAGCGATTGGTTAAAATAACCGAGGGTAATATCAGGGAGTGCTTTTGCCAGTTCTACCTTTCGCTGTTTATCGGCAATTACAATCTGTTGCCTAAAGTAATCCAATAAAGGGTTTTCCTTAACCGAGCTGCTGTCTGTTAAAGGAAGATTATTGTTCTCTTTCAGGTATTTTTCTGCAATGCCTGAGTTTGCATCACCCAGGAGTGTAGCCAGCTGACTCTTGTAAATTTCGAGGTCGGCATTATTCTGCTCCAATTGGCTCAGCACCTCCTTCAACTGTGTTTCGGCAGCTACTTTTTCCAAAAGATTGCCCTCGCCAGTTTTATATTTAAGCCAAGCTGATTTAACAAAACCCTTATAAATACTATCCTGTTGCAACAACAATTTTTCTTTCGAATACAGGTATTGCAGATTGGTATAAACCGTTTTCACCTGATAGATCAGTTCGTTTTTGGTAGAAGCCACCTGAAACCGGCTTGCTTTAATCCTTTCATCGCCCAATGCGGCGTTTGCCGAAAAAAGCGTAGGGAAAGGAATGTTTTGGGTAATGGTAAAGTTATTGTCGTTTTTAACCAAACTATTGTACTGTCCATATAGCATCGAAACCTCTGTTTTAGGCATTTCGAAGGCTGTTTTTTTCAACTGCTCCTGTAAACCCACACTCAGGTTTGCACTACTTACAGCCTTGTTGCGCTCCAGTGCAGATGAGATGGCCTGATTTAATGTTAAGCCAGTATTTTGTGCCTTTGCCGATGGAACAGCAAAAACAGATAGGATTAAAACAAGCACACTTATTACAGGTGTAGGATTAATCTTTTTCTTTCCCATTTTTTCTACCCAGATATAGAGGATTGGTAATACCAAAAGGGTAAGTAAGGTAGCTGAAAGCAGACCTCCAATTACCACTGTTGCCAATGGACGCTGCACTTCGGCCCCACTTCCGCCAGAGATCGCCATTGGTAAAAAGCCGAGTGAGGCTACCAATGCGGTCATAATTACCGGACGCAGCCTTATAGAGGTTCCTGTTTTTATAATTTCGATAATATCTTTCATGCCTTCTTTTTTTAAGCGGTTAAATTCGCTGATCAATACAATTCCATTTAGTACGGCTACACCAAAGAGCGCAATAAAACCAATACCTGCAGAAATACTGAAAGGCATTCCCCTGGCCCATAAGGCCAATACCCCACCAATGGCTGATAATGGAATAGCCGTAAAAATTAACAGCGCATGTTTAATAGATGAGAAGGTTAAGTAGAGCAAGAGTAAAATGAGCAACAATGCCAAGGGAACAGCGATGCTAAGCCTTTTATTTGCCGCCTGCAGATTTTCGAAAGTTCCGCCAAAGCTTGGATAATAACCTGGTTCGAATTTGATATTGTTATCTATTTTCTGCTGAATTTCTTTTACAATGCTTTCTACATCCCTTCCCCTAACGTTAAAACCAACCGTAATCCGTCTTTTGGCATCATCACGCTGGATCTGGTTCGGTCCTTCCT
>Ga0308165_1002549_pt1 | contig 21309 bp, 25 predicted proteins | sample PhyWR2_FD_201032 | JGI IMG/M metagenome (GOLD analysis project Ga0308165, IMG submission 201032) | Phyllosphere microbial communities from UC Gill Tract Community Farm, Albany, California, United States - DLSLW.R2 | ecosystem: Host-associated > Plants > Phyllosphere > Unclassified | place: USA... | reverse complement strand
GCTGAAGGAAAAAAAGGCGGCCAGTCATGATTCAGATGCAAACAAACCTCGACGTGGCGGATAACTCCGGCGCACGTCGTGTCATGTGCATCAAGGTGCTGGGCGGTTCCAAGCGGCGTTATGCTTCCGTGGGAGACATCATTGTGGTGTCGATCAAGGAAGCAATTCCGCGCGGCCGCGTCAAAAAAGGCGATGTGATGAAGGCAGTGGTCGTACGGACCGCTAAGGACATTCGTCGCGCAGACGGCAGCGTTATTCGTTTCGATAACAACGCAGCTGTTCTCATCGATAACAAGAAAGAGCCTATCGGTACGCGTATCTTCGGACCGGTTCCACGCGAACTTCGCGCAAAGAACCACATGAAGATTATCTCGTTGGCTCCGGAAGTTCTGTAAGGAAGCAAGACGATGCAAAAGATTCGCAAAGGCGACAGCGTTGTCGTGCTGTCCGGTAAGGACAAAGGCCGTAAGGGCGAAGTTCTCCAGGTTATGCCTAAGGACGACAAAGCGCTTGTTCGCGGTATTAATACTGTAAAGCGTCACCAGCGCCAGACACAGACTCAGGAAGCCGGCATTATCACTAAAGAAGCGCCGATTCATTTGTCTAACCTGGCAATTGCTGATCCTAAAGACGGTAAGCCAACTCGCGTTGGTTTCCGCATTGAAGATGGCAAGAAGGTCCGCGTTGCAAAGCGTTCGGGAGCGGTTATCTGATGGCTGAAGTTAAGGAACTTCCACGCTTCAAGAAGATTTACAACGAAACAATTCGTAAATCTCTCCTTGAAGAATTCAAGTACGACAATGAGATGCAGATTCCACGCATCACCAAAGTTGTCCTGAACATGGGTGTAGGCGAAGCAACTGGCGACTCGAAGAAGCCATCTGTTGCTGCAGCAGATCTGGCCTTGATTGCCGGTCAAAAGGCTGTCATTACTCGCGCCCGTAATTCGATCGCAACTTTCAAGTTGCGTGAAGACATGCCAATCGGTACGAAGGTTACTCTTCGTGCAGATCGCATGTACGAATTCCTTGATCGCCTGATCACGATTGCGCTTCCGCGCGTTCGAGATTTCCGTGGTCTGAATCCGAAGAGCTTTGACGGTCGTGGCAACTTTGCCATGGGTGTTAAGGAACACATCGTGTTTCCAGAAATCAACTACGATAAAGTTGATCAGATCTGGGGCATGGACATCATCGTTTGCACGACCGCTAAGACGGATGATGAAGCCCGCGCTCTTCTGCGCGCCTTCAACTTCCCATTCCGGCAGTAACGGCAAGCGTAGCGAGGTATAATAATATGGCCAAGACTAGCGCAGTCGAAAACAATAAGCGCCGCGAAAAGTTGGTTAAGCGTCATGCTGACAAGCGTGCACGTCTGAAGGCGATCGTAATGGATCAGAGCCTTCCGTTGGATGAGCGTTTTCGCGCTACTATCCAGCTCGCCGAACTGCCGCGCAATTCCGCTAAGGTCCGTATTCGCAACCGTTGCGAAGTTTCGGGTCGCCCGCGTGGTTATTACCGTAAACTGAAGATGTCGCGTATTGCGCTTCGTCAGTTGGGTTCGCTTGGACAGATTCCAGGCATAGTTAAGTCGAGCTGGTAAGGAGTAGCATATGTCTGTGTCAGATCCTATCGGCGATATGCTGACCCGTATTCGCAACGCAGTAGGCCGCAAGAAGTCCAAGGTTTCGACCCCGGCTTCGAAGCTCCGCGCTCGCGTTCTGGATGTTCTTCAGTCTGAAGGTTACATCCGCGGATACACGCAGAGTGAATTCGTGAACGGCAAAGCCGAGATCGAAATCGAACTGAAGTATTATGAAGGCGTTCCAGTCATTCGTGAACTGACCCGCGTTTCGAAGCCTGGCCGTCGCGTTTACGTGTCGGTTAAGTCGATCCCGCAGGTCGCGAATGGTCTTGGCATCTCGATCCTGTCCACCCCTAAGGGTGTGATGGCTGATCATGAAGCTCGTGAACAAAACGTTGGTGGTGAGCTGCTCTGCCGCATCTTCTGATGCGGCTGACAGTGAACAGATAGAAGACAGGTATAAAAATGTCTCGTATCGGTAAAAAACCCGTGCCGGTCCCGGCAGGCGTAACAGCCAGCGTTGAAGGTCAGACCGTCAAGGCTAAGGGCGCGAAGGGCGAATTGTCTTTCGTTGTGCACGATGAAGTACTGGTTAAGCTCGAAGACGGCGCTGTAAGCGTCGATCCTCGTGATCAGTCTAAAGAAGCTCGCTCCAAGTGGGGCATGTCGCGTTCGATGATCGTAAACATCTTCGAAGGCGTCGAAAAGGGCTTTGAAAAGAAGCTTGAGATTAGTGGCGTTGGTTACCGTGCTGCTATGCAGGGCAAGAATGTCCAGCTTTCTCTCGGCTTCTCTCACGAAGTTATCTATGACGTGCCAGCCGGCATCACTGTTGCTGTTCCAAAGCCGACGGAAATCGTCGTCACTGGTATCGACAAGCAGCAGGTCGGTCAGGTCGCCGCTGAGATTCGTGAATATCGCGGCCCCGAGCCTTACAAGGGCAAGGGCGTCAAGTATGCTGGCGAAAAGATCGTCCGCAAAGAAGGCAAGAAGAAGTAAGGGAAGCGCGTCATGGCATCGCCAAAAGAAACTTTGCAGCGTCGCGCTGCTCGTGTTCGCCGTCAGGTCAAGGCCGTCGCAAACGGCCGTCCACGTCTCAGCGTACACCGCTCTTCCAAGAACATCTACGTTCAGGTTATCGACGACGTTCGCGGTGTTACCATCGCAGCGGCATCGACACTGGATGGCGACCTGAAGGGCCAGCTCAAGACCGGCGCCGACTCCGCAGCAGCAGCTGCAGTTGGTAAGCTTGTTGCAGAGCGTGCCGTTAAAGCAGGCGTCAGTGAAGTAGTGTTTGATCGTGGTGCATTTATTTACCACGGTCGCGTGAAGGCTCTCGCCGAAGCTGCCCGCGAAGGCGGTCTTAGCTTCTAATATTTTGTGCTTCCGGAAAATAATAAAGGAATAGGATATGGCACAGAGAGAACGTAACCGCGAGGACCGCGGTCGTGAGGAGCGTGACAGCGAATTCGTTGACAAGCTCGTTCACATTAATCGCGTCGCTAAAGTTGTTAAAGGTGGCCGTCGTTTTGGTTTCGCAGCGCTCGTCGTTGTTGGAGACCAGAAGGGTCGCGTAGGCTTCGGTCATGGTAAGGCTCGTGAAGTGCCTGAAGCGATCCGTAAGGCTACTGAAGCTGCCAAGCGCGATATGATTTTCGTACCACTGCGTTCGGGTCGTACACTGCATCACGATGTGCAGGGTCGTCACGGCGCTGGCAAGGTTCTGCTTCGTGCAGCTCCTGCTGGTAAGGGAATTATTGCTGGTGGTCCTATGCGTGCAGTGTTCGAAACGCTTGGCGTTCAGGACGTTGTTGCTAAGTCGCTCGGCTCGTCGAACCCTTACAACATGGTTCGCGCAACCTTTGACGCTCTGAAGCATCAGATGCATCCAAAGGATATCGCTGCACAGCGCGGCATCAAGTACTCGACCCTTCAGGCTCGTCGCCATGATGTGGTCGGTTCCGAAGAGTAGCCGATAGTTTGTGCCAGTCCGGTGTGAGAGCACCGGATACGCCATAGACAAGGGATTTGAGTGATGGCTGAGAAGAAGGGTAAGACGGTTACGGTCGAACAGATCGGAAGCCCTATCCGTCGTCCAGCCGAACAGCGCGCAACGCTGATCGGTCTGGGACTTAACAAAATGCACCGCCGCCGCACACTGGAGGATACTCCTTCAGTTCGTGGTATGATCGCCAAGGTTCAGCATCTCGTCCGCGTTGTGGACGAGGTCTGATAACGCAGGGGACAGAGACATGAAACTCAACGATCTGCGTGACAAGCCAGGTTCAGTAAAAGCGCGCAAGCGCGTTGGCCGTGGTATCGGCTCCGGCACCGGCAAGACCGCTGGCCGCGGCGTCAAGGGACAGAAGTCCCGTTCTGGCGTAGCGATCAACGGCTTTGAAGGCGGCCAGATGCCAATCTACCGTCGTTTGCCAAAGCGCGGCTTCACTAACATCTTTGCAAAGAGCTTCAATGTTGTATCGCTCGGCCGTGTTCAGGCTGCGATCGATGCAGGCAAGCTGGATGCGAAGGCTGTTGTGAACATTGAAACCCTCAAGGCTGCTGGCGTGATTCGCCGTGCGCTTGACGGTGTTCGCGTTCTTGCTGACGGTGAACTGAAGGCTAAGGTAGCTTTTGATGTTGCTGGTGCTTCCAAGGCTGCGATCGAAAAGATCGAAAAGGCTGGCGGTAGCGTAAAGCTTCCTGAAGCAGCTGCTGAATAAAGCATCGACATAAAAATAAAAGCGGCGGCCTTAGTGCCGCCGCTTGCACATTTATGCCAATGCGCATATCTGGGTAGAGTCTTTTGTCCGAAGGCATGCGGATTTTTAATGCGTGCTGTTGGGGTAGGGGGCCGGATACTTTTCACCGGAGTAATTTAATGGCATCGGCTGCTGAACAGCTAGTTTCCAATCTTAATTTTTCTGCTTTCTCGAAAGCTGAAGAACTCAAGAAGCGTATCTGGTTCACACTGGGCGCTTTGCTCGTGTACCGTTTTGGTACCTATATCCCGCTACCCGGCATCAATCCTGATGCGCTTGCGCAGGCTTTCCAGCAGCATAGCCAGGGCGTGCTCGGACTCTTCAACATGTTTGCCGGTGGTGCTGTTGGTCGTATGGCCATTTTTGCGCTTGGCATCATGCCTTACATTTCCGCCTCCATTATCGTGCAGCTTATGACGTCGGTTGTTCCGACGCTTGAAGCACTGAAAAAAGAAGGCGAATCGGGCCGTAAGATCATCAACCAGTACACGCGTTATGGTACTGTCCTTTTGGCGATCGTTCAGGCTTACGCAATTTCCGTTGGTTTGCAGGCGGGTAACGGTATTGTTACGAACCCTGGACCAATGTTCCTCGTCTCATCAGTCATCACGCTTGTTGGCGGTACGATGTTCCTGATGTGGCTTGGCGAACAGATCACTGCACGCGGTATCGGTAACGGTATTTCGCTGATCATCTTCGCAGGTATCGTTGCAAACCTTCCGCATGCTATTTCCGGTACGCTGGAACTGGGCCGTACAGGCGCTTTGTCGACTGGTCTGATCCTCGGTGTTATCGTTCTGGCTGTCGCGCTGATCGCAATCATCGTATTTGTTGAACGCGCTCAGCGTCGTCTTCTGATCCAGTATCCGAAGCGTCAGGTCGGCAACCGCATGTTCCAGGGCGATACTTCGCACCTGCCACTTAAGCTGAACACTGCGGGTGTTATTCCTCCGATCTTCGCTTCGTCGCTTCTGCTTTTGCCTGCGACTGTTGCTGGTTTCGCCAATACGGCTGAGATGCCTGCTTGGGGTACGACTATTCTCAACGCCCTAGGTCATGGTCAGCCGCTTTATATGCTGTTCTATGCGGGCTTGATGGCATTCTTCTGCTTCTTCTATACGGCCATCGTGTTCAATCCTAAGGACACTGCTGACCAGCTTAAGAAGCACTCCGGCTTTATTCCGGGCATTCGTCCGGGTGAGCGTACAGCCGAGTACATAGACTATGTGTTGACCCGCATTACGGTTGTCGGCGCCATCTATATCGTGCTTGTCTGCCTTCTGCCGGAATTCCTGATTTCTGCGACCGGTGTACCTTTCTATCTTGGTGGTACTTCGCTGCTGATCGTGGTCAGCGTTACGCTCGATACGGTTGCGCAAATTCAGGGACATCTTGTCGCCCATCAGTATGAAGGGTTGATCAAGAAGTCCAAACTCAGAGGTGGGAAACGCAGTAAATGAGACTAATACTTCTTGGGCCGCCCGGAGCAGGTAAGGGGACGCAGGCTGGACTTCTTACCAAGAAGCATGGAATACCTCAGCTTTCGACTGGCGACATGCTGCGTGCAGCAGTCGCTCAGCAGAGCGAAATCGGGAAACGCGCCAAGGCCGTTATGGATGCTGGTCAGCTCGTTTCTGATGAGATCGTAAACCAGATCGTTTCGGAGCGGATTGATGCTCCGGATTGTGCAAGTGGTTTCATTCTCGATGGATACCCGCGTACGGTTCCACAAGCGCAAGCGCTTGGTGAAATGCTTCGCGGCAAAGGCCTGAAGCTTGATGCCGTCATTGAGCTGAAAGTCGACGAAAACGCATTGGTCAGCCGCATTGAAAGCCGCGTGGCCGAAACGATTGCCAAGGGTGGTCAGGTTCGTTCAGACGATAATCCTGAAGCTTTCCGCAAGCGTCTGGTCGAATATCGTGAAAAGACATCGCCGCTTTCGGAATATTACGCTGGAACTGGTGAACTGCGCGTTTTGAACGGTATGGCACCAGTTGAAGAAGTTACTGCTGAAATCGAGAGAATTCTCGTTCCCGCATAAGCGGTCAAGCAAAAGGCTCATATGAGCCTTCAAGGATTACGGGCAGAGAAGCATTTTATGTTTTTCTGCCCGTTTATTGCTTCCAAAAGTTGCTTTTAATGTCTGCAAGGTTGCTGCGGTGACTTTACGGACAGTTAAGAGTTGACTTTTTCGGGCGATTCCGTCAAAGACTGCGCCACTTCAATTTGTTTTGAATGGTCGGTTCTGGCGGAAATAGTAAGAGGCCGGGACCGGTCAAACAATGCTGTCTGGTTGATCGCATCTGCCAGATGGATTTTTATATAACCAAGGAGAACAGACGTGGCACGTATAGCTGGCGTCAACATCCCAACGAACAAGCGCGTTATCATTGCGCTTCAGTACATTCATGGGATTGGACCAAAATTTGCTCGTCAGATCGTAACGAAAGTTGGGATTGCTGACGACCGTCGTGTGAATCAGCTTTCGGATGCTGAAGTACTTCAGATCCGTGAAGCAATTGATGCTGATTACCGCGTTGAAGGTGATCTGCGTCGTGAAGTTTCCATGAACATCAAGCGTTTGATGGACCTTGGCTGCTACCGCGGTCTGCGTCATCGTCGTTCGCTGCCAGTTCGTGGTCAGCGCACGCATACCAATGCACGTACTCGTAAGGGTCCTGCAAAGGCAATCGCAGGTAAGAAGAAGTAATTTTCGGCAGAACCATTCGTTCTGCCGGGCTTGCCCTTGATTGGGTGGGTTCGGTGCTAGTCCTTTTCAAAGGACTGGTGGAGCCGCTGGAATTACGGCGGTGTCGAGATCGAGTTTTGAAAGGACTATCATGGCTAAGGAAGCCCAGCGTATTCGCCGTCGCGAGCGCAAAAACATCTCGTCGGGCGTTGCCCACGTAAATTCGACGTTCAACAACACCATGATCACCATCACGGATGCACAGGGCAATGCGATTGCCTGGTCTTCTGCAGGTGCTCAGGGTTTCAAGGGTTCGCGTAAGTCGACCCCGTTTGCCGCACAGATCGCTGCTGAAGATTGCGCCAAGAAGGCTCAGGAACATGGCATGCGCTCCCTCGAAGTCGAGGTTTGCGGACCGGGTTCAGGCCGTGAATCTGCGCTGCGCGCCCTTCAGGCTGCTGGCTTTGTGATCACGTCGATCCGCGATGTTACGCCGATCCCGCACAACGGTTGCCGTCCGCGCAAGAAGCGCCGGGTCTAATTTCTTTTATATGCTGCATGAACCCCGAAGGTGACTTCGGGGTTCCTCTGCGGTTCTTCACAGGATCGCTACGATTGGATAGTAGCGACAGTTGATAGAGGAAAAATACATGATCCAGAAAAACTGGCAGGAACTCATTAAGCCGAACAAGGTGGATTTCATCACCAACGGCTCCCGCACGCGTGCAACCGTTGTTGCCGAGCCGCTGGAACGCGGTTTTGGTCTGACACTCGGCAATGCTCTGCGTCGCGTACTTCTGTCGTCGCTGCGCGGCGCAGCAGTTACCGCTGTTCAGATCGACGGCGTTCTGCATGAGTTCTCTTCTATTCCGGGCGTCCGCGAAGACACCACGGATATTGTTCTGAACGTCAAGGAAATCGCCATCCGTATGGAAGGCGAGGGCCCGAAGCGCATGGTTGTCCGTAAGGAAGGCCCGGGCGTTGTTACGGCTGGTGACATTCAGACTGTTGGCGATGTCGAGATCCTTAATCCGGATCACGTCATCTGCACGCTGGATGAAGGCGCTGAAATCCGCATGGAATTCACCGTTAACACCGGTAAGGGCTATGTGCCTGCCGACCGTAATCGTGCGGAAGATGCTCCAATCGGCCTTATTCCGGTTGATAGCCTTTATTCGCCGATCCGCAAGGTATCGTACAAGATTGAGAACACCCGTGAAGGTCAGGTTCTTGATTACGACAAGCTGACGCTCAACATCGAAACCAATGGTTCGGTGAGCGGTGAAGATGCAGTTGCTTATGCAGCGCGTATTCTTCAGGACCAGCTGGCTGTCTTCGTTAACTTCGAAGAGCCGCAGAAGGAAGCTCCGCAGGAACAAGTTGCGGAACTCGCTTTCAATCCGGCTCTGCTCAAGAAGGTCGACGAACTCGAGCTGTCAGTACGTTCGGCAAATTGCCTGAAGAACGACAACATCGTCTATATCGGCGATCTGATCCAGAAGACGGAAGCCGAGATGTTGCGGACTCCGAATTTCGGCCGCAAGTCGCTCAACGAGATCAAGGAAGTTCTGGCGTCGATGGGTCTCCATCTTGGTATGGAAATCCCAGCCTGGCCGCCTGAAAATATCGAAGATCTCGCCAAGCGCTACGAAGACCAATATTAAGACCGGACAATTCCGGCTGAACTGAATTAAAGGAGAAGGCCATGCGCCACGGTAATGGACAGCGTAAGCTGAACCGCACTGCCTCGCATCGCAAGGCAATGTTCGCCAACATGGCGGCTTCGCTCATCGAGCATGAACAGATTGTGACCACGCTTCCTAAAGCTAAGGAAATCCGTCCAATCGTAGAAAAGCTTGTCACACTCGGCAAGCGCGGTGATCTGCATGCACGTCGTCAGGCGATTTCCGCCGTCCGCGACGTACAGCTGGTTGCTAAGCTGTTCGACACACTTGCTACACGTTACGCAACCCGTAACGGCGGCTACATCCGCATCATGAAGGCAGGCTTCCGCACCGGTGACAATGCACCGATGGCAGTTGTCGAATTCGTTGAACGCGATGTCGATGCAAAGGGCAAAGCTGATCGCGCACGCGTTGAAGCTGAGCTTGCAGCAGAAGCAGACGCAGCGTAATTCACGCTTCGTAATGATAAAAAAGGGTCGCCTTGTGCGGCCCTTTTTGTTTTTCAGCCTTGCTCAAGCCAAGCATTACAAAGCCGTAATGCTGTTTGCCACAATACAGCCCTTTATCCTTGGCCTTGTTGCCTCCATACTGTTTTCAACCTGATGAATCGGGTTTCGAAAAGAAAGCTGGAGTGAGCGGATGAATTTGCGGCGTTTGGGAATTAAGGGTGTTGTTCTAGCTTCTGTCAGCATGATGGTTTTGCCGGCATTGGCTCAGGACAATCCTGCTGCGGTTCAAGGAAAACAGATTCCGCTAAGCCGAGGAGATATGCAGCTTTCGTTTGCGCCGCTCGTCAAAGAGACCGCGCCAGCTGTGGTGAATGTTTATGCTGCGCGCCAGGTGCAGCAACAAGCATCCCCGTTTGCGGGTGATCCATTTTTCGAGCAGTTCTTTGGAAAGCAGTTTGGCGGAACCGGCAAACCACGCACGGAGCAATCGCTCGGGTCTGGCGTGATCGTCGATTCATCGGGAATTGTCGTCACCAACAATCATGTCATCAAGGATGCAGACGAGATCAAGGTAGCCTTGTCGGATGGGCGTCAGCTTGAGAGCAAGGTTCTGCTACGCGACGAGACGACCGATCTCGCGGTGCTTAAGATTGAAGCAAAAGAGAAATTCCCTGTCGTTTCGCTCGGTAACTCTGACGATGTTGAAGTTGGCGATCTTGTACTGGCAATCGGCAACCCATTTGCGGTCGGACAGACTGTCACCAGCGGTATTGTGTCAGCGCAGTCCCGCACGCAGGTCGGTGTTTCCGATTTTGACTTCTTCATTCAGACAGATGCAGCGATCAATCCCGGTAATTCGGGTGGCGGTCTGATTGATATGAGAGGCCGCCTGATAGGCATCAATACTGCTATTTACTCGCGCTCAGGCGGCTCCGTTGGGATTGGCTTTGCTATTCCATCGAATATGGTTCGCGCGGTTGTTGATGCTGCGTTGAGCGGAAGCACGAGTTTCGAGCGTCCTTTTATCGGTGCGACCTTCCAGAATATCACGCCTGATGTCGCCGAAGGCTTGGGGATGGATAAGTCGTTCGGTGTTCTCGTTACTGCCGTTACCAAGGGCGGACCAGCAGAGCAGGCGGGCCTGAAAGTTGGTGACGTTGTTCTTTCGGTTCAGGATGTTCGCGCCGACAATATCGATGTCCTCGGCTATCGCCTTTCGACAGCTGGCATCGGCAATACTGTTACACTCGACATCGTTCGCAACGGCAAGGACAGCAAGCTGCCGGTGAAACTGGCAAAGGAGCCGGAAGCCAAGCCACAGCAGAAGCAGACGATTAAGGGCGATAACCCATTCGAGGGTGCTGTTGTTGAAGAGATTACCCCTGCAATGGCATCGAAGATGCGACTGCGTGAGGGATCGCGCGGCGTGATCGTCACTGATGTTGTTGTTAATTCGCAAGCGGCTCGGCTTGGCCTGCGTCAGCGCGACATCATTCGCGGTATTAACGGCAATCCGATCCGCACGATCAATGATTTAACCACAGCGCTTAATGGCGGACGGGGTCTGGCATGGCGTCTTGAAGTTGAGCGCAATGGTGCATTGATTCGCCAGTTCGTGCGCTGATCTCGCATCTTAGCATTTAAAGTTGCATGTCGTTTCAGGCGGGACTATGCCTGAAACGACATTTGTTTTTTGGCATTGAGCGAAGCGTAATGAGCGATCTATTTTCCACTGCGGCTGATCCCAATGCCGACCGTAACAGGCCGCTTGCTGACCGCCTTCGCCCGCGCCAACTTTCAGAGGTTACAGGGCAGGAACATCTGACGGGACCGGAAGGCATTCTCACACGGATGATTGCCTCTGGTTCGCTTGGCTCGATGATTTTCTGGGGGCCGCCGGGAACTGGCAAAACTACTGTCGCCAGACTACTTGCCGGCCAAACTGAACTAGCCTTTGAGCAGATTTCGGCAATTTTCTCCGGTGTGGCCGATCTTAAAAAGGTATTTGAGGCTGCGCGAGCGCGCCGCATGTCGGGTCGCCAGACATTGCTGTTTGTGGACGAGATTCATCGTTTCAACCGCGCGCAACAGGATAGCTTTCTTCCCGTTATGGAGGATGGCACCGTTATTCTCATTGGCGCCACGACAGAAAACCCATCCTTTGAACTCAACGCCGCTTTGCTGTCGCGGGCACGGGTGCTGACTTTTCATCCCCACGACGCAGTGAGCATTGCGACCCTTCTGACACGCGCTGAAGAGCAGGAAGAACGTCCGCTTCCGCTCGATGAGGAAGCGCGCGCAAGCCTCATTCGCATGGCGGATGGCGATGGCCGCGCATCTTTAACGCTCGCAGAAGAAGTATGGCGCGCCGCCCGACCGGGCGAAATATTTGATGCTGAGAAGTTGCAGGATGTCGTGCAACGTCGTGCGCCCGTTTATGACAAGGGGCAGGACGGCCACTACAATCTCATTTCCGCGCTGCATAAATCGGTGCGTGGGTCTGATCCCGATGCGGCACTCTATTATCTCTGTCGCATGTTTGATGCCGGTGAAGACCCGCTTTATCTGGGACGACGTCTCGTTCGTATGGCGGTAGAGGACATCGGTCTTGCCGATCCGCAAGCACTTGCAATCTGCAATGCTGCCAAGGATGCCTATGATTATCTTGGCTCACCGGAAGGTGAACTGGCTTTGGCTCAGGCCTGCGTTTATCTGGCAACAGCTCCAAAATCCAATGCGGTTTATATGGCTTATAAGGCATCTATGCGTGCCGCCAAAGAAAATGGTTCGCTATTGCCTCCTAAGCATATCCTCAATGCGCCAACCAAGCTTATGAAAAACGAAGGCTATGGTGATGGTTATGCCTATGATCATGATCAGCCAGACGCTTTCTCGGGGCAGGACTATTTCCCGGAGGCCATGGGCCGACAGGTTTTTTACGATCCACCGGAACGCGGATTTGAACGTGAAATTCGTAAGCGATTAGATTACTGGTCGCGTTTACGTTCGGGGCGTCAGGGTCGGAGATAAACGTCCACTGTATATTTAAAGCCATTCGTGAAGCCTTATAGTCACATTTCGGCCTTCATTTATCAACTCAGGGAGACGGAAATTGAAACCTATGGCTTTAGCTCACAGATGGCGTCATTTATTTATTTTCTAATAAATACAATGGTCCGGCAACTCAAAGCGGTATGGTTAAACAATCTGGTAACCATATATAGATCAGGCACTTAGCTTAAGTTGCACTTAGTGTTTAAAATTCATCAAATTTTATAATTTCTACGAGGTTTGTCCATGACGCGCGTATTGATGCTCGTTGCGCTCGTTATTCTTGGTGGTTGTGCGACTGCGCCTCGGCAGGTCAGTAACGTATGCGCTGTTTTTGATCAGCGCGATGGCTGGATTAATAATTGGCAATCGGATGCAACGCGGGTTTCGCGTGAGTTTGGCGTGCCGGTGCATGTGCTGATGGCGACGATCTATACCGAATCTGGCTTCCGTCCTTATGCACGCCCGCCACGCACGAAGCTGCTCGGATTCATTCCATGGAAACGCGCCTCCACTGCATATGGCTATTCTCAAGCGCTCAATGGAACGTGGGATCGCTACAAGCGTGAAACCGGTCGCTGGACCGCATCGCGCAGCAATTTCGGTGACGCTATCCATTTTATTGGCTGGTATCATAATGAAAGCAGCCGGAGAAATGGCATAAATCGGAATGATGCTTATAGCCTCTATCTCGCCTATTATTCGGGCCATGGCGGTTATGCGCGCGGTGTCTGGCGTAATAACTCGACAGCCCTGAACGGAGCCAAACGCGCCCAGAACATGGCCAGTCGATATGCTTCTCAGCTGCGTTCTTGTGGGCGAATGGGCTAAAATGTCTTGGAGTGTGCTCTAAAATTGGCGATAAAAGGATTTAAAGCCACCATCCAGCCGCAATCGAAGTTATCATTCGCGGCGAATCGAACATTGAGGATGACCTTTTTATGCTGAAGAAACTCGGAATTATTTTAATCGGAGCCACATTTCTGGCAGGCTGTACTTCGACTGACCCTTATACGGGCCAGGAAAAGATGTCGAACACCGCAGGCGGCGCTGCTATCGGTGCAGCCGTTGGTGCACTGGGTGGTCTGATGGTTGGTGGTTCGAGCCGCGCACAGCGTAATGCTGTTCTGATCGGTGCCGGTATTGGTGCGCTTGGTGGCGGCGCTATCGGTAATTACATGGATCGTCAGGAATCTGAACTCCGCAATCAGCTGCAGGGAACCGGCGTCTCCGTCACCCGTAATGGCGATCAGATTATCCTGAATATGCCTTCAGCGATTACATTTGATACCGATCAGGATCAGGTGAAGAGCCAGTTCTATTCGACGCTGAACTCGGTAGCGATTGTTTTGCGCAAATTCAATCAGACACTGGTTGATGTGTATGGCTTCACCGACTCGACCGGTAGTGCAAGCTACAATCAGGGCCTGTCGCAGCGCCGTGCCGCTTCTGTTGCAAGCTATCTTGGTTCGCAGGGCATTGATCCGCGTCGCTTTGCTGTTATCGGCTACGGTGCAAGCCAGCCGGTTGCTAGCAATGCAACACCGGAAGGCCGTGCGCAGAACCGTCGCGTGGAAATTCAAATTTCTCCACTGCGTGGCGTACAGCAGTAATTCGAAGTTAGTATTTTTAAGCAATTTGGCGCAGCCCTTCGAAAGAAGGGCTGCGTTTTCATTTGTGAGCATCGAATCGAGCGGTAAATGTCCATGCTTTTTGCAACTAAAGCGTGGACAGTTTTTAAGATTATAGTTTTCTAATATAGAAGAACAATAAAAGAACAAAAAATCTTAATTGTTTAAAAACAATAATTTAACCTTATTGCAAAATGAGAACAAAACAGATACAAATAGATATTGGCGATAAGCCCGATGGGCTTCTAGCGAGGCAAGAGGATGGTGTAAGATGTCTCAGAAATCATTGCGACTCGTTGAGGATAATTCAGTGGATAAGACTAAAGCTCTGGATGCGGCGTTGTCGCAAATTGAACGTGCGTTCGGCAAGGGCTCTATCATGCGGCTCGGTCAGAACGAGGTCGTTGATATTGAGACTGTGCCAACTGGCTCGCTTTCTCTCGATATAGCTCTGGGCGTCGGCGGTCTGCCCAAGGGACGTATCATCGAAATTTATGGACCTGAAAGCTCGGGTAAAACCACGCTTGCGCTGCATACAATTGCAGAAGCACAGAAGAAGGGCGGTATCTGTGCATTTGTGGACGCGGAACACGCACTTGATCCAGTCTATGCGCGTAAGCTGGGCGTTGATCTTGAAAACCTTCTGATCTCTCAGCCCGATACGGGTGAGCAGGCGCTTGAAATCACGGATACGCTCGTGCGTTCTGGAGCGATTGACGTTCTGGTTATCGACTCGGTTGCAGCCCTTACCCCACGCGCTGAAATTGAAGGCGAAATGGGTGATTCTCTGCCGGGTCTACAGGCTCGTTTGATGAGCCAGGCACTGCGTAAGCTCACTGCTTCGATTTCACGTTCGAATTGCATGGTCATCTTCATCAACCAGATTCGTATGAAGATCGGCGTCATGTTCGGATCGCCTGAAACGACAACTGGCGGTAATGCGCTCAAGTTTTACGCTTCGGTTCGTTTGGATATCCGTCGTATTGGCTCGATCAAGGAGCGCGATGAAGTTGTCGGCAACCAGACCCGCGTGAAGGTTGTCAAGAACAAGCTTGCTCCTCCGTTCAAGCAGGTCGAGTTCGACATCATGTATGGTGCCGGTGTTTCTAAGACCGGCGAACTGGTCGATCTTGGTGTGAAGGCTGGTATTGTCGAAAAGTCGGGCGCCTGGTTCTCTTATAATTCTCAGCGCCTGGGGCAGGGACGTGAAAACGCCAAGCAGTACCTGAAAGACAATCCAGAAGTCGCAAAAGAGATTGAAACGACACTTCGTCAAAATGCGGGACTCATCGCTGAGAAATTCATCGAAGATGGTGGTCCTGAAGCTGACGATGGTCCGGATGCAGCTGAAGCATAAGCTTCATGTTGATATGAAACAAATCAAGCCCTGCACGAAAGTGTGGGGCTTTTGCTTTTCAGACCCAATACTGTTGCATAGTTGCCGTTTTCTGCGTTTGCGGCAGAAATTGCTTTTATAGCGCACACTGCTTATCTGGACAGAAAAGCAGTGCCCCGTTAAAAGCGGACAACCGAAATTCCACCTCATGGGCTTTCCATTATCGGGCAGTCGAAGCGTGGCGGCAGAATATGCCGTAAGTTGACGCGTTCCTGCGGGTGGAGATTATATAATTGATGCGTGTTCGATTGCGCATCTCATGCAGGGCAGAAAATGTCCAAGGGTGAATTATGGCTGGCGTCAACGAGATAAGGTCCACATTCCTCGACTATTTCCGTAAGAACGGACATGAAGTCGTTTCATCGAGTCCGCTCGTTCCGCGTAACGATCCGACGCTGATGTTCACCAATGCGGGCATGGTGCAGTTCAAGAATGTTTTCACTGGTCTTGAGCAGCGTCCTTACAGCCGCGCAACCACGTCGCAGAAATGCGTGCGTGCTGGCGGCAAGCACAACGATTTGGACAATGTTGGCTATACAGCGCGTCACCATACCTTCTTTGAGATGCTGGGTAACTTTTCCTTTGGAGACTACTTCAAGGAAGAAGCAATCACTCATGCTTGGAACCTGATTACCAAGGAGTTTGGCCTCAATAAGGACAAGCTGCTGGTCACGGTTTACCATACCGACGATGATGCCGCGAATTTCTGGAAGAAGATTGCCGGTCTTTCTGATGATCGTATCATCCGCATTGCCACGAATGATAATTTCTGGGCGATGGGTGATACTGGTCCTTGTGGTCCGTGCTCGGAAATCTTCTATGATCATGGCGATCACATCTGGGGTGGACCTCCCGGATCGGCTGATGAAGACGGTGACCGTTTCATCGAAATCTGGAACCTCGTTTTCATGCAGTTCGAGCAGCTCTCTCCAGAGCAGCGCATTGATCTGCCGCGTCCGTCAATTGATACCGGCATGGGCCTTGAGCGCGTTGCAGCTGTGCTACAGGGCGTGCATGACAATTACGATATCGATCTCTTCAAGGCACTTATCCGCGCTTCGGAAGAAGCAACAGGCGTTAAGGCTGAAGGCGATTTCCGCGCCAGCCATCGCGTGATTGCCGATCACCTGCGTGCATCGAGCTTCCTGATTGCCGATGGCGTTTTGCCATCGAATGAAGGTCGCGGTTATGTGCTGCGCCGCATTATGCGCCGCGCCATGCGTCATGCGCAGTTGCTAGGCGCGAGCCAGCCATTGATGTGGCGTTTGTTGCCAGCTTTGCTGCGTGAAATGGGTCAGGCTTATCCTGAACTTATCCGTGCGGAAGCATTGATTTCCGAAACGCTGAAGCTTGAAGAAACTCGTTTCCGTAAAACCCTGGAACGCGGTCTCGGCCTGCTTTCTGATGCTTCGGAAAATCTCATTGAAGGTGATCGCCTTGATGGTGAAACAGCTTTCAAGCTTTACGATACCTATGGTTTCCCGCTTGATTTGACGCAGGACGCTCTGCGCCAGCGCGGTGTCACGGTCGATACTGACGGTTTCAACACAGCTATGCAGCGCCAGAAGGCCGAAGCACGTGCCAACTGGACAGGTTCGGGCGAAGCTGCAACCGAAACTATCTGGTTCGGCATTAAGGATAAGGTCGGCGCGACCGAATTCCTTGGCTATGAAACCGAAAGTGCTGAAGGCGTTATTTCTGCTCTCGTCCGCGATGGTGCAGAGGTATCAACGGCTACCGAAGGTGAAACCGTATCCGTAATTGTCAACCAGACGCCATTCTATGGCGAATCCGGAGGTCAGCAGGGCGATACGGGCACGATCTCTGGCGAAGGCTTTGTTATTACTGTTCGCGAAACGCTTAAAAAGGGCGAAGGTCTTTTTGTTCATATCGGCGAAGTCACGAAGGGTTCGGCTAAGGTTGGTGATTCCGTTGAGCTGAAGGTCGATAGTGAGCGTCGCACGCGCATTCGCTCCAACCACTCGGCAACGCATCTGCTGCATGAAGCTTTGCGCGAAACGCTCGGCTCGCATGTAGCGCAGAAGGGTTCGCTCGTTGCGCCTGATCGTTTGCGTTTCGACTTCTCGCATCCTAAGCCGATCTCGGCTGAAGAACTGACGGCTGTCGAAAACCTCGCCAATGAGATCATCTTGCAGAACGCGCAGGTTACCACGCGTTTGATGGCTGTTGATGATGCGATTGCCGAAGGCGCGATGGCACTGTTTGGCGAAAAATACGGCGATGAAGTTCGTGTTGTTTCGATGGGCACGGCCAAGCATGGTGAAAAAGCTGGCAAGCCTTATTCGGTTGAGCTTTGCGGCGGTACGCATGTTCGCCAGACTGGCGATATCGGTATCGTTCGTATTCTCGCCGACAGTGGTGTTGCTGCCGGTGTTCGTCGTATGGAAGCGCTGACAGGTGAGGCGGCTCGCCTTTATCTTGAAGAGCAGGATGAACGCGTCAAGGCAATTGCCGGTGTGTTGAAAACCACGCCATCGGAAGCTCTGGACCGCGTCAATGCTCTGGTTGACGAGCGCAAGAGGCTGGAACGCGAACTCACCGAAGCACGCAGACAGCTGGCATTAAGTGGTGGCTCCTCGGATGGTGGCAGCGCTGTTGAAGCAGTCAACGGTGTGAACTTCCTCGGCAAAGTTGTGACCGGTGTTTCACCGCGCGATCTCAAACCGCTTGCTGATGAAGGCAAAAAGCAGGTTGGCTCCGGCGTTGTTCTCTTCGTTGGCGTTGGTGAAGACGGCAAGGCAAGTGCAGTTGCTGCGGTGACTGAAGATCTGGTTGGTCGTTTCAGTGCAGTTGATCTGGTACGTGCGGCATCGAGTGCTCTTGGTGGCGCAGGTGGCGGTGGTCGTCCTGATATGGCACAGGCAGGCGGTCCAGATGGCACTAAGGCGAATGACGCCATAGCGGCTGTAAAAGCGCTGATCGTCTGATAACTTGCATATAGAAATGAAAAAGGCCGGGATTTTCCCGGCCTTTTTCATGCAGCATGCGTCTTGCGACTATCGTCAGGTGCTTCTTCGCGTTGATCTAGCCCATAATCGCGTGCCACATTCGCAACACGCAGGCGGTAGTTTTCAAAAACGCCGCCACGCCCCTTCGTCTGCGCTATCCGATGAGTTGGCAGATTACGCCACTGCTTTACCGCCTCTTCATCGCGCCAAAAGGAGAGAGACAGCAGCTTTTCTGGCTCAACCAGACTTTGAAAACGCTCAATGGATATAAAACCATCGATTTGAACCAGATCGGCACGAAGGTTTGCGGCTATATCGAGATATTGGTCGCGCCGCTCATCATCCGCAGGCCAAACTTCAAATATGACAGCGATCATGGTTTGATAAACTCCGCATGTGGAGCTGATTGCAGCTTAAGAAATATGCGCTCTTCTGAGCGGATAAACTGTTCGCGCTTCGCAAACTCATAATTTGCCCGGCCGATTGGGTCTGCGGCCAGACGTGCGCGAAACTGCTCATAGGCGGTGAGGTTTTCGACAGAGTAGACGCCATAAGCGGTCGTGGTCGAGCCTTCATGCGGACCGAAATAGCCAATCAATTTCGCCCCACAACGCGGGCTTGCCTGTCCCCAGTTGCGTGCATATTCGGCGAAAGCATCGGCTTTGAATGGATCGATTTGATAGCGGATGAAGCAGGTAATCATTTTATCTCCTGATTGTTGAAGTTTCTGGAGATGGTTTTAGCTTATTGAATGTTGTCCATGCTTCGGTTAGCATCGAAGTATGAAAGATGGACCAATCATAGCTTCCGTTGCGGCCCTATTAGGCGATCCGGCGCGCGCAAACATGTTAACCGCGCTCATGGATGGGCGCGCTTTGACGGTAAGCGAACTCGCTGCCGCGGCAGGCGTGACGATCCAGACCGCCAGCGGACATCTCTCAAAACTTGATGCCGCCAATTTACTCGTTGCTGAGAAGCAGGGCAGACATCGTTATTTCAGGCTGTCAGGGGCTGATGTGGCGCAGGTTCTGGAAGGGCTGATGGGGCTTGCGCAACGTACAGGTGCCGTTCGTGTTCGCACTGGTCCGAAAGACAATGCTCTGCGTAAGGCGCGCATTTGTTATGATCATCTCGCGGGCGAGCGGGGTGTGGAAATGCTGGACGCCTCTCATAGGCTTGGTTTGATTGACGAGACCAGTGAGCCAGCATTGACCCATGAGGGAAAAACATTCTTCTCGTGCCTTGGCATTGATGTCGATGCGCTGCAGAAAGGCAAGAGACCGCTCTGCCGTCATTGTCTTGACTGGAGCGAGAGACGCAATCACTTAGGCGGTGCGCTTGGTGCTGCCCTATTGAAAAGCTTTATCGACAAAGGTTGGGCGCGACGGGAAGAAGGTCGTGTTATTGCCTTCTCACCCAATGGCGCTCAAGCTTTTACAAAAGCTTTTCAGCTCTGATTTCAGTCCTTCCCGACATATGAGGAAGTGGGAGCTTCACTTCCTTAAAGCGCCTTGCGATATTGAATGAAGCCGGACGCCTGCGCGATATTGTCGTAAAGACGCCGTGCGGTGGCGTTGCTTTCATGCGTGAGCCAGTAGAGACGTCCTGCACCTTCTGCGCGAGCGAGATCGGCGACCGCTTCGATCAGAGCGGCGCCTGTACCTTTTCCGCGCTGGCTGTTTTCAACATAGAGGTCCTGCAAATAACAGGTCCATTTTGGCAGCCAGCACGAGCGGTGAAAGATCGCATGCACGATACCAACGAGGCTTCCATCGTCATCGAATGCACCAAGAGCGTACATGGGTTCTGATGCATCGTGAAAGCGTTGCCATGTTATGTCGGTGGTTTCAGCAGGAATATCGACTTCGTAAAAGACCTGATAGGCTTTCCATAATGGTTCCCATGCAGCGCGGTCTTGCGGCGTTAATGCCCGAATTGTCGACATATCAGTCCTCCCCATTTTATGAGAGATAGACTATCGCGCAGCATATCCGCATGCGAGCGCTATATGCAGGTGTGCAATAAAAAACGGCGGGAAATTCCCGCCGTTTTCTTTGCTCATTAAGGTTGGCTTAAGCAGCCATTGCCTTCTGAAGATTTTCGTCGATCTTGTCGAGGAAGCCAGTGGTCGAGAGCCATGGCTGATCTGGCCCGATAAGCAGCGCCAGATCCTTGGTCATGTAGCCGCTTTCAACGGTGTCTACGCAGACCTTTTCCAGCGTGTCAGCAAAGCGCTTCAGTTCTTCGTTGTTGTCGAGCTTTGCACGATGTGCAAGGCCACGGGTCCATGCGAAGATCGAAGCGATTGAGTTGGTTGAGGTTTCCTCGCCCTTCTGATGCTGGCGATAGTGACGGGTCACGGTGCCGTGTGCAGCTTCTGCTTCAACGGTCTTGCCATCTGGCGTCATCAGAACAGAGGTCATTAGGCCGAGCGAGCCGAAGCCCTGTGCCACGATGTCGGACTGCACGTCGCCGTCGTAGTTCTTACAAGCCCAAACATAACCGCCCGACCACTTGAGAGCCGATGCAACCATGTCGTCGATCAGGCGATGTTCGTACCAAATCTTTGCTTCTTTGAACTTGTCTGCGAATTCAGCCTGATAGACTTCTTCGAAGATGTCTTTGAAGCGACCGTCATAAGCCTTAAGAATTGTGTTCTTTGTCGACAGATAAACTGGGTACTTGCGCTGCAAGCCGTAGTTCAGCGAAGCGCGCGCAAATTCACGAATTGATTCGTCGAGGTTATACATGGCCATGGCCACGCCAGCAGCAGGAGCCTGATAGACTTCATGCTCGATGGTTTCGCCGTCTTCACCGACGAACCTAATCGACAGTGTACCTTTACCCGGGAATTTGAAATCAGTGGCGCGGTACTGATCACCGAAAGCATGACGGCCAACGATGATTGGCTGTGTCCAGCCTGGAACTAGACGAGGAACATTCTTGCAGATAATTGGTTCGCGGAAAATAACGCCGCCGAGGATGTTGCGGATTGTGCCGTTTGGCGACTTCCACATCTTCTTGAGCTTGAATTCTTCAACGCGTGCTTCGTCTGGCGTGATGGTTGCGCATTTTACGCCAACGCCGTGTTCC
>Ga0308165_1002548_pt1 | contig 21310 bp, 19 predicted proteins | sample PhyWR2_FD_201032 | JGI IMG/M metagenome (GOLD analysis project Ga0308165, IMG submission 201032) | Phyllosphere microbial communities from UC Gill Tract Community Farm, Albany, California, United States - DLSLW.R2 | ecosystem: Host-associated > Plants > Phyllosphere > Unclassified | place: USA... | reverse complement strand
GAGGTGCCACACGTTAGCTATAGTAGCGTGCTCATTAGATTGATCGCGTGCCCTGCGATTTATCATTTCGTTATGAAGTTCTTTCACGATGTTGCTGCCGGTGCGCGTCAGCAGACCCGGGATGAAGCCGTGAACAATTGCCGCCAGCCCGGCCTTGAGCATCAGCACGCCGAACCGGTTGGCAACATACCAGTGTTCGCCATAGCTTTCGTTGACCGAACTGGGATGGTCGACAAACAGTTTGTTAAACACGCATTTCTCCTGGAAGTAAGGCGAATGGAGTGATGAACACAATACCGCCCGTGACGGTCGCGGATCAATGACCCACGCAGAACGTCTGTCCGGTTTCGATACCCTCAATCGAGCGGAGATAGGCGCCTGCGACAAGTGCCGCTGGCACGGGTTGGTGGCCAGGAAGCAAGTTGATGCCGATCTTGTCGACTGATTCCTGAAGGATCGTGGGGCTGACCGCGTTGATGCGACGGTCGCGGCCGAGTTCGGCAGCGGCGCCGATCACGAAAGCTTCGATGCCGCCATCAACGATGCTGGCGCCGATGCCGCCGCGCCACGGCATGCGCGACATGATGCCCGAAATCAGCGTGAACGATCCCCCCTCGCGGACATGGGACAGGCCTTGGAGCACGATCTCGATCTGCGAGGAGAGCTTGCCCCGGATCGCCTCGTCGACATGCGCCAGCGTGGTTTCATGCAGCGGCAGCAGCGGCACGACGCCCACGGTGCAGGCCACCGCGTGCACCTCGCCGACCGCGGCATAGGCGGCGGCAATGGAGGCGCTGTCGGTTATGTCGATGCGCAACTCGCCGTTGTCAGGATCGGCGTCGTAATCGGCGGCGACGACGTCATGCCCGCGTTCGCGCAGCATGCGCAGCACGGCGCTGCCCACGGTGCCGGACGTGCCGATTAGGAATACGCGCTTCTTGGGAATGTTCATGCGCCGGCTCCGAAATCGTCGAACCAGCGGGTCGCGGCGGCGCTTTCGATCGCGGCGAGCAGGGCGGGATCATAATCGCCCTCGTCGATCTCGACATTCTTCTGGGCAATGTCGCGCCGGGCGATGCGCCAGCCTTCGGAGGTGCGCACCGCACGGTCGGAATAGAGGGCGTTGCCGCGCACGCGCCGCACCCGGCCCGCTGTCTCGGCGGGGTGGAGCGTGATGTAGACCACCTCGCTCACCACATGGGCATGCGCTCCGTCTTCGCCGAAGCGGTAGAGGGTGTTGCCGATCAGGTGCTGGCCGGAAAGGCGCGTCTTGTTGAAATCCTGCAGAAAGCGGCCGAACTCGGCGGCGCTGCGGCTTTCCATCGGCATGCCTGGGAAATGGATCGTCGCATCCTGCGTGAAGATGTCTTCGTAGAGGCTCCATTCGTCCTGGTCCTGCGCCTGTCCGTAGCGGACCAGCAGGTCGGAGATTTCAGCCCGGGCAAGCAGTTCGTCGTCGGTTATCTGAGGCATTAGGAATGTCCTGAATGGGAAGCGGCGCCCGCCAGCCAGTCGGTGCGAAGCGTCGCGCGGACGGCGTCTGCGATGGGCGAAACGAGCGGTAGCGCGGCGTTATCGGCGGCTTTGCGCACGATAACGTGCCGCACGATGCGCCATTCGCCGTCCTGGCGGCGAAAGTCGTCGATATAGAGGCCCGGTGTCACTTCGCGCGAGGCGCTGCCGCCGGCTTCTTCCAGCGTCGTGGCGAGGAATTCGGTAACGGCGCGGGCCCTGTCGCCGTGGATCTTGGCGTGCATGTTGCCGAGCAGGTGCTGCCCGGACAATCGCAGTTCATCGAAAGTCCCCGCCAGCATTTCGCGGAAAGCGACGAAGCCCAGGCCCGTGTCCATGTAGCCGGGCACCTCCACTTGCGCGCCGGCGTGGAAGGCGCTGTCGTAGAGCGGCCACGAGCGCTGGTCGATGCCTTGTGCATAGCGGGTCAGGCAGTCCTGCAACTCGGCCCGGTCGCGCAGTGCCTGCCACGCCGGGCTCATGCGGCGACCACGGGTGCGACCTGCGCGGCCGCGAGCAGGGCGGTGTCTTCCAGCGGTTCGGTGATGGTCAGGAACTGGCCGACGTGGCGGGGCGCGGTCACTTCGGAAAGCGCGAAGGCGGCAAGGTCCTGGTAAGTCACGCGCGAGGAACGGTCGAGTTCGATGCAGGTGTAGACATCATGGGGGCGGCCCAGTTCGCCTTCGTAGATCGCCGGGTTGCGGATCACCGTCCAGTCGACGGCGGCGTCGCTGGCGGCGATGAACTCCTCGGTATAGTCCTTGTCCAGCACGCGGTTCTGCACGAGGTCGCGCAGCCAGGTGACGTAGGGGGAACCGTCGTTGCTGCCGCCGGCGCCGTGGGTGCTCATCAGCACGATGCGGCGCTTGCCGTGGCGCGGCAGGGCATCGAACAGCAGGCGGGTGGAGACGAGGCAGACGTCGACCGAAGCGGAATCGTCAATTTCGGCATGGGTCCGCCCCGAGGCAGGAATGCCCAGGCTGCAGATGACCGCATCGTTTTCCGAAGCCAGCTTCTCGATGATCGCCGGGTCACGGGCATCGCCCACGACGATTTCAAGGTTCTCACCCCGGATCGGTAGGCCCTCGGGCCGGCGGACGAGGGCGGCAACCTGGTGCCCGGCGGCAAGCGCCTGCTCGACGATGACCTGGCCGGTGCGCCCGGTGGCGCCGAGGACAGCGATTTTCATGGTATGCTCCTATCGGGGGAAATGAGGAAAGGGGTCAGCGCCGCGGCGAGGGCGGCGGGGGATGCGCCGGGCAGCCGGGCGGCTTCCATGCCGTCGAGGCCTGCCAGCGCGGCGTTGGCGGCATATTTGCGATCAATGCCAAGCGCGCCCAGCGGATTGCGCGGGCTTCCCGGCGTGTCGTCGATGCGCAGGTAGTGCGATTGCCCGGCGGCGTGGACGGTCACCGCGGCGGGATACCCGCGATCGGGGCCGAGCGCTGCGATTTCGGGCGAGGCGACGAGCGCGACCCGGGCGCCGGCAGCAAGGATTGCCGGGTCGCTAAGGCCTTCGCTCAGGAAATGTTCGGGCGTTACTGCTCCCTTCGCCAGCAGGCAGCCGATGGCGAAGGGGAAGCTGAACTGGGCATGGTCGGCGGACGGCGGCGGCAGCAGGTTCAGCGCGTCCAGGCCCGGCATAACGTGGACTTCGATGCGCTCCACGGCGTCGCCGCGCCAGCCCTGCCGTGCGAGGATGGTCCGGGTCGCGGCGAGGGCGGCGTGGACCGCACGGCAACAAGGCCAGGGCTTGGTATAAGTGGTGAGGATGTGCCACGTTTCGCCGATGCCCGACGCGAACGGGTGCGCGGCCTGCGCGGTATCGAATGGGCTGGGCGCGATGCTGAGGAAGGGGGCGGCCTGCGCTCCGCCAAAGCCGGCTTCGGCCAGCAGCGCGGCGGTAACTGCGGCGGATGCGGCCTGGCCGATCGATTCCTTGACCATCGGCAATTGCAAGCTGGCCATTGGGCCATGGGCCGCAGCGATGCGGACGGCGTTCAGGATAGTCTTCGCCGAGCCGCCCCGGTAGCGGGCGACTGCCGCCGCCGCGCCGATCGCGGAAGACGCTCCGGTGCAGCGATAGGGACCGCCACCTATTTGTGGCATCAGCAGGTAACCGGCGCGGATTGAAACTTCGTAGCCGACGACCAGAGCGGCGAGCAGGTCTTCGCGCGTTTCGTGGCCCCGGGTAGCGGCGATCAGCGCGGTCAGCACCGTGGAGCCGGGGTGGATGCCGGCGCCCTCGTAATGCCCGTCGTCATGGTCGAAGGCGGAAGCGGCGATGGCCCAGGCGAAGGCGCGCATCGCCGAGGAGGAGCCGGGGCCGGCAAGATCCAGCGATGCCGCGCGCCGTGCTGCGGCGAAGGCTGCGCTTCGGGTGCCGGCCAGCAGGCAGCCCAACGTGTCCTTCAGGGCGGTTTCAGCGCGCTCCTGAACGTCGGCGGGCAACGTGTGCCATGTCGCCGATGCTGCGAAGCGGGCGATGGCCTCGGCGCTCATGCGGGTGCGTCCCAGCGCTTTGCGTGGCGGCGCAGGGCGGCCGCCAATCGGGTCAGGGCGTAAAGTGCGATGGCGACCAGCGCGGCCAGCATGGTGACGGCGGCGGGCAGCGGCGTGATCGCGGCCTTCAGGTCTTCCCACAGGCGCAGCGCCAGCGGCATCGCATCGGAGGAACTGAGGAACAGGCCCGCGCTGATATCGTCCACCGCCAGCAGGAAGGCGAACACGAAGGCGCTGGCGAAAGCGGTCGCAAGCAACGGCAGGGTGATCGTGCGCACGTTCGTCAGCGGGCCGGCACCCAGCGTGGCGGCGGCGCGGGCAAGCTGTGGGTCGAGGCGGCGAGCGGCGGCTCCGACCAGCAGGAAGCCGTAAGGCAAACCTGTCACGACATAGATCGCGACGAACAGTATCGAAGGTTCGATCCCGCTCCAGCGAAGCGCAACGAGATAAAGCGCAGCGGTCACCGTGATCGGCGAAACCACCAGCGGGGCGCAGACAGTCAGCGTCACCAGTCGCGCGCGTCCAGCGGGGAGGCGTATCGCGGCGAGCGCTGCCATCGCGCCTGCCAGACTGCCGATCGCGCCGGCGGTGACGGCGATGCGCAGCGTGAAGGCGGCGGAGCCGAGCAGGTCCGGGTCGCCAAGGAACGTCTCGATCCAGCGCAGCGAGAAGCCGCGCGGTGGGAAGCGCAGGTAGAAATCGTCGCTGACTGAAAGTGGCACCAGCATCACCAGCGGCACCAGCAGCAGCGCTACGGCGGATCGCCGATCTCCGTTTCCGCGAACCGCTATGACATCAACCGCAAGGGCGTGATCTCGCGGCTGACCTTCACGGCGGGCGATCACCGGATTGAGGGCGGCGTGTGGTACGAACACAACGCCTTCAACCAGGCCTCCTACCTCTACGGGTTGCAGGCAGGCGAGGCGCCGGATGAATTCCAGCAGTTCTACAGCAATCCGTTCGCCACCAATTACCAGAACGAGTATCGCACCGACACGCTGCAGCTGGACATCAGCGACACCTGGCAAGCGACCGACGCGCTGCGCCTGAATGCGGGCGTGAAGGGCGTGGTGTCCACCAACAAGGCGCACAGCATCGTCAGCACCAAGCCGATCGACGGTTCCATCCAGGCCAAGAACTGGTTCCTGCCGACCGCCGGCGCGCTTTACACGCTGGATGCGAATAACGAACTGTTCGGCGATTACACCCGTAACATGTCGGCTTTCGTCGCCTCCACCTCGGCCGGACCCTACTCCAGCAGTTCGCAGGCTGGTTTCGACTATATCCGCAAGGATCTGAAGCCCGAGATGACCAATACCTTCGAGGCCGGTTACCGTTTCCACGATCGTGGGCTGCAGTTGTCGCTAACCGGGTATTACGTGAAGTTCTCCAATCGCCTGCTCGCCTCGTCGATCAGCGCGGTGATCGTGGGGAACCAGAACGTGTTGCAGAACGTCGGCAGCGTATCCTCGCGCGGGGTGGAAGCCGCAGGCAACTGGAAGTTCGCGCCGCACTGGACGGTATACGGCAGCTATGCCTTCAACGACGCGACATATGACGACAACGTCCAGCCCGATGGCGGCGCGGTCGTCGCCACCAAGGGCAAGCAGGTCGTCGCTTCGCCCAGGCACGTCGCCAGCGCGGAGTTGAACTACGACGACGGCAAGCTGTGGGGCCAGCTTTCGGCGCACTATCGCAGCCGTCGTTACTACAGCTACCTCAACGACGCGGTGCTGCCCGGTGCGGTCAACGTCAACCTTTCGGCCGGGTATCGTGTCAGCAGCGCGCTCGACCTGCAGGTCAACGTGACCAACCTGTTCGACAAGCACTACATCGCATCGACCGGCACCGCAGGCTTCGTGACCTCTGACCCGAACGGCACGTACACCACGCTCCAACCCGCCGCGCCGAGGCAGGTCTTCGCGACCGTCGGCCTGCACTTCTGACCATCCATCCTGCCGGGGGCGCGCCGCACCCCCGGCGCCATGGGAAATATCTGACATGGATCGCCGATCTATCCTGAAGGGCGCGCTCGGCACGGCACTGGTGCCGGTTTACGCCAGTGCCGTGCCCGCGATCGCCAAGCCATCGGCGGAGCGCTTCAACTTCGTCTTCCTCAGCGACACGCACATCCGTCCCGAACTCGATGCCGACCGGGCCTGTGCGATGTGCTTCGAACAGGTATCGGCCAGCCCGGCCGACTTCGTGATCCACGGCGGAGACCATATCGAGGACGCGCTGGAGGCGGACCGCGTCCGCGCCGTGATGCTGATGGACCTGTACCAACGCACCGAGCGCGCGCACTTGCGCAAACCGGTGCGCCATGTCCTGGGCAATCACGATTGCCTGGGTGTGTTTCCCAAGAGCGGCATCGCACCGGACGAACCCGGCTATGGCAAGCAGTTCTACATCGATCGCTTCGGCCCGCGGCATTATGCCTTCGATCACAAGGGCGTCCATTTCGTCGTGCTGGATTCGGTAGGGATCACCGCAGACCGCAATTACGAAGGCCGCGTCGACGAAGCGCAACTCGAATGGCTGCGCGCCGACCTTTCCGCCCAGCCCAAGGGGCAGCGCATCGTCGTGATAACGCATATCCCCCTGCTCACGGCGATGCAGTGCTACGAGCCGGTGTCCTGGCTCGACACGCCGCACAACTGGACATTCGTGACCAACGGCCGCGAAGTCTTGCGGATCCTGAAGGACTACAATGTCCTCGCGGTGCTCCAGGGGCACAGCCACGTCTACGAACGGATCGAACTGAACGGCATCCGCTTCATCTCGACCGGCGCCGTAGCCGGAGCGGACTGGCGTGGGTCGTTTCTGAGCACGCCGGAAGGCTACACCGAGATCACCATCGATGGACAGGACGTGTCGAGCGCCTACGTCACTTACGGCTTCGTCACGCCCTCCCGCGAGGACGTCCCGATCTAACCGTCATGAACGATCGGAGTGCCTCCGTGAGCGGTCACCTTGAACCCGCCTGCCATCCGATGAAGCAGTTCATCGAGCGGCGGGGTTAGCTGCCCGCGATGGGGATACATCATGTAGAACCCCGGCAATGGCGAGCCCCATGCGGGCAGGATGCAGCGTAACGTCCCGTCGCGCAGCATGCTGTCCACGAACCGGGATGCCAGAAGCGCTACGCCCAAACTGGCGATCGCATAGTGCCGGGCGGCAAGCGCATTTTCCGCGACCAAGGCGCTGGCGCCTCTCATGGTGAGCGCTTCGTCATTTCGGACGAGCGACCAGGGCAGGACTGCGCCGGAACGAGGCCTGCGGATCACGATCCGGTCGCGCGCGAAATCACGGGGATGTTCCAGCCCTTTTCGGGAGGCGATCCATGCTTCGGAAGCGACGAGGATCAAGCGATCATCTTCGCTGATGCGGCGGGCGATCATGTCCTGTTCCAGAAGGTCGCCGCGCCGAATGACCGCATCGTACCGCTGCGCGACCAGATCGGTCAGCCGGTCTTCCACGACGATGTCGAGACGAAAGTCCGGATGAGCTTGCCGGAACCCGACGAGGATCGGGGCCAGCAACAGTTCCATTGCCACCGCGGGTACGCTGATCCGCGCCTTTCCGCCCGCGAGTTGCCGGCTCTCGGTCATGGCCCGCTCCGCGCCCGCCAATAGGTCAAGCGCCGGCTTGACCTCGAGAAGCAGGGCCTCCCCCGCTTCGGTGAGCGCGACACTGCGCGTCGTGCGCGAAAACAGGCGTATGCCCAGCCGTGCCTCCAGCCGCCGGACGGACTGGCTGACTGCCGAAGGCGTCACGCCCAGATCGACCGCTGCTGCAGCGAAGCGACCCGCGCGGGCCACCGCAAGGAAAGTGTTCAGCTCGAGGATTTCGCCGGCGCGCATTCACGACTCGCAGTCATCAAAATATGAAATCCCAGCTTATTTCATTTGGGCAATCCAGGCGACATATCGCGTTCGAAGGGAACTGCCCATGTCCACGATCCCCACGTCCAAGAGCCCCATCTACACCATCGGCGACGCGAAAGTGGCCCGCGTCGTCGATTGCCAGATCGGCGCGTTCGAACCGGCTGGCCTGCTGCCGGACTGGAGCGCGAAGTACCAGCCGCTGCTCGACGCGATGCCCGAGACGATGTCGCCCGACGGACGGCATATCCTCCTCAGCATCCACAGTTGGGTCATCTGGCTTGGCGGCAGGATCATCCTGATCGACACCGGCGTGGGCAACGACAAGCCCCGGCCCTTCGCTCCTTATTTCGACCAGCTGACGACGCCCTACCTGGCGCGCCTGCACGCGCTGGGCGTCACGCCGGAAATGGTGGACTATGTGCTGCACACTCATTTGCACGTCGATCACGTGGGCTGGAACACGCGGCTGGTCGACGGAAGATGGCAACCGACGTTTCCCAACGCGCGCCATATCTTTTCGGCCAGCGAATATAGGTTCTTCTCGAACCCGGCCAATGCCGGCAACCGGCACCGCACCAGCTTCCAGACCCAGCAGGACAGTGTCGAACCCATCGTCGACGCGGGCCTTGCCGACATGATCGACGTCGCTGGCCGCGAGGTCATTCCCGGCTTCTCGTTCCACTCCACGCCTGGACATTCTGTCGATCACGCTTCGATCCTGCTGGAAAGCGGAGGAAGCAGGGCGCTTTTCGCGGGCGATGTCCTGCATCACCCCGTACAGGTCATTGCGCCCCATCTGCTGTCGATCTTCGACCCCAACAGGGAAACGGCCCTCTCTTCCCGCCGCTGGGCCCTGGATTTTGCAAGCGAACATAGGGCGATGCTATTCAGCTCGCATTTTCCCGCCACTTCCGCAGGCACCGTCAGCAGGCGTGGGGCCGATTATACCTGGGATTTTGCCTGAAAAATGTTCGCTCGTGTTCTGAGAGCCCGTTTTCTCGTTTTAGGCGGCGTGGACAAATTCCAAGCCGAACTACAGCCCGTCATCAGCCCGCTCCGGTGAACAACAGCTGTTAAGCCGCTGGCTCAATCCCTGAGCCAATCGGTACGTCGATTTTTGTCTATCCCCATGAGAAGACAAGCCCACCGGCGTTCCCTTGGTGGAGGCGTCTGGCGGAACTCGTCCATTCTCGACGTGGCGGACACAGTCGAGCCGTCGGATTGCGCAGCGCGCTCGCACTTGGCAGCGATCAAGGCTGTGTGGCGAATGGTCTGCTAAGACGGCGCTAACGCCCGCCCTCCGCGCTTGCTGAACCCTTCGGGCGTCTTGGAAGCACGGCTCTTTGCACTTGCAACGCTTTTTGCGATTGGATCGCAAGAAGGAAAATGCTACCCCTCCAACTAGTCTGTAATGGTTCGGGGGGCCCTGCGTCGGGTGTCTAAAATGGATACCCTTCAGGTGTTTCTTGCGGCGCACGCGGACCTTGTCCGTTACGCGACAAGGATTACAGGCGATCCCGCCGAAGCGGAAGACGTGGTCCAAGACGCCTGGTTGCGCTTCCGCGCGATGGCTGGCACCCGCGTTCTCGACGAGCCGAAAGGCTATCTCTTCAGGATAGTCCATAACCTCGCCTTGGACCGGCAGCGACGGCAGGGGCGCGCGAACCGCATCTTCATGGGCAACGCTGCCCTGATGGCTGGACAGGTCCCGAGCGACCAGCCTTCACAGCAGGCCGGCATGGAGGCAAAGGATGAACTCGCCATGCTGCGCAAGGCGCTGGCGCAACTGCCTGACCGGAATCGACGAGCATTTGAGATGCACCGCTTCGAGGACATGAAGCTCGTCGAGATCGCCGAGGAACTCGGGATATCAAAGAGCGTCGCGTCCGAACTCGTGATCGAGGCCGTCGAATTCTGTAAAAAGGCGCTCAGGCGGAGACATTAAATCAATGCTGCAGAAAGTCCCGGAATGGCATGCGCTTCATTCGTTAAATGCCTAAGGCATTGGAAGGCGCGCGCCGGGTGCGTGCACGGCGAGATAGGGGCGCGGGGATGATCAGAGAGATGGAGGTTGACCGCAGACAGAGCGATCTCAGCCGCCAGGCTACCGCTTGGCTTGTCCAGCTCGACGACGAGCCGGACGACGCTGAACTGCGCGAACAGTTCGGCGATTGGCTCGCCGCCGATCCCTCCCATCGCTTTGCATGGCAGGAGACCGTGCGGGTTTCGGGGCTTCTGTCGGCCGCCGGTCCGATGTCCACGGCCGTGCAAACGGCGCGCCCGGCCTGGTACCGAGACTTCGCGCGGGCAAGGACTTTGGCCGTGCTCGGGCTTGCCGCGTGTATCGCCTGGATATTCGCACCTGATTTGCCTCTCAGGCTTCGATCGGACGCTATGACCTCGACCGCCGAGCTGCGCGTAGTCAGGCTCGAAGATGGAAGCGTCGTCCATCTCGCCCCTGACTCGGCTATCGCTTTCACAAATCGCCCAGGGGGCCGTACGCTGACCCTTCTGCAGGGCGAAGCATGGTTCGACGTGGCATATGATGCGGCCAGGCCATTCCGGGTTACGGCGGGCACCAGCACCGTCACCGTGCTGGGCACTGCCTTTTCGGTAGGCAGGTACGATACTGGAACACAAGTGGCCGTTCAGCGCGGTCACGTGGCGGTCACGACGACCGATGATGCCACGAAGCCAGGCCGCACGGAGCTTGTAGCTGGCCAGTCCCTCTCCTTGCGCGCTGGCACGGCGTTTCTCGGCACGATCCGCCCGGACCGGGTCGCGAGCTGGCGCGAAGGCGTTGCGATCGTCGACGATCAGCCGATCGGTGACGTGATCGACCATCTGCGCCCTTGGTACAAGGGGTATATCGTCACCAGAGGGCCAGGATTGACGAGCCGCCGCGTAAGCGGAATCTATGATCTGCGCGATCCCGATCTGGCATTGGAAGCGCTGACCAAGGCGCACAAGGTAACGGTTTCCCACATCTCTCCGTGGCTGAGGATCGTGACGATCGGCTGACCCAGCGCAAAAAATTCTGCCACCTTCATTTTTTTACGGAATTGATCGACGCCCGGACGTCTAGGTTATGCAACTGCTTCGCAATAGCGATTTAGGCGAGCATAAACTTTTACGCAGGGGATAGATCAGGTGGCTTCGGGGGGTGTCTTCAAGGAAAGTGGAAAGCGGCGGTTTTGGGCGGGGGTACTGCTTACCTCGGTGGCAGCCGTCGGTCTGGCCGTGCCGGTGTCCGCGCAAACGCAGTCGGCGGCGCCGGAGCGTGCGCGATCCTTCGACATAGCGCCACAATCCGTCGTCGATGCGCTGGCGGATTTTGGACAGCAGTCGGGATTGCAGGTCAGCCTGGACGCCGAGAAGGCCCGCGGGCTGTCATCTCCCGGTGTGCGCGGCACGATGACGCCCTCTCAGGCACTGGAGGCTCTGCTTGCCGACACTGGCCTGGCGGCGAGGATTGAAGGCAGGATCGTCTCCCTCCACAAGCTATCGGTGGCAGATGCCGCTCCTCCGCGCTCGGATGTGATTTCCCTGGGCTCTCTGCGCGTGGAAGGCTCGCCCATCGGGGCCGATGCTTCTGCGGAGACGGGCGCTGAGCACGATGCCCGGCAAAGGAATGCCGTCTACGATCAGGACATTTCGTCCACTTATGCAGGCAAGGAGGAGATCGAGCGCTACAAGGGCGTCAACACCGCCGACATCCTGAAGGGAATGGTCAATGTCTTCAGCGGCGATGCGCGCAACGGCGGTGCGCTCGATCCCAGCATTCGCGGCATCCAGGGGCCGGGGCGCGTGCCGGTCATCATCGACGGCACGGAACAGGCGCTGACCGTATGGCGGGGCTATAACGGGGCGAGCAATCGCAGCTACATCGATCCCAGCCTGATTTCCGGGATGCAGGTGCTCAAGGGGCCGGTTTCGACCCGAGGCGTCAACGGCTCCACCGGCGGGGCCGTCGTCATCAACACACTCGATGTTGCAGACATTCTTCAACCCGGCAAAAATTTCGGGTTCCAGCTACGGTTGGAGGGCGGCAACAATTCCACCGAACCGCACCTTCCATCGCTTCTCACCGGCCAGGATTATCGCACGGTTCCTGGTTTTGTGTGTACAGGCATCGGCGCATCGCCGACATATCCCTATTGCGATCCGTCGCTGCGGGTGACGCTGGGCACGCCTAGCGACAATGAAACCTTCTCGGCCGGGGACCACGCCATTCGCTTGGCCGTCGCGGGCCGCGTCGGCGATTTCGATCTTTTCGGTGCTTACGCTTTCCGTGAGCGCGGTAACTATTTTTCGGGCAAAACGGCGCCGGGCTATTACCAGCAGGAAGATCTGCCGCTCAATTCCCATACCTTCATCCGCAAACTCGGGCTCAACTACGAGCCGGGCAACGAAGTCCCCAACACGTCGAGCGAGCTGGAATCCTTCCTGTTCAAAGCGACCTGGCGCATTACCGACGATCAGGCGCTGCAGATTGGCTTGCGCGATAGCAAGTCGACGTCTGGCGACATCCTGCCATCGCGTATCTTCACCACGGACGGCCCCACTTTCGGCAATGTGCAATGGCCGCTGAGCAAGGTCCATGCACGGGCTTATAACGCCGAATACAAGTGGCAGCCGGGCAGCCGCTGGATTGATCTGCGCGCAACAGCCTGGACGACCGATACCGTCAGCGGCACTTACAGTTCGGGCGGCTTTCCCAATGCGGCGTCGCTGGCGGATCCGATCATTGCCAATACGGCTATCTCGAATTCGGACAATGACCGCTACGGCTTTACCGTCAGCAACCAGTTCAATCTGTCGTCCAGGCTCAATGTCCTCGTGGACGGAAGCTGGCAGCATGAACGCCTGCGATCCCGCGACGAATATTCGACGGCGGCGGCAAATGGCTGGCGGCAATTGCCGCGTGCGGGGCGGCGCGAGGAATACCGGATCAACTTCAGCGGTGAATGGCGGCCGACCAGTTTTCTGAAAATCAACGCCGGCCTCTCCTATTCCGGATATTGGGCAGAAGACGATTTCCTTCCCGAATATCTTCGCCGCCAAGGCGGATCGATCGCCCAGCCTGTGACGACGAGTTGGAGCACATCCTACGAAACGGCAGGATCAGGCCTGGCCGATTACGAAATTTACATGCGCAACTTTCTCGCATCCAATGGCTTCTCGCCCGAAGACATCGAAGTATTTCTCCCGATTTTTGTTTCCAGTTACGATCCCAGCGTCCCGTTCAACATAAACTACAACGGTCCGGACTGGCTTCCGGATGCTGATGGCCGTTTCAAGCGTGCGGACAATATCTGTCTGAATGGCTCGCTCGACAACGTCGCGAACTATACCGGAACGTGTGTCGTCACGGCCAACAACACTCCCATTGCCATTACCCAGGCAAAGAGAAAGTCCGGTCATGGCTGGGCACCGACACTCTCGGCGACGGCCTATTTCAGCGGCGCAAGCAGAGCCTACCTGCGCTACGCGCAGGCTTATCGCTTTCCCAGCATGTTCGAAAGTACGATAGGCTTCTCGGCCTCCATCAACCCGCTGCGGGATCTGAAGCCGGAACGCATCCGCTCATGGGAAGCCGCCTGGATACAGGATCTTCGGCCACTGCTCCAGCTTGGCGAGGACGAACAGGCCGATCTCAAGCTGACCTGGTTCCATAACACCACGCGCGACGTGATCGAGCGGAGCACGGGCCTGATGTTCAGCAACATCGACAAGCAGGTGATCGCCGGGTTCGAATTCCAGGCGCGCTTCGACAATGGTGATTTCTTCACCGATCTCAGCGCAAGCCACATGACAACCAACAAGGTTTGCGACGAGAGTGTCGCGACACAGTTGGACCCCTCGCGGGGCCGTGTGCCCGATTGCGTCAAGTATGGTTTCCTTTCGGGCTTCCTGCTTACGCAGGCGACGCCGGAGGATACGGTCAACTGGACCATGGGCGGCCGGTTTTTCGATCGCCGGCTCGAGGTGGGTGGCCGGTTCACCTGGTACAGCGGCTATCGCAATTCCCAGCTCGCCGAATTCACGAATCCTGACGACTGCATCGGCGGATGCTTCCTCAACATTCCCTACACTTGGGGCGAGATCATCACGCTGGACGCCTATGCCAAGTTCAGGATCGACGATCGTTTCAGCGCCGAGTTGACAGGCCTCAATCTCAACAACCGGTATTATCTCGACCCCCTGTCGCGTTCCATGCTGCCCGCACCGGGCCGAACGGTACGACTCAGCGTGACGGGGAAGTTCTGAGCAGAGGTTCAGGGCCGCCACCCACATCCGACAATCTTGGCTGACCGGGATGGTGGTGACGACCCTGGATGAACGCGCCCGAAAGGTCGGGCGCTCCAACCAGCAGGAGAAGTAGAATGAAGTTTGCAAATCTCAAAGCCCTTGGTTTGGTGCTCGCGATTTCGAGCGCGGTCGCCGGGACTGCCCAGGCGCAGGTCGTTGGCGGAACAAGCGATGCCGCCAAGGTGACGATCGCTGCCAGTACCGTCGTGGGCGGCCCTCACAGCTCAGGCAAAGTGGGCATCCGCGTCCCAAATCTTTCTGCTGCCCAGTACATCGATTTCCAGGGCCTGCAGGGCATCCTGGGCACTGACGCCAGCGGTGTCACCACCTTCACCGCCGTTACCGGGACTGTCACCGACCACAGCCAGTATGGCCGCTTCGATTTTGCCAAGGTCAGCGGTTACGACATCTATTTCGGTGAGTGGAAGCAGACGGCGAGCGTCACGGCGGGCGACCACACCGTTTATTATGGCGGCACCGGCGCATCGACCTCCGTTCCGTCGAGTGGATCGGCCAGCTACACCGTCAAAGGCATCAGCGATTATCAAGGCAAGGGCATTCTGAACGGCACGTTCAACGCCTCCTTCACGGGCAGCGGCGGAACACTGACGGGAAGCCTGGCCAACGCTGGCTCGACCTATGGCGTGAATATCGGGACTGCAACGATCAGCAGCAGCGGCACCTTCGCCGGCGTCGGTGCAAGCGCGACGGGTTCGGGTGGAACGCCGCTCGCCTCCAGCGGCCTCGTCAGCGGCCGCTTCTTCGGCACCAATGTCGATGCGCTGGCAGGAACCGTGGCGTTCAGCGGAACGAACCGTCAGTACAACACTGCCTTCGGTGGCACAAAGAACTGATCCACGCATGTCGGGCCGGGGCCTTCGTTCGGAAGGCCCCGGTTTTTCCGCCACCCCTGTTCCGGCCCAGCGTCTTCATGCATCGATCAACTTTCCGCAATCTTCTCTCGGCCGAACCGCTCTGCCTCGCGCTTGCAGTCTTCCTGTGGACGGCTCCAGCAGCGGCGCAGACGACCAGCGGGCAGGACACGCGCTTGCGGCTCGAACAGCAGTTTGATCGCCAACGCGCCGACCGCGAGGAACGCGCGCTCGAGGAGGCGCAGTCGTTGGAGGGCGACACCTCATCGCTGACCATCGATGGCGAGACTTATGCGGTAGGCAATAACGTCGATGACCTCGGGCGAGCGCTCTACGTCTCGGTGATGCGAAAGCAATGGCGGGACGTCCGCCTTTTCCTTGGCGCCTACCAGATTCTGGCCGGGCATGATCCGATGCTTGTCGAATATGCCCTTGGCGCGCTGGCTCGCGAAAAAGGCGACCTGGCTAAGGCGGAGAGACACTATCGGGCACTGCTGGCGATCAGGGCGGATTTCGTTCCCGGCAGGCTGGAACTTGCGCGTGCCCTTTTCGACAATCACCAGGACCGCGAAGCGGAGCGCACGTTCCGGGCAGCGCGCGAAGTGCTGGCCAACGACGGGCCGCAGGCGCAGGGCGTCATCGGCACGCTCGACGCCTATCTAGGCGCGCTGAGACGCCGCCGAAGCTGGCAGGGGAGCCTCGCGGCGGGTCCAGGATACAGCAGCAACCTCAATCAGTCCTCGGCAAGCTACAACTGCCTGCTGGCGACGGATGACGGCACATGTCTTGTCGATCGAAAGGTGCCCGACGCGATCGCGGCGACCGGGGTGAACTTCGAAGCGACGCTGGCGCGCGATGTTCCCTTGGGTGGACACGGCGGTCTGCGGGCGCGTGCCATCGTGTTCGGCGATATCTATCCCGGCCATCATGACTATTCCCAGACGACGGCAACCTTCCGCCTCGGCTATCAGCACCAGACCGTCCGCAATGCTATTTCCGTCTCTCCGTCATTTGAGATCGGCTCGCTCGGATCATCGGTGCTCTACAAGGCCCCCGGCCTCAACACGGAATGGACGCATACCGTCTCGCTGCGCGCGCTGTTCAGGGTCGAAGGCAATTACCGCGACTTTCGTTACAACGATGCAGCGTTCGCCGCGCAAAACGGGCCGTTAACGGATGCCGCGATCACCGGATGGTACTCCCTTGCTCCGACTTTGACTGTGTTCGGTGGCGCTGATTTTACTGGGAAGGACACCGACAGCCTCGTCGAGGCCTATCGCCAATGGGGAGGGCGGCTCGGCATCAACAAGGCCTTTGGCGATGGCGCGAGCCTCTTTCTTATGGGATCGTATCGTTACCGCAGGCATCGCGCCTATAGCGAACTGTTCGAGGCCCGACGCGAAGATCGACAGTTCAATGTTATCGGCATCGTGCGGATGCCCATCCTGAAACTGGGCTCGCTCATCCCCGAAATCGTCGTCAACTACAACCGCGTCAACAGCAACATCGACTGGCTCTATTCCTACAGGCGCACGACCGTGAGCCTGAGGCTCAGCTACGCCTTTTGAATGCCGGCAACAGTTTTCCTTCCACATCGCACAGGAGCAATGCCCATGACCGTGACAACCGGCCAACTTCATGCCGGCGAGCAGAGCCGCGCCAAGCATCTCAAAGCCCTGACCAGCAGCGTCCATGAAGGTGTCGATCGCTCGATCATGTCGACGGCGTCCTTCGCCAGCATCGAGGGGTACAAGAAGTTCCTGGCAGTCCAGTACCTGTTTCACCGCGACGTGGCGGCACTTTATGCGGAGCCGCAGCTTCAGGCCACCTTTCCCGACCTCGAACAGCGACGACGCCTCCCGCTGGTCGCAGCCGACTTGGAGTATCTGGGCGTTGCTGTGCCGCAAGCAGGGTCGGCCGCTTTTGTCGCCGGTGCGCCGCTGGATCTGGGCGCCGCCGTCGGATGGTTATACGTTGCGGAAGGCTCGAACATGGGCGCGGCGCTGCTACGCAAGGAGGCGCACAAGCTCGGCCTGACCGATGATCGCGGTGCGCGGCATCTCGCTCCTGCGCCCGAAGGCCCTGCGCCGCACTGGCGTGCATTTGTCGCGGCGCTTGATGCGATCGCTTTTACCGAAGACGAGGAACAGCGTGCCGGGCAAGGCGCGCTGCAAGCTTTCGCGCGCGTCCAGGCCCACATCGATACCCGCCTTGACTGAAGCGGCGCATACCGATCGGCGCCTCCGACGCGGGCGAGCAGCCCGCACTGGATGGCTTGTGCTGGGCGTGACGCTGATGGCGGTTGGCTTCGTCGGTATCTTCGTCCCGTTGCTGCCTACGATGGACTTCTTGTTGCTGGCGCTCCCCTGTTTCGCCCGTTCGTCTCCGCGTCTAGAAACATGGCTGCTGAACCATCCGCGCTTCGGGCCCGGCCTACGCGCATGGCGAGCGCAGCGGGCCGTGCCGCGCCGTGCCAAGATCGCTGCGTGTGTAGGCATGACTGTCGGTTTCGGTCTATTCTGGTTCCACGTCAGACCCAGCCCGCTACTGTCAGTTGCCGTGGTCGCATTCATGCTGTTCTGGGCAATCTGGATCGTCCGGCGTCCCAAACCTGAAACATCACTATGAAAGGCGGAGGCTATCGCCGCGTGCAACTCGCGGCTGTCGGGGATGACGCCCGCTTCCTGGGAGGTTCCGTCATGTTGCGACCCCATTCTCCAGACAGCCCAGTCCGGGAGAAAGCGACGGCTGTTGTCCCTGGGTCACTGGCAAGACCCGACGAAATTTCGCACGAGCGTAGCCGCTATTGCGATCAGCGATCGGCTTGGGGAACGCGCCTGTTCGGCTTGGCGGGGACAAACCTGGTAATCGCACTTTTGGTGATCGCCACACTGTTCACGTGGAAAACCGTCGTTCGCCCCGTCCAGAGCATATCGCAGCCGCTGACAGTGATGGCATTGCAGCCCGTCGCCACGCCGCCGATACCCATTCGCAACGTACCCCCGGGGCCGGAGCTAGTCGAGAAGCAGAAATCCGAGCCCGTGGCCGTCACCGAGCTGGTTTCCATCCCGCTCGTGCGGCTCTCCAAGGCGGACACCTCAGCGCGGGACACGCGCGAGCCTGTTAACATTGCCGATCCCGGTCCCGCTGTACCGGAAGCAACTTCCCCCAAAAGCATTGCCGCGCCGACGGCGAACCGTCTGTCCAACGACGCTCGCGCTAATTGGGAGGATACGATCCTGGCACATCTGGAGCGCTTCCGCCGTTATCCGACGCGCGCCCGCGCGGCGCGGCGGCAAGGCACCGCCTATATTCGCTTCAGGGTGAACCGGGCCGGCGCGGTGCTGTCGTTCGCCATCGTGAAGAAATCCGGCTCGTTCGACCTCGATCAGGCCGCGCTCGATACGCTCGAGCGCGCGCAACCGCTCCCTGCCATTCCTGCGGACATGCCCGACGAAGTCGAACTGTCCGTGCCGGTCGAGTATTATCTGGCGCGTTAACAGCGCTTTTGATCTTTGTCGCGGCAGCCGCCACGCGATCCGTTTTGGCAATATAGGCGTCCTCCCGCTACCAAAATGGGCTGAAGGATCCCATTCCGACTGCTTAATGGACGGAGAATTTCGGGGCGCCGATCGAGACTCGCTAATGTCGGAGATGAGGGGGGGGCTTAACCGGTCACTCGATGAATGAAGGACTGGAATCGGGCAGGCACTTCTAGCTCGGGAACGACCGTTATCAGGGCGATCCTGATTGAGATATGGAACCGGTGGACAATGCTTCCCTCAATCGCTGTGCCGTGCGGGGCAATGGAGGAGTTGGAAGTCACTATCCGGCGGAACGAAATCGCGGTCCGGTCCTGCGCGGATGGCGCGCCTCGCTTGTGTCGCGGGGGTATATCGCCGATAGCGTCGTCGATGACCTCCGAACCTGTCCCCGCCGCCATGCATCCCCGCGAATTCGTCGCCTTTATCGCTGCAGTCATGGCCGTAAACGCACTGGGCGTCGACCTGATGCTGCCTGCCCTGGCGGATATAGGCCGTGAGCTTGCCATAAGCGATGCCAATCATCGGCAGTGGATCATCACCGTCTACATGGTCGGCTTCGGAGCAGGGCAGCTGGTCTATGGCCCTCTCGCGGACCGGTTCGGCCGGAGACCGGTCCTCGTCGGCACCCTAATAGGCTTCGTTGCCGCGAGCGTGTTTGCGGCGAGTTCGGCTACGTTCCCAGCGCTGCTCGGTGCACGCTTGCTGCAGGGTCTGATGTCGGCGTCGACCCGCGTACTCGCGGTTGCTATCGTTCGCGATGGCGCATCCGGACGGAAGATGGCCCGGACCATGTCTGTCGCGCAAATGATCTTCTTCGTCGTGCCGATCCTTGCGCCGACGCTGGGCCAGGCGCTGCTCGCGTTCGGGCCATGGCGGTTCATCTTCTACGCGCTTGGCACTTTCGCAGCCTTCGTGCTCGCATGGACACTTGTGCGTCTGCCAGAAACCCTGCCTGTTGCACGCCGGGTGCCGATCTCCTTAATGGCCTTGCGGCAGAGTTACTGGCTAACGCTCACGAACCGGTTCTCCATCGGCTACGCGGTGGCCGCGTCGCTCACCTTCGGCGGGATCATCGCCTTCGTCTCATCCTCACAGCAGATTTTCGTGGATGAGTTCGGCGCTGGAGCCCAGTTCACATGGCTGTTCGCGATCTGCGCCGGCGCGATGGGACTGGCAGCGTTCGCCAACAGCCGGCTTGTGGAAAAGCTTGGAACGCGGATGATTTCGCAGGCGGCATTGCTTGCTTTGATTGGGCTCTCGATACTGCATGTGCTGGTCATCTATGCCGGGCTGGAAACGCTGGCGAGCTTCACCATCCTTCAGGCGCTCAGCATGACCTCGATCGGGCTTTGCGGCTCCAACTTCGGATCCATGGCGATGGAGCCGGTCGGCCACATCGCGGGAACGGCCTCGTCGGTGCAGGGCTTCATCACCAGCATCGGCGCCGTGCTGGTGGGTTCGGCCATCGGCCAGGCTTATGCCGGCACGACGTTGCCGCTGGCATTGGGCTATCTGTGCATCGGCGTGGCCGTGCTCGCCATTGTCTACGTCATAGAAGGCGGCCGGCTGTTCCGCGCCCGTGAGGCGCGAGCACAGAGTTAGGCGGTCATAGGCCGCGGCCATCGATGACGATCTGGCTGCATGTCCTCATTCTTTCGGCGAAGTGATAGTCGCCCTCGAAATAGCCGCTCCCGAGGCCGCTCATTCACCAGCAATGAGCATTGTCGTTTCTAGACTTGGAGAGGACATCGACGGCGGCTCCATAGCGAGAACGGCTGTCTTAGGAATTAGCAGGGATGTGCCCTGGGAAACGAATGTGCAGTTTCAGGCAGGCGAATTTGCTTCGTGTATGTATCACCTTCTTCGCGCCAAGCTCGGTCACCTGCCGGATTAGCGGACGGTCTGCAGGTGGGAAGCGAAATTTGGGCGCTGAGCGGCCGGAAAGGGGCGAGAGCGGAAGCATCGAGCTCTTTGGAACAACGTCCGGTCACAGCGGCATCATCGAATCTATCTTGCGGTTTTGCGCTCCATCTCATTCAGATGTGACGCCCAGGTTTCGCGGCGGCCGCCAAATATCTCGATATGCGGATAGCGTCTGGCCAGGCCGCCGACGCGATTCTCCAGCTCGGCCGGAGGCGACTTTGTCCAAGTTGCAAATCGAGTACAGCTTATCCTAGCACGCTAACAATTCCGCTCAATTCAATCGCATTTGAACAGCACGATTTATCAGCTTCGGCGCGAATGTAATTTCCCGAGATGGGGTCGTCTTATCGATCACTCGGCAGCTTCCAGCTTGGCGCAGCCCTTGGGCATGCGCTGGGCTTCCACCTGACCCGGCGTCAGGTCGATGGCCATGGGCTTGATACCCAGGCGCGCGAACATCGCCAGATCGTTGTCATCGCCCGAATTGGGCGCGGTAAGCAGCTTGTCACCGGTGAAGATCGAGTTGGCGCCGGCCATGAAGCACATCGCCTGCGTCATATCGGACATCGCTTCACGGCCCGCCGAGAGGCGCACCATCGACAGCGGCATGGTGATGCGCGCGACCGCCACGGTGCGCACGAATTCCACATCGTCGATCTTGGCGAGCGGGGTATCGGCCAGCATGTCGCCCAGCACGGTGCCCTTGACCGGCACCAGCGCGTTGACCGGCACCGACTGCGGATGATCCGGCAGCGTG
>Ga0308165_1002547_pt1 | contig 21323 bp, 24 predicted proteins | sample PhyWR2_FD_201032 | JGI IMG/M metagenome (GOLD analysis project Ga0308165, IMG submission 201032) | Phyllosphere microbial communities from UC Gill Tract Community Farm, Albany, California, United States - DLSLW.R2 | ecosystem: Host-associated > Plants > Phyllosphere > Unclassified | place: USA... | reverse complement strand
TTTATCGAATTGCAAGTGCTGGATACGGGCATTGGCATCCCCCAGCAGAAACTGAAACTGGTTTTCCGCGAATTCACACGTCTGGATGAAGGCATGCGGGAGGCCGAAGGTCTGGGCCTTGGCTTGTCCATCGTTGATCGTATTGCGCGCATGCTTGAACTGCCGCTGACCTTCACGTCTACATCTGGGAAGGGTAGCGTGTTTTCTATTCGGATTCCAGTCAGTCATGAGGCTGTGCCGGTTGAGGAAGTGGCTAATCGTAAGGGCATCAAGCGGGCGTCGAGCTTAGCGGGCCTTGATGTGCTTTGTATCGACAATGATGCCAATATTCTGGCCGGCATGGAAACATTGCTGGGTGGCTGGGGCTGCAATCTCACGACACTGCGCAACGGCTCAGGCCTGAAAGTTTATTGCGTTGAGCGCGAAGTTCCACCCGATATTATCGTGGCCGACTATCATCTTGATCATGAAAATGGGCTGGATCTGATCGGCTTCGCACGCGAGAATTTCGGCAGCGAGGTTCCGGCCATTCTTCTCACTGCTGATCGCTCCAAGGAAGTGCGCAGGCGTGCCGAAGAAGAGAATGTCATTGTGCTCAATAAGCCATTGCGACCGGCAGCTCTGCGCTCGCTTCTATCGAGCGCATTGCATCAGCGCTCCGCTGCCGCTGAATAAAGTTCTTAGCTTGGCTCAATGGTCAGCGCATCGCTGCCAATGCGAGAGAGCAGTATGACCGCCTGTGTGCGGCTATCAACGCCAAGCTTTTGCAGCACAGCTGAGACATGCGCTTTGACGGTGGCTTCTGAGACATTCAGCTCATAGGCGATTTGTTTGTTGAGCAAGCCTTCCGCAAGCATGGTCAGCACACGGGTTTGCTGTGGGGTCAGTGTCCTGATCTTGGCAATCAGCGTTTCAATTTCAGGGTCGCGCGCTTCATCAATATCAATATCGGATGGTGTCCAGATATCGCCAGCAAGCACGGCATGCACGGCGTCGCCGATGGTTTCCATGCTGGCAGATTTGGAGATGAAGCCCGATGCGCCAAGCTCGATGGCGTGGCGAATGGTGGTGGCATCGTCGGTTGCGGAGACAATGATAATGGGCAGTGCTGGTTCAAGCGCTTTCAGCGTCACCAGCCCAGACAAGCCGGTGCCACCGGGCATTGTCAGATCAAGCAACAAAAGATCAATGTCGCCGCCATCAGCGACCAGCTTTTTTGCAGCATCGAAATCGCCGACTTCAATGATTGTTGCTTCTTCTGGCAAGCTCGACAGGACTTGTCTCAGTGCTCCCCTGAAAAGCGGATGATCGTCAGCGATGATAAACTGCATAAGCCTCGCACGCCATTCTGAAAGTCCTCCCCGAGCGATGCATGGTGACATGCAACTCTTTCGTTTTATGCCGTTTTTCGTCGCTAGCAACTAAAAATAGCATTAATTAGCCAGAACTTATGTCGCATTGCCCCCTTATGGCCGCATTATACGCTAATTTTGGGTTTGAAACAGCGACGTTGATGATAATCAGAAGGCCTTACATGACACGCAATACGCTTTATCCGGAGACCGTGCCCTTCAAGGAAGAGATGCTGCAAGTATCGGCTCTGCATCGTATCTATGTTGAGCAATGCGGCAATCCTGATGGCAAACCCGTGATCATGATCCATGGCGGGCCGGGCGGTGGCATCACGCCTGCCATGCGTCGTCTGCACGATCCTGAAAAATATCGCATCATCCTGTTCGATCAGCGCGGCTGTGGCCGTTCAACGCCGCATGCGGAGTTGCGCGAGAATACAACATGGGATCTGGTTGCCGATATGGAGCTTATCCGTACCCATCTCGGCATTGAGAAATGGCAGGTCTTTGGCGGCTCGTGGGGTTCAACACTGGGTCTTGCTTATTCCCAAACGCACCCAGAGCGCGTGTCGGATATGATCCTGCGCGGCATCTTCATGGTGCGTCGCTTTGAAGTCGATTGGATGTATTCCAACGGTGCCAGCATCATCTTCCCGGATCATTTCGAGGCCTATCAGGACCATATTCCGGAAGAAGAACGCGGCGATATGATTGCCGCTTATTATAAGCGTCTGACGGATCGCGATCCGCAAGTGCAGTTGGCAGCAGCGCGTCTCTGGGCACGGTGGGAAGGCTCAGTGCTGTCAGTCCAGCCTGACCCAGCGCGTGTTGAGGCGTTTGGTGAAGACCTGTATGCTGTCGCTTTCGCGCGTATTGAATGTCATTATTTCCAGAACCGCGGCTTCCTTGAAAATGATGACCAGCTTCTGCGCAATGTTGACCGTATCCGCCAGATTCCGGGCGTGATCGTTCATGGCCGCTATGATATCTGCACGCCATTCATCAATGCTTGGCAGTTGAAAAAGATCTGGCCAGAAGCGGATTTAAAGATCGTTGAGGACGCTGGGCATTCTGTCACAGAACCGGGCATCACGCATGAGCTGATTGAAGCAACCAAACGCTTTGCCCTTTGAGCTTAAAATGTGAGCCTAAAATGCGAGCTTGAAAGAAGAGGCGTTTCGCACGTCTCTTCTTAAAACCTGTTCAAAAATTCACCTTTAATTGGCGTATTTTGAAAATTCATCTTTTCTTTGAATATTTTCGCCTACTATTTAGCAAGCAGAGATATTGGATCACTCCCGATCTCAAATGTTTATTGCGATAGTCTTTAGGCGCAGCCTATCCGCAGCAAGGACGGCCCGGATAGGTTCGTATTCGAGAGGGATACAGGAATGTTAAAAGAATTCAGAGAATTTGCTCTTAAGGGCAATATGGTCGATCTGGCGATCGGTGTTATCATCGGTGGTGCGTTTGGTGGCCTTGTTAATTCGATTGTCAATGACATTATCATGCCAATCATTGGCTTGGTGACGGGTGGTATCGATTTCTCCAATATGTATATCCAGCTGGCTGGCGATCCACGGCCAACACTTGCTGCCGCTCGTGAAGCTGGCGCGACGATTGCTTATGGTAATTTCGTTACCCTGCTCATCAACTTCATGATTATTGCCTGGGTTCTGTTCCTTGTCGTCAAGGGCATGAACAAGCTCAAGAAGAAGGAAGAAGCAAAGCCAGAAGCTGTTGCTGAGCTTCCGCGTGAAGAAGTTTTGCTCGCAGAAATTCGCGATCTTCTTGCAAACCAGAATAAAGCTTGATTGCAACTTTAAACAATGAATTCGAGACGGGGTCTTGTATGGCCCCGTTTTTATTTGATCCATCAATTTGAATGATTGGATCATCACAAAATACCACATGATTTCATGATTGCGCCTTGCTAAGCAGAAATAATCAAAACTGAAAGCATGTGGGAACAAATGACGCTTTTTACTGATCTCCGTCGTGAAGCAGCCGAAGCACCGGATAGTGGTATTGTTGCTGTCGCCAATCATGGCCGGGACAAGCCGGGAATCATTCCTCTCTGGGTTGGTGAGGGCGATCTGGCGACGCCTGATTTCATCCGTGACGCTGCACAAAAGGCAATCGCAGACGGCGAAACCTTCTATACGTGGCAGGCTGGTATCCCCGATCTGCGTGAAGCACTGGTTCGCTATCACGAGCGTCATTTTCCGCAGCCGTTCAAGACAGAAAATTTCTACGTCACTGGCTCTGGAATGCACGCCATTGAAATGGCGCTGACCGCGACCACAGGTGCAGGCGAAGAAGCAATTTATCTTTCACCAGCATGGCCTAATTTCGTTGGTGCAGCAGGTCTGTCCGGCGCTGTTCCAGTGCCTGTCGAGCTTGAGTTTGGCGCGAATGGTTGGGTGCTCGATCCTGAAAAGATCGCGGCAGCCATTACTCCACGCACACGCTCTCTTTTCATCAATACGCCGTCCAACCCGACCGGCTGGACAGCTGATATGGAAACGCTGCGCTATATTCTCAATCTCGCGCGCGAAAAGGGCATCTGGATCATTGCCGATGAAATCTACACCCACTTCTATTATGGTGGCGGGCGCGCACCATCTTTCATGGATATCATGGAGCCGGATGATCGCATTATCTTCGTCAATTCGTTCTCAAAAAACTGGGCGATGACCGGCTGGCGCGTGGGCTGGATGAACGTGCACCCATCCATTGGCCCGGCTATCGAGAATATGATCCAATATTCCAATTCCGGCGTAGCGCAGTTCATGCAGCGTGGTGCGGTGGCAGCGCTTGATCATGGCGATGAGTTTATTGCGATGCAGGTTGAACGTGCACGTTCAACGCGAGATCGTCTCTGCGCAACCTTGCAGGAAACCGGCAAAGTTCGCCTGACGCCGCCGCAGGGCGCTTTCTATCTGTTCTTTGGCGTTGATGGCGTGACGGATTCGGTTAAAGCAGCAATCGATATGGTTGATAATGCCAATGTTGGTCTTGCACCCGGCAGTGCATTTGGCGTGGGCGGCGAGGGCTATTTCCGCCTTTGCTTCTGCCGCGACCCGCAGCAAATCGATAAAGCTGCTGCAAGATTGGTTCGCTGGATCAATGATCTTTAAAAGCAAAAAGGCCGGTAAAAACCGGCCTTTTTTCATTCGTTGCAAAGAGCGTATCAACCGCCCGCTTTGGAAACCATCAGCGGAATGATGCGGTCAGAATTTGCAGCCTTTGGTGCGTCTGGCTCAGCAAATGGAATGCCGAGCGTATTCCAAACTTCCAGTAGCGCGTCTTTCAGGCCATCAATGAGTGCGTTGTCATGCAATGGCGATGGTGTGATGCGCAGACGCTCTGTACCGCGCGGTACGGTCGGATAATTGATCGGCTGAATGTAAATGCCATGCACGTCGAGCAGACGGTCGCTGGCTTTCTTGCACAGTTCAGGATCACCGACCAGAATTGGCACGATATGCGTTTCTGAAGGCATGACCGGGAAACCAGCGCCGGACAGAACATCCTTGGCGCGCTGTGCCTGACGCTGCTGGCCATCGCGCTCGACCTGTGAAGTCTTGAGGTGACGGATTGCAGCGGTCGCAGAAGCTGCAACTGCTGGCGGCAGCGATGTCGTGAAGATGAAGCCCGGTGCATAAGAACGCACAGCATCGATAATGGCGCGCGATCCGGTGATATAACCACCCAGAGCGCCAAATGCCTTGGCGAGTGTGCCTTCGATGATGTCGATGCGATCTGCAAGGCCGTCGCGTTCGGTGATGCCACCGCCGTGTGCGCCATACATGCCAACCGCGTGAACCTCATCAATATAGGTCATAGCGTTATACTTGTCGGCCAGATCGGCAATCTTTTCGATTGGCGCAATATCGCCATCCATCGAATAAACGGATTCAAACACAATAAGCTTGGCGCGGGAATGGTCCGCAGCTTTCAAAAGCTGTTCGAGATGCTCAACGTCATTGTGACGGAAAATCTTTTTTTCTGCACCGGAACGACGCACGCCTTCGATCATCGAAGCGTGGTTCAGCTCGTCAGAAAGGATCAGACAGTTTGGCAGCAATCGTGCGATGGTCGAAATCGAAGCTTCGTTTGAAACAAAGCCTGATGTGAAGACGAGACCAGCTTCTTTGCCATGCAGGTCGGCAAGTTCGGTTTCAAGCTCAACGAGCGGGTGATTGTTGCCCGAAATATTGCGTGTTCCACCTGCGCCAGAACCTGTAGAATTGGCAGTGTCGCACATCGCCTTGATAACATCAGGGTGATGCCCCATGCCCAAGTAGTCGTTCGAGCACCAAACGGTGATCTCACGTGCGGTGCCATTATTACGCCAGGTAGCGCGGGGGAAACGTCCAACAATGCGTTCAAGATTGGCAAAAACGCGGTAACGCTTCTCGGCGTGCAGCTGGTCGATCGCTTCTTCAAAAAACCGGCGATAGTCCATTATACGCTCCTTGTTACTGCTCTAGTACCGCTTTTGCATTGTTGCGTCCATGCCGCAATGACGGGCAATTTGCCACGCTTTCGTGAAACTGCATTGATCAAAATCAAACAAATACCGGGTTTTAGCGGGTCATCAGGCGGTAAATGAATTTTGGTGCCGTATCCCGGCGACGAACATAGACCCTCGGCATGCCAAACGGATCATCCGTTGCGCGTGCGCGTGCATGAACTGTTGTTGTTGCAGTTTCATATCCTGCTTCACGGCACATTTCGCGATGGATCGGCAGGTTGCCGCCATAAGGATAGGCGAAATTGCTCACTTCTGAGCCAAGCATGTCTTCGAGCCTGAGCTTGCATTCCACGATTTGACGGCGCGCTTCGTCATCGGGTGTCTTTTCCAGATTGACGTGATCAAGCGTATGCGCACCAACTTCATGGCCAAGGGCTGCCCATTCGCGCATCTGTGCAACTGACATGCAGGGCGAAAGCGGAACGCCGACCGCATTATCCCAGACATTGCTGCCGCCAAGCTGATTGGCGACAAAATAATTGGTTGCGGTAAATCCGAACTCGGAAAGCACGGGCAGGGCAGTTTCGTAATTGTTGAGGAATCCGTCATCGAAGGTGATAACCGCAACCTTGCCGGTCTTTTCACCTTTGATATAGGGCATGGCATCGCGCAGCGAGAGGCCTTGATAGCCAAGCCTTTTCAGCCATGCCATTTGGCTGCGGAACTTATCCGGATGCACCCAAAGTCCGCGAAACGGGACTTTCTTGTGCGGCAGCGGTGCAATCTGATGATAAAGAAGAACAGGAACAGCCATGTTTCTCACTTCGATTTTGCAGAGAAGTTGCGCACACGCATCCGGTAAATCGGACGCAGTATTTCGCGTGCAAGCTTGTCTTTGAAGGATTTCTTGTGCTGGATTGTCGTGCCACCGAGCTGGGCGGAAATTTCCTTAACTCCGCCCGGAATAACAGCAAGCGGCTGCAATCCGGTCACCCAGCGCATTTGCACAGTCGTATCAACGGGGCGGTCAAATTGCTCTGTCGCAGCTAAGAGTTTCTTAGCGGCATTAAAGCTGACAAGCTGTGCCACCATGCCAAGCCCAATCGGGTTTGGGATAATGATGCGGAGTTGGTCATTACGGAAAACTTCACGGCCCTGTTCGCGGTCGCGGAATGTGAAGCGCACAAAACTGCCCGGCTCGAAATGATTGGTGACTGCATGAAAGGCTGCGTTGAAAACGTCGGTCAGTTCAATGTCATCTTCAATAACAAAGCCTGCATCCAGCCCCTGATCAACAATAGCTTGCCACGCTTTGCGATGTGACAGGAAACAAGCGATCTCATTTTTGCTTAGTTCAAACGGATAGCGCGGGGCATGCAGCTTGCGCTTATATACGCGCCTTGTGTCCGCCTCTGGCATGGTGCGGCTATCAACGGCATCGATGACTTCGGCTTTGACCGGCAAGTTCTGAATGAGTTTTTCGACCTGCGGTTTGCGATCCTTCGCGCGCGCCAAATGAATGATAAAGGCCTTGATGTTCATGGTAAACCTGAGCGCACAAATATTAATATCAGCCGTAATGCCGATCTATATCTGCTATATACTCAGTTTCTGCAAGTCACTCGTATCAGCTTGCTTTATGCAACTGTCCAACGGCGATCTTGTCTTCGATCCACTTGCGTTCAGCCGCCCAATCGTGGCGCTTCCAGCCTTCCCAGCTAAAGCCGCAGATTTTGATGTCCCAATCGGGTAGTGAATATTTGCGAAGAACTAGCCAAATTCCAAAAAAGCCAGTGCTTGGGAAAACTTTTTTCATTTTCTCCGCAGTGATGCCGAGTTGCTCACAAACTTCAAAATAGTCTTGCGATGGCATGATGCGGATTTTTTTGCCTGCGCGACCGAAATAATCAATGGCTTCGTTCGTCCAGTCAGCGCGGCGACCTTTCAGTCGGGACAGGATATTGGGTTGGTGGTGAAAGCGCTTGATAATGCTGGGGTGGAAGGCGAATAAAACTTCCGGAGTATTGCGCACAATATCTGAATTTATAAAATCGGGGCTTTTGATCCACTGTTCCATTTGCTTGCTGGACGTCGCGAGCATCAGCATGTCGGTTTTCGTGCCTGTCATTCCGAGCGAAACACGCGGCTCGTTAAAGCGCAGTACAATTTCAGCAGCATCGATTTCAGCGGAAAGATCGTGATCGACTGGGCCGTTCCCGACAATGAAAATGGTTTTGTTCATTCGCTCCGGTCTTGTTCTATTGGGGTCAGCCCACTGTTTTATGTAAAACGCGTTGATTACAAGTCCCTAAACTAAAATCCCCCCATTTAGGGGGGTGTTGACGCTCACTTTATGAACAACACCGACTTATTGTGTTATCGCGCAAGCCAATAGTGTTCCCAACACAGCATTGCAGCCATGCGCTTTATGCACTTCTCAAAACGATTAAAAAGGCAGAAGCTTCATCGTGGGAGGAAGGTAAAAATGCAGCACTGAAAAGGTGCTCAACATAAGGGGATACCATTATGAACCACCTTCGCACTCACTTTTCCCGTTGGATGCAGTATCGCGAAAATCTGCGCGAGCTGAGCGGTTGCACCGACCGCGAATTATCCGACCTCGGCCTGTCACGCGCAGACATTCGTCGCGTTGCTCACGAAGCCGCTTTCGTCTGATCGTTTCAGGGGTTAAACATCACCCGGCTTCTTGAAGCGGATGTGGATGTCATCGCTTGCAAGATCAAAACCGGCATAGTTGCGTTGAAAGGCGATGAGGGCATCGTTGACGCCCTTTGAGTAGTCATCGTCGTGCACTTCAACATGATGCCGGTAAATGATCCTGTCGTCTTTGTAGAATATGACCTGACCTTCCATGATGGCCTCCTCTTAAAGCCTTATGGTGATGTGAGCGCAGCTCACTGATGTCGGTATATTCTATCGAGATAGGCGGCTGGCGCTCGCTTTCAAGTCTTAATGTCAGGTGTGGGCGCTGTTGTTTTCGCCTTTGCAAAGCGCAAGCCATGCTCTTGCTGCGTGCGAGAGGAACGCACCCTTGCGCCAGACCAGTGCCATGTCCCAGTTCATTTCCACATCGCTGATACGATGGATGCGGATGCCGGGGCTTTTGCGTTGTTCAGCGATCATTCGCGGCAAGAAGCCAATGCCCATGCCAGCGGCCACCAGTTCGACAATAAAATCAATTTGGCTGGAACGGACGGCAACATGCGGGAACAGTCCACGCTGATGGCATGCATCGAGAATGATATGATTGAGTGCAAAGCCGCTTTCAAAAAGAATGAAGGGTAGGCTGGCGATATCGGACAAGGGAATGCCACCATCATCGGTGAAACCTTGATTGGCTCGAAGCAATGCGACTACCGGCTCGCAGCGAACTGCTTGCCATTCAAAGCTTTCCTCAACGGGCAGCAGCGATGCCGCAAGTTCGACGTCGCCAGCCAGCAACAGTTCTTCAAGTCGCTTGCTGCCGTGTTCAACGAGCTGAATGTCGATGTCTGGATAAAGCTTGGTAAAGGCTGCAAAGACCGGGGCGAACAACACGCTGGAACCGATTGGCGGAAGGCCGAGACGCAGAAGACCACGTTTAAGTCCGCGCAATTCGCCAAGCTCGCTCAGCATGTCGTCTTTTTCGGTCAGCATGGCAATAGCCCGGCGATAGACGATTTCGCCCGCACTTGTCAGCCGGGGAGGGGTAACTTCACGGTCAAGCAGGATCAGCCCGAGTTCTTCTTCGAGCTGCCGCACCGTCTTGCTGACGGTGGACTGAGTGGCATTGATGGTGCGGGCAGCAGCCGAAAAGCCGCCCTGGCGCGCCACTTCCACGAAAGCCTGAAAGCCGCGTAAGTTCATAAGCTATTCTATTATGGAATAGCTGCAATGAAATCAATTCATTTCTGGAATGGCAATGCTGCGCCTATAGTGAATTCACAACACCTGCATTGGAATATGACCATGAGCACCCATAATCTGACAGTCCGTTTTCGCTATGCGCTGCACAACAGCCGCCTGATGCAGATTGCGACATTGTTCGGTTTCTGGCTGGCAGGTGAAGCGTTTGTCCGCCTGGTTGGCCTTCCGCTGCCGGGCGGTATTGTCGGCATGGCACTGGTTCTGGCTTTGCTTCTGAGCGGACGCATTAGCCTGTTCAGCATGAAGCGCGGTGCTGAATGGTTTCTGGCAGAAATGCTGTTGTTCTTTGTGCCTGCCGTGCTTGCCGTCCTTGAGCATCAGGAACTGCTTGGAATGCTCGGCGTGAAGATCATGGCCGTCATTCTGGTTGGCACGCTGACCGTCATGACCGTGACCGCGCTGACAGTTGATATGTGCTACCGCCTGAGTGTGCGTTATGCCGCTAAGTAATCCTTATGTGGCGATGCTGTTCTGGTCAGCAGCCACAATACTGCTTTATCTGGCGGCAAAGCGCGTTTATCGCCGTTTTCCGGTGTGGTGGTTGACGCCGCTCGCCGTCACACCATTATTGCTGATGGCGCTTCTTATCGGCATGAATGAAAACTACCGCAGCTATTTTGGCGCAACGCATTGGCTTGTGGCTCTGCTCGGTCCTGCGACGGTTGCCTTCGCCATTCCGATTTATCAGCAGCGCGCGACCATCCGTCGTTACTGGCCAGTTTTGCTGGTAGGTGTGGTGATGGGCAGCTCGTCAGCTATGCTCTCTGCATGGGGGCTTGCGCATCTGCTTGGTCTTAATGACGCGATCAGTCTTAGCCTGATGCCGCGCTCGATGAGTACGCCTTTTGCCATGACGGTTTCCGGCGATATTGGTGGAACGCCTGATCTAACCGCGATCTTTGTGGTTATTACCGGCGTATTTGGTGCAGCACTGGGTGACCTCATGCTCAACTGGTTACCACTGCGATCAACGCTTGCACGTGGCGCACTGTTTGGCATGGGTGCGCATGGTGCAGGCGTCGCTAAAGCGCATCAGATCGGCAGAGAAGAAGGTTCAATCGCGGGTCTCGTCATGGTTCTGGTCGGATTGGTCAATGTTCTGGCTGCGCCCTTCATCGCGCATCTTCTCTGAAACATTGTTTTTGCAGAATAATTTTCTCGACCTGCTCATTCTATGAGCAGATTTTATATATTCGTAATTCTGCAACAAACTTAAGCATCGGCGTATTTGCATAACTGTTATGCGTTATTGGCCGTTGTTGAATAAAGAGGCTGAGTGTAAACATAACTCATCGGGTTCACTCCTCCTCCCAGAACCCGATGACGGATACGGCACTCCTCCTCCCAGCCGTATTCAAGATCAGGCCGCGCATCCTCCTCCCGCGCGGCCTTTTTCTTTTTTAAACTCCCCCAAAAAAAATCCCCAAACTGTTGACAGTCCGTTGCCGCCTGACTGTATGGGCAATCGCGATAATGTGAACTATTTCTCCTGCAACATCAGTTTTGCGGTAAGCATGTTCATCAGGACATTTGCCGTCACGAAATGCGGGAGATAGCAATCATGACCAGCGGCATCCACCACCTCACGATGATCACGCGTAAGGTTCAGGCCAATGTCGATTTCTATGCGGGCTTTCTTGGCTTGCGTATTGTCAAGCAGACAGGCGGCTTCGAAGACGCTGAACAGTTGCATCTATTTTATGGCGACCGTTCGGGTGCGCCCGGTTCGCTGATCACCTTCCTTGTATGGGAAGATGGTGCACGCGGACGCATCGGCCACGGTCAGGTCAGCGAAATTGCATTGGCCATTGATCGCACTTCTGTTGGCTTCTGGCTGGAGCGCGCTTTGCGCTATCATGTGCAGTCGGAAGGTCCGGTGCAGGAATTTGGCGAGCCAGTGCTGCGCCTGCGTGATCCGGACGGCGTGATCGTCAAGCTGGTTGGCAGCGATCTTGCAGCCAATGACGCATGGGTTTCGGGCGAAGTTCCAGCAGAACATGCGGTGCGCCGCATTCGTTCGGCCACCATTCTGTCTGAAAAGCCAGAGCAGACCGTCAGCTTCATCGAACGCTATTTCGGCTTCCGCGCCGACGCCAAGGAAGGCACGATTGATCGTCTGGTATCTGATTCAGGCGATGCGATTGATGTGCGTGATGCAACAGGCTTCTGGCCGGGTATTCCGGGCACGGGCATTGCCGATCACGTTGCTTTCCGCGCAGCAGATATGGCCGAAGTGGAACGGGTGGAGAAGGAATTGGCTTCGCTCAATTCCAGTGAAACCAATGTCCATGACCGCAAATATTTTGCGTCACTCTATGTTCGTGAGCCGGGCGGCACTTTGTTCGAGCTTGCAACCGATGGTCCTGGCTTTATGTTGGACGAGCCGGTTGAGACGCTGGGGCAGGCGCTGTTTGTACCGCCAGGCAATGAAGATTTGGAGGCAGCCATTCGTATGCGGATGCCGCAGTTCTCGCTTCCGGGCGAGGAGCGGGTGATCTATCGCGATTTGCCCTTCGTGCATCGTGTTTATGTGCCGGAAAATCCAGATGGAACAACGCTGGTGCTTCTGCATGGAACGGGCGGCAATGAAAATGATCTGATGCCGCTTGCCCATAAAGTTGCCCCGCATGCCACGCTCTTGGGCGTGCGTGGCCGCAGCACAGAGGAAGGCACGCAGCGCTGGTTCCGTCGTTTCACGATGGATCGCTTCGATCAGGTCGATATTCGTTCTGAGGCGGAGGCTTTTGAAGCTTTTGTCGAAGGCGCGGTCAAATCCTATGGGATTGATTTAAAGCGGACCGCGTTTCTCGGCTATTCCAATGGTGCAAACATGCTTGCAGCTTTTATGCGGCTGTATCCGAATGTTGTGCGTAAAGCAGTTCTGTTGCGCAGTGTTGAAGTGCTTGAAGAACAGCCAGAAGCCGATTTATCGGATGCTTCTGTTCTGTTGCTAAGTGGTGCGGACGATCTTTACGGCGCTTTGTCTGGCCCGCTTGGTGATGCATTGGACGAAGGTGGTGCAGATCTGAATGCTCAGCGATTGCCGGGAGTCGGTCATGCATTGGTTGAGGATGATGCGCGCATCGTTCAAGACTGGCTGTCTGAAAAGCTATGAAATTAAAAAAGCGGCACTTTTGGGTGCCGCTTTTTTGCGTGCGCTGTGTAACCCAGATGCCGCAGATACAATTCTTTCTACAGCCCCCGAAATTTAGGGCTTGGCTTATTCTCTTACGTGAAGAATAGTAGTTGCATATTTCGCCTGATAGGGCGCATTGCGTGTTTTGTCCTTTTGGGAGAATTGAGTTTTGCGGAGCATTTTTCGTCGTACCGCCCCAGCATTGCTCATTGCCTTATCTCTCCTCGCGGGTTGCGCCAGCCGTCCCGACGGTGTTTTGATTCCGATTACTGAGAGCGTTCCCGGCGCGTCGAAGGTTGATCTTCTGGTCGCGACGACTCGTAAACCTTCCGATAATCCCGGTTTGCTTTATTCCGGCGAACGCGATCAGGACATCAATCTCACGGAAATTGTTGTTTCCATTCCGCCGGATAAAAACCGTAAGATCGGTGAAGTCCAGTGGCCAAAAAAGATGCCGCCGAACCCGCTTAAAGAGTTTGCCACTGTTGAAGTGAAGGCAATTAGCTCCGAAACGGGCGCGAAGAAATGGTTGGATCACAGTCTGCCGAAATCGCGCCGCGTGATGGTTTTTGTGCATGGCTTCAACAATACATTTGAAGATTCGGTCTATCGCTTCGCGCAGATCGTGCATGATTCCGGCGCAGAAGTGGCGCCTGTTATCTTCACATGGCCGTCGCGCGGCAGTGTGTTCGATTACAACTACGACAAGGAAAGCACCAATTACTCCCGCGATGCGCTGGAAACGGTGCTGCGGAAAATTGCCGATGATCCTCGCGTTAAAGACGTGACCATCATGGCGCATTCGATGGGAAGTTGGCTGACAGTCGAAGCGTTGCGCCAGATGGCGATCCGCAACAAACGCGTCGATCCTAAGATTACCGACGTCATTCTTGCATCGCCTGATCTTGATGTGGATGTGTTCAACAAACAGTTTGCCGCTATGGGTAAAGACCATCCGCGGTTCACGCTGTTCACGTCACGCGATGATCGTGCGCTTCGGGCTTCCCGCTTTATATCGGGTAATGTAGACCGTCTTGGTCAGATCGATCCATCGGTGGAGCCTTACCGCTCGCAGCTTGAGAAGGCTGGCATAACGGTTATTGATCTGACGCAGCTTAAAGCTGGCGACAGACTCAATCACGGTAAATTCGCGTCTAGTCCCGAAGTGGTCCAGCTGATCGGCCAGCGCCTTGTTACAGGCCAGACCATCACAGACTCTGATATTGGTCTTGGCGAGCGTCTGGGTGCCGTGGCTCTTGGTACCGCTCAGGGCGTTGGTTCCGCCGCCTCGCTGGTCGTTAGCGCGCCGATTGCCGTGTTCGATCCGAATACGCGCCGGACCTATAATGAGCAGATTGATCGCTTTGGCAGAACGGTAGGCAGTACAGTCAGCGGCACGGTCGGAAACTAAACCGCGCCGCATCTTATGCATTAGCAAATGTGCAGTTGTCATTTTTGAGGGAGCGCTGTAAGGCTGCGGTCGATTTATTTTGTCAGATCATCACGCACCGAAGACGTGCATGATGATCTAACGGCAAAATCTGGTTGTTGGCAGGAATACCCTCATGCAGATCATCCACACGATTGCGGAATTGCGTCAGGCGCTTGGCGTTTCCCGTAAGAGCGGTAAATCCATCGGCCTTGTGCCGACCATGGGTTATCTCCACCAAGGGCATCTGGAACTTGTGCGCCGGTCGCGCGCGGAAAATGATGTCACCGTCGTTTCGATCTTCGTCAATCCGCTGCAATTTGGTGCCAACGAAGACCTCGACAAATATCCGCGTGATCTTGAGCGCGATGCAAGTCTCTTGCGCAAGGCGAATGTCGATTTCCTGTTTGCCCCTGCCGTCTCGGATATGTACCCGCGCCCGATGCAAACCGTGGTCGATGTGCCAGCGCTCGGCAATCAGATGGAAGGCGAGGCGCGCCCCGGCCATTTTGCAGGTGTTGCAACGGTTGTGAGCAAGCTTTTCAATATCGTCGGTTCAGACGCCGCTTACTTCGGTGAGAAGGATTTCCAGCAACTCGTCATCATTCGCCGCATGGTCGAGGATATGGCGATCCCTGTGCGCGTGGTGGGTGTTGAAACTGTACGTGACGATGACAATCTCGCCTGTTCATCCCGAAATGTTTATCTGACACCTGAGCAACGTGCTGCTGCTATCATCGTGCCAAAGGCACTTGATGAGGCAGAGCGACTTTATCGCTCTGGTATAGACGATCCGGACGCGCTTGAAGCCGCTATTCTTGCTTTCATAGAAGCAGAGTCGCTTGCCAGTCCGGAAGTGGTTGTACTCCGCGATCCTAACACATTGGAGCGCTTGACGTCGGTGCAGGGCAGGTCGGTTCTGGTTGCACTTTTCGTGCGATTTGGCTCAACGCGTCTTCTCGATAATCGCGTCATAGAATTATCTGCGCAGGAAAAGGCCGCCTGAAATGAGTGCGACTGTTAACAAAAAACGCTTCTCACCAAAAGCAATTCAGGCGATGAAGGGCGAGCGCCCGGTGGTCAGCCTCACCGCTTACACCACGCCGATTGCCCGGCTTCTTGATCCGCATTGCGATCTGCTTCTGGTGGGCGATTCCGTTGGCATGGTGCTTTACGGCATGGATTCCACACTTGGTGTCACGATCGACATGATGATCGCGCATGGAAAAGCAGTCATGCGTGGCGTGGACCATGCCTGTGTGACTGTCGATCTGCCTTTTGGCAGCTATCAGGAATCCAAAGAACAGGCGTTCCGCAGCGCTGCCCGTATCATGCAGGAAACCAGCTGCGATGGAGTCAAGCTTGAGGGTGGAGAGGAAATGGCCGAGACGGTCGAATTTCTCGTCAAACGCGGCATTCCGGTGTTTGGCCATGTTGGGCTGATGCCGCAGCAGGTCAATACAGTTGGTGGCTTTCGCTCACTCGGGCGCGATGATGCTGAAGCCAATCGTATCCGCCGCGATGCACAGGCCATTGCCGATGCGGGTGCGTTTGCGCTGGTGATTGAAGGCACAGTTGAGCCGCTTGCTCGCGAGATCACGCAAAATCTGGCGATCCCCACAATTGGCATTGGCGCGTCACCCGCTTGTGACGGGCAGATTCTGGTTTCAGACGATATGCTGGGTTTGTTTCAGGATTTCACGCCGCGTTTCGTCAAGCGCTTTACAGAGCTTGCACCTCAGATTTCTGATGCAGCCGAAGCCTATGCGGAAGAAGTGCGCGCCCGCACGTTTCCGGGGCCGGAACACGTGTTTGCCGTGAAGAAGTAGCCGCGCTTACGACCTGACAGCTTTTAGAAACAAATCCTGCACGCTGCGAACCATTTCATCGCGTTCTGTGATGTTGGAGCGGATGATGAAATCATCAACCGCACCATGCAGCGCATGAAACAAGAGCGTGGCGAGAAGCCGCGTGTTTTCTATTGCCCAGGCGCGCGCATCGTTCCCCTCACTCAGCAGCTGATCAAGCCGGATGATTGCTGGATTTTCTTGCATGACATGGCGCATTGGCGGATGAAAATCATGAAAAACCAGATCGTGCAGACGATAATTGTCGAGATAGGTCGCAATGCCCGTGCCTGCCCAGACCGTAAGGCGACCGTTCCAGTCATCGGCTGGAACGGTGCTCATTTCGCTGTCGAGCCGCTCGCAATAAAAGGCAATGAAGCGCTCGCGTAAGGCGACAAGAATATCGTCTTTGCTGCGGAAGTGCAGATAAAAGGTGCCTTTGGCAACATCAGCTTTGCGCACGATTTCATCGACGCTTGTGGCCACAAAACCTTTTTCAAGAAAGATTGTTTCAGCCGCCGACATAAGCTCGCTGCGGCGGATTTCCGCCGGTTTTGTGCGGGGCTTTGTCTTGGTGGCTGCTGGCAAATCATTCACTCCGGTTTTCAGGCAGCTTCCAGTTTTGCACGGATCGCGGCCTTGTCAAAAGCAAGCCGATTGGGGCGAACAACCCGTTCATCCAGCCAGTGCAGGGCGGCGTCGACATTCGAGAATGTGCCTGCGGGTACGCGAAACAATCTTTCCGCATCCATGCGGCTTGCTTCCTCATACACGGATTCAGGCACAATGCTAATCATGCCCATGACCTGATTGCGGACACGCTCGGCATTTTGCTGAAACCATTGCTTGATCTCGCGCGCTCCGCCGTCTGGCTGCTGAAGCGCATCTTCATCAAGAAAGCGCCTTATCGCAATGAAGGGCTTTCCATCATCAAGCCACGCATTCCAGCTTTCACAGAATGCACGCAGCTCTTCGATTGTCGAAGGGCCTTTGGCGAGCGTGACGACATAAGGCCACTGTTCGGTATTGTGAAACATGAATTCTCGCTCTCGCTGCGGCCAAAATTGTTGGCTAACCGGCATGCAAGTGTCTCGTTTGCATGTTTCGAGCCAGTTCAACCCGGTCGCAAGCACCGATGTCTCGTGGTTGTGGGGCTTAAAGCGCGTTTCGCTCTGATTGCGTGAGATCGTCGCTCTAAGTTTTGCAGTGACGCGCATCTTTTCGAAAACCGCTTTACGCTTTTCGCGATGCGCTTGAAAACCTGAAAGACCAGCACGCACACATTAGCTGGCCTCCCAGATCGTTCTATTCACTGACTGATAGTCAGTCATTTATAATTTGCATGGATATATGAATAAAGCAATCATGTTTTTTGTTGAAATTTGCGTGAACTTCGAATGGGGGTGAACGCATCAAAATGTGGGTTAAGCGCAGTCGCCGTGACATAACTGCAATATAGCATCGCTATTTTGCGCCGATTCTCCCAAGACCCTCGTCGAGCATTAGAAATCGGACACCATTAATGATTGAAAATAAGCCGCTGGAAATCGAACGCAAGTTTCTGGTGGCGACAATGCCTCCACTGGCGCAGCTTGAGGCGGTGGAAATACAGCAAGGTTATTTTACCCGTGCTGAAGACTCTGTTGAAATTCGATTACGCAGCAAAGGGGCCGATCATTTTCTCACCCTCAAATCAAAGGGTTTGATTGAGCGTCAAGAATATGAAGTCGCGATCAGCGAGGCGCAGTTTCGGGCGCTCTGGCCTGCAACCGCCATGCGACGCTTTGAAAAGACCCGCTATCTCGGAAGCCTTCCTGAAGGTCAGATTTTTGAGCTGGATATTTTTACGGGTGATCTTGCACCACTCTTGCTGGTCGAGGTTGAGTTTTCATCCATAGAAGCCGCACAACAATTTCAACCACCTGAATGGTTTGGCGCTGATGTGACGGAAGATGTCTCCTTTAAAGGCCGATCGCTTGCGATGCGCAATGAGGATCAGAGGCAGGCATGATGAAAACGATTATGCTTGATGTAGACGGTGTTTTGATTTCAGGACGTCCTTCGGATGGAAAGCACTGGACTACCTCATTGGAAGTGGATCTCGGCATTTCGCCTGCTGATTTAAAGTTGCATTTTTTTGCAAAATACTGGGCGGCGATCCAGTTAGGAAATGCCGAACTCATGCCATCTCTCGGTGATGCCCTGAAAAACATCAAATCCGATGTGAGTGCCGAGCAACTTGCAAATTATTGGTTCACCCATGACAGCCATATCGATCAATCGGTGTTACAGGCATGCCAAAAGCTGCGTGCCGATGGACACGCAGTTTGGCTTGCCACCAATCAGGATCACGAGCGCGCGGCCTACATCATGTCGGATATTGGCCTTTCGGCTCATGTGGACGGGATGGTTTATTCCGCAGCTTTAGGTGTGAAAAAGCCCGATCCTGCTTTTTTCAAAACTGCCGAAAAGCTCGCAGGTGCTGATGCGGCTGATATTATTTTTATCGATGATACGATGCTGAATGTGGAAGCTGCACGAGATTGCGGATGGCAGGCATTTCATTGGGAAAACGATAATTCTGGTAATCCTCATCCTCAAGCTCTTCTGGATTTGGTCGAGCATTGAGGACTTTGAACCGCATTTTCATTTCAAGGTGGTTATCATTATCAGGCTGCGACGCGATTAATCCTGCCTCTTCAGCTTTTCGCCAAAGAAAGCCGCGATTTCCGCATTGATACGCTCGTGAAGCATGGTTCTCACAATGCCAGGATTATCAATGCAGAGCCCGGCAACGAGTTTTGTAAGATCTTCCGAGCAGGGTGCGAGGAAGGTGAAATGCCCGGCCTTCTCGATTACCCTCAACTCTGCATTCGGGAGTTCAGGTGCAAGCGCCATGGCATTGTCCTCAGGCGACAACTCGCCATCCTGATCGCCCACATAGATGAATGTGGGTGCTGTGACTGATTTGAGTGTTTCAGGCGGAAAGACAACGCTTAGCGGTGCCATCAGGACATAAGCGCTGATGCGCGGATCGGCTTTTGGTGCGAGGTCCGTACGGTCGATCCTGATCTTGCCCTCTGCCTCGCAGACACTGTTATCGCCGATGCGTTTTGCGCAGTAATCCTCAAAGCGAGGAAGCTCTGGCTTTGCCCCTGCAAGGATCAGCCCGGTCGTGCCACCCGCCGAAAAACCGACAAAGCCGATACGGCTCTTGTCGATATGCGGAGCAAGCGCTGCATCATCGAGCGCTGTGGAAAGGGCTGCTGAAATCTGCATCGGGCGGCCATAGGTCGAACTGACAGCCCCCAACCGGCTGCTATCAGCAAAGTTATCGCCAGCATGGGTCACGCTCACAACGATATAGCCATTGCGGGCAAGCGATGCGCCGATATCGTGATGCCCCCACATGCTGCCCATCGTGCCATGCGACAGCAGGATGAGTGGAAACTTTCCTTCTGCCATCGCTGCATTGGGTGATGCTGCTACCTGATAGGGGCCGATTTTCGTGACTTTCGCTTCGTCTGTACTTGGGTAAAAAACCACAGCATCCATCGGTTGACGATCAACCGGATCGACCACTTGTAGCTTCCTGACACCGCTGCTGGTGAAACTTTCAGCGCTCGCTATGGGCGCGAGGCAAACAAGAGCAGCGATCAGGGCGAACAGTCTCAACAGCATTTCAAAGCGATCCCAAAGCAGGCAAGGTGCAAAAGCAACAAAGGGAGGCATGAGCCTCCCTTTCATCGTCGTATAGATCAGCTCTTACTTTTCGACGAAAGCCTTTTCGATCACGAAGTGACCGGCTTCGCTCTGGCTGCCTTCTTCAAGGCCAAGACCTTCAAGAATGACGCGCATGTCGGCAAGCATTTCTGGACTACCACAAAGCATCATACGGTCGTCCTGTTCGGAGAATTTTGGCAGGCCGAGATCTTCAAAAATCTTGCCGGAGCTGATGAGATCGGTAAGGCGACCTTTGTTGCGGAACTCTTCACGCGTCACTGTCGGATAATAAATGAGCTTTTCGCGCACCATCTCGCCGAGGAATTCGTCTTCTGGCAGTTCTTTGGTGATGAGATCGGCATAAGCCAATTCGTTCACTTCGCGCACGCCATGCACAAGGATGATTTTCTTGTAACGCTCATAGGCTTCGAGATCGCGAATGATTGACAGGAATGGCGCAAGGCCCGTGCCGGTCGAAAGCAGCCACAGATTGTCGCCCGGAATGAGATTGTCATAAAGCAGCGTGCCAACCGGCTTTTTGCCAACAATCAGCTTGTCACCTTCTTTCAGGTGCTGCAAGCGCGAAGTCAGCGGACCGTCTTGCACTTTAATCGAGAAAAATTCGAGCTGTTCGTCATAGACACTGGAAGCAATTGAATAAGCGCGCAGCAGCGGTTTGCCGTTCACTTCAAGGCCGATCATGATGAACTGGCCGCTCTGGAAGCGTAGGCCCTGGTCGCGTGTGGTGCGGAAGGAAAACAACCTGTCGGTCCAGTGGTGAACGTCAAGAACGGTTTCCTGATAAAAATTGCTGCTCATGTCGGAACTGTCTCTGTTTCGCTTTTCACGGTGTCCGCTCAAAACAAGCGAACTTCATTTATCGCAATCATGGGGGATCGCGTCTGGCTGCCTTCAGGGTGGCTTCCGCGGTGGTCGTGATTTGCCGGTATGCTGCACCATGCCCGGCCGACGATTACGGAAGTTGGAATAATGCTTATGCGCCGGTACTTCAAGGGCTAATCAAGTTTTACTGGCTGCGCAATTAAATCGAATCCAAACGCAGTCTCAAGAAACCACGTTCTAATGAGAAGAGCTTTCGAAGCATGTTATGCTCCGAAAGCTCGTTTTTTCTTTCAACGCGAACTGCGCACCAGTGCGATAGCCGCGAAGAGTGCAACGCCAGACATTACGGCAAAACCGCTGAACAGCCAGAGCGCTGCATTGGCGGTGCCTGCAACCCCGCCGGGATTGCTCAACCCTGCGAGATTGGCCACCATGCCAGCGAGTGCTGCACCCATTGCCGTGGTGAACAATTGCACTGTTGTCAGCGATGCCGAGGCTAAATTCTGATCAGCTGCATCAGCGCGTTTGAAAATGCGTGTCAGCAGATGCGGCCATGTCATGCCAACGCCAAAACCGATGACAATCA
>Ga0308165_1002546_pt1 | contig 21327 bp, 20 predicted proteins | sample PhyWR2_FD_201032 | JGI IMG/M metagenome (GOLD analysis project Ga0308165, IMG submission 201032) | Phyllosphere microbial communities from UC Gill Tract Community Farm, Albany, California, United States - DLSLW.R2 | ecosystem: Host-associated > Plants > Phyllosphere > Unclassified | place: USA... | reverse complement strand
CCGCCCGACGTAACAAGGAGATGATAATTTGTGGTGTCGTTGTATTGCGAAAAAGCGTTTACCTGCGAAAAAACGAAAAGAAAGATCAGCAAAATTCTCATACAGCTTTAACACTTTAATTTGTTGCTATGTTTGGCTGCCGCCGACATAATCGTTGGCCTCAGTTTTTTTCAAACCATTTTGGAATTTCAATCAGGTTCCGGTCGTAAATAATTCTGTCATCTTCATCTTTATAGCCCGCAGAAATAAAATCGACCTTGGGTATATCTTCAGCAACATCCTGCTTAAATTGGTAAGCATCGATTAATAGATAGTGATGAAGCTTTTTTTGCTCTTCCTCGTTTTCTGCCAGCAAAATCAATACTTTGTCGCCGGTGCTCAATGTTCTAATGTGCGTTCCTGTTATTTTCATCACCTGTAATGTTGTGGTTCGATTGATTTAATTCAAATTATGCCTATGCAAAACATTCGACGTTTTTTTAATGTTTTAGCTAAAAAACGGAATTATGGAAGAACAAAAAACACCAGCTAAGCAAGATACACAACCAGGTATTGAAGCAGAGATGAATCCAGCACCTGAAGTAATAAAGTCAACTTATAAAGGATCGGAAAAGCTTTCGGGTAAATCGGCGCTTATTACGGGCGGCGACAGCGGCATCGGCAGGGCAGTGGCTGTGCACTTTGCCAGAGAAGGCGCCGACATTGCTATTGTGTATTTAGATGAGGATGTGGATGCAAACGCCACCAAAGAGATGGTTGAGAATGAGGGCCGCAGTTGCCTGTTGATTAAGGGCGACGTAAAAGATTCGCAATTTTGCAAAAGTGCTGTTGAGCGTGTAGTCGAAGAATTTGGCAAAATAAATATACTTGTTAACAATGCCGGCATGCAGGTTCCACAAGAAGATCCGAAGAAAATAGACGACAAGCAGCTGGAAGATACCTTTAGGACGAACATTTTTGGATATTTTTATTTTGCGCACGAGGTGCTCGAGCATTTTACGGCCGGCGACGTGATTATTAATACCACTTCGGTTACGGCCTATCGTTCTTCGCCTAGCTTAATCGATTATTCATCAACAAAAGGTGCCATTACCTCGTTTACACGATCGCTTGCAACGAACCTGGCCAAAAAGGGGATCAGGGTAAATGCGGTTGCACCTGGCCCGGTATGGACCCCATTAATTGTTTCGACCTTTGATGAGGAAAAAATTAAGTCATTTGGTACCGAAACTGCAATGGAACGTGCGGGGCAGCCGTCTGAATTAGGCCCGGCCTACGTTTTTCTGGCATCCGAAGACTCATCGTACATTACAGGCCAGGTAATCCACGTAAACGGAGGCGATATTGTTAACGGCTAAATTTATATATTGCCAAAAATTAAGGGCAAGATATAATGATAAGACCGGGTGCTGACGATTGGCGTTTTAAGCTTCATGAAATTATTTACGAAACGCATACGCCTGCAGGCAAAGCATTCGATGTAAGCTTGTTAATTGCCATTTTTGCGAGCATTACCGTGGTGATGCTGGATAGTGTTGCAAGCATACATCAACATTATGGCGGGCTTTTTCACATTACTGAGTGGGTTTTTACGGTACTTTTTACCATAGAATATATTTTGCGGCTGATTTGCATCCGCAGGCCCATAAAGTATGTAGTAAGCCCGCTTGGTATTATCGATTTCGTTGCGCTTATTCCATCGTATTTAAGTATATTATTTATTGGCGCACAATCGTTACTGGTTTTCAGGGCGCTACGCTTATTACGCGTATTCAGGATTTTCAAGCTCGGTCAATTCTTAACCGAAATCAATTTCTTAACCCAGGCGCTTAAAAACAGTTTTCGTAAAATCAGTATATTCCTGCTTACTGTGTTAACGATTACAGTAATTCTGGGATCGATAATGTACTTGGTTGAGCAACGGGAAAACGGTTTCTCGAACATTCCCGAAAGTATCTATTGGGCGATTGTTACCATAACAACCGTTGGATATGGCGATATATCGCCGATTACTCCATTGGGTAAATTCGTAGCCTCTGTGGTTATGCTCATTGGCTATGCAATTATTGCGGTGCCCACGGGGATTTTGACTCACGATATTGCGATTGCTGCAAGCAAAAAAAAGGAACTGCAGGAAGCCTGCCCCGGTTGCGGTCGCGACGGACACGACAGCGATGCCATGTTTTGCAAGTTTTGCGGGTCATCGTTATTCAGATAAATGAGCGACGGACAGGTGCAAAAAAAAGTCAGGCTTAAATTAACCTGACTTTATCTGTTATTAGCAACCTCATTATAACATTTCACTATCATCTTCTTCGTAGGCGTTAGGATCTTTGTCTAATTCCTCAACATCCGATTCGTTGTAATCATCATCTTCGTTCAAATCCACATCCAAATCATCGTCGTCTTCATCCTCATCATCGGGTCCGAGCTGGTCGTTTAATGCCGTGCCTTCACCATCCGCATATTGCACCTCCTCAGCTGTGTACTGGTCATCTTCTTCTTCTGGTGAGCGGCCATCCGCTGCATTTCCTTCTGAGCGTCCGACCTGAAATTGATCAACATTATTGATCTCTTCTTCTGGTTGATTATTTTCTTGATTTTCCATAGTAGTGTTTTAGTAGAAGAACAAGCCTTTCCCGAAATAGGTTTTAACAAAAATAATTTATCAAGGCTTCCGAGCAGGTTTTGAATATCAAAAACTTTTGGCGTTTCTGGCGGTTGTATTTGCAGTACTAACTAAAGTATACAGCAATGAATTTTTATATGAAAACAACTTTCAGAGCGGGTCTTGCAATCGCTTTATCTGCTTTTACTTTCAGCGATAGCAGCTTTGCGAATGAGAAAGTTAACGGCACTGTCAAACATCAAACCGACAGCCTTACCAGTGAGGTTTTGTTACGACGGGCATCATCGATAACTACAAAACAACTGCTGGCTGCAAATCTTGCCGTTGAAAAAGGAGGTGCAAGGGCAAAGAAAATCGGTAGAACCATGGTGCTTCATCTTTCTAAAGTAAATGAAGACATTCGAACGCTGGCGAAGGCGAAAAATGTTGCACTGCCGATGAGCAGCCCCAACGAGGGGCAGCGCCCGGATGGGAGAGTAGATGCAACGCCGGAAAATCTTAAAGATACAACCAGGAACAAAACTGGCGGCGGCGAGGCCGGAAATACGGGCCAGTCGGTAACTGCGGCCAACGAAGCGGGCGATGTGGCGCTGCTGAAATCGATAGATAATCTGAAAAAACTTTCGGGTACGGCGTTCGATGAGGCCTACTTAAACATGATTACGCTCGATAGGCAGAACGCTTTGCCATTGCTGCAAAGTGCCTCAAAATCGTCGGATACGGCAATCAGGAAATTTGCAGCGAAGTATCTCCCCATTTTGAAAAAGCCGGTGAGTCAATTGTATTAAATAAGCGCAGCCAGTCTCCGCAATGTATTTCACAATTGTGTTTGGAACCAGAATGATGTTAATTTAAAAAGTCTTGGCTTTGTAATCTAAATCGATTTACTATTTTAGAGGATCGATAATGATTGAATTACCTAATCTTTCCAAACACAAATGAAAAAAAACCTTTTACTTATTTTATTGCTGCTGCAATCGGCCATGCTTTCTGCTGCAACGATCGACCTTTCATCACCTGATAAAAGGATTAAAGTTGCAATAAACGTTAAAGACCGCATCAGTTATGGCGTTACCTTTAATGGAAGCCCGTTCATCGCCGAATCCTATTTACAACTCCATCTGAGTAACGAAAAGTTGGGCGCCAATGCAAAGCTGCTCAAAAAAACCTTATCAACGGTAAATGTAAACGCCAACCCAGTTGTTCCACTAAAAAATGCCACGGTAAATAATCACTATAATTTATTGCGCTTAGATTTTAAGGGCAATTTTAGCGTTGAGTTTCGTGCTTACAATGATGGCATTGCCTACCGTTTTATTACCAATAAACAAGATTCGATAACGGTTACTAACGAAGATGTTCACATTGGATTTAGCGATCCGGTGAAGGCTTCCTATCTCGAAACCGGAGGTTTCAAAACGTCGTACGAAATTCTTTACCGTCAAAACGAACTTGGCAAAGTAAATAAGGAGAAGATGAGCGTTTTGCCAATTCTTTTTGATAATGGAAAATATAAAGCGCTCTTATCTGAAGCGGATTTATACGATTATCCTTGCCTGTTTGTAAAAGCGTCAGACGATAAAACAATAAATTCTGTATTTCCAAAAGTTCCTTTGGCCTTTGGTGAAGACGGAGACAGAAGTCAGAAAATTTTAAAGGAGGGCGATTACATTGCGAGGACCTCGGGGAAGCGCACGTTTCCGTGGCGCTTTATGGTCATTACTGATCAGGATGCACAGCTCGCGGCCAATCAAATGGTTTACAAGCTCAGCACGCCAAACCAGTTGAAAGATGTGAACTGGATAAAGCCGGGTCAGGTAACCTGGGAATGGTGGCATAATGCGTATGTTTACGGCGTAGATTTCAAATCGGGATATAATCAAGACACCTACAAATACTATATCGACTTCGCGTCGAAATTTGGTATTCCCTATATTATTATGGATGAGGGATGGGCAAAAACCACACTCAACCCATTTGAGCCGAATCCTACAATCAACCTTCAGGAGCTCATTGCTTACGGAAAACAAAAGAACGTAAAGATTGTACTTTGGTTTACGTGGCTGGCTGTTGAAAACAACTTCAATATTTTCGAAACCCTTGAGAAATGGGGAATTGCGGGAATGAAGATCGATTTTATGGACAGGAGCGACCAATGGATGGTAAATTATTATACCAGGGTGGCCAGGGAAGCGGCAAAGCACCACATTCTTGTCGATTTTCATGGTGCGTTTAAACCCGCTGGATTGGAAGTGGCTTATCCGAACGTACTTTCGTACGAAGGGGTGATCGGAATGGAACAAAACATAGGTGGGGGATTGGCCACGCCCAACAACAATCTCTTTTTGCCATTCCTCCGAAATGCAGTTGGCCCGATGGATTACACGCCCGGCGCCATGCGTTCGGCACATAAGCAAGATTATAAGCCTAGTTGGGTAAACACCATGAGTATCGGCACGCGGGCACACCAGCTGGCGATGTATATCGTGTTTGAAAGCGGATTCCAAATGTTAGCCGATAACCCATTTAACTACCTTAAGGAGCCTGAAACGACTTCTTTTATAACGAGCATACCGGTAACCTGGGATGAGACAAAAGTTTTAGATGCCCGACTGGGTGAATACATTGTAACGGCCAAGCGTAAAGGCGAAAAATGGTTTATCGGCGCAATGGGCAACGAACAAAAACACGATCTCAAAGTGAAAACCGACTTTTTGAAGCCGAATGTGAATTATAAAATCACGTTGATAAAAGACGGTATTAATGCCGATTTTCAAGCCATGGATTTTAAAAGGATCGAACAATCGATTAAAGCGGGTGCAACGCTGGATATTAATATGGTTAAGGATGGCGGTTTCGCCGCCGCTATCGAACCAGTTAATTAAGGTTTAACTATTTTATAATTAAACGACTACATTAAGGAAAGCGGTTCCTTGGTGTAGTCTTTTTTTTGTTTTGGGGTTTGGGGTGGCAGTTACAAGTTGTTTAGTAAAGTAGTAAAATCTTTTCAACTATTTACACGCACGAAGCGCGTAAAATCAGCAATTTCCGCCATTAAACCTCCACCAATCTCACCGCACCAGTCCATTCATTTTTATTACAATTTTCGCACCTTACATTCTTCTCCTCAGCATCCTCAGCCTTTCTGTTTCCACAATAATTGCACACCACCGTACCCGTTTCGGCGTGAATTTCATCGCTGAATTTTGCATCCCATTTTGGCAATACCGATAAGCCCGGTTGCGGATCGGGATTGTTTACGAAAGTAAAAAAACCACCGGCCTCAAGATACAGGCGGCTTACCAATCCCAAATGGCTGATTCCCTGAGAACGCAACTGAGCAAATACACGGGCCCTGCTTATCCTGGTGGCCACCATTGTTTTAACATCCAGCACACCATCCTTAACTATGGTATCAAACTTATCTTGCGTAATGGATTCAAACTTCCGGTCAACTGCCGCTTTACGGGCAATAACCATTTGGTAAGTAATAATCACGGCTGCGATAACAATGGCGGGGAGCAAACCACGTTCGGGGCTCATTAACGGTACGCCGATCGCCGCCGCCAAAGAGGCAACGGCCGCCATTTCGTTTCTGCTCAGTTGAGACGACATTCGCTTGCCCATTAACCGCATCGAAACCATTAACAAAAGGTAAACAACGGAAATCCGCAAAATCACCTCCATATAAAAATGATAGGGCACATCGCCAAATAATATTCGATGAAGGTCATCGATCTTAATTTCGTACTCTCTCATGGCAATCTCGAAATAATAGCATTTGTCCAGTTTTTCGAACCGCAGTTCTTACAGTTGTGTTGCACCTCATTGGCGGTTGAAGCACGGTTTCCGCATTCAAAACAAACCATCGTGTTCGCGATGTCCGAAAACTGCTTTTCATCGGCTTCTTCGCCAATTGGCAACAGCGAAAGCCCGGGCCTGGGTTCCTTATACTTAAAAATAGAAAACAAACCTGATGCCTCCAGGTACACACGCCTTACCTCGCCCAGATTGTAAACATTCTGGCGTCGTAGTTCGGCTAATAGTTGTTGTCTCGAAATTTTCATTCCGGCTAGTTCATCTGCGGCAATTATGCCATCCTGAACCAGTAAACTTGCCCGGCCTTGCGTAAATCGCTCTATTCTATTGTATTTAACAGCAAAATAATTCAGGCCACGCTGAAACACAACCGCACAAACCAGCACCAGCAAACCCTGTAGCAATCCTCGCTCGGGAATTTGCATGGGTACCGAAATTATCGCACCAAGAGTAAGCATAACAGCCAGTTCAGAAATAGTTAACTGGCCACCCATTCGCTTACCAAGAAAACGCAAGGTGATCAGTAAAAGAATGTAAACAATAAACGTTCTAACCAGCACCTCGATCAAAAATTCGGCAGGAACCATACCGAAAAGAATTCTGTGCCAGTCTCCCCAATGTATCTCTTCTTGTTTCATAATTAAATCATGCAGTTCAAAAATATTACATCGTTACCGCCAATCGATTAATAATAACCGCCTCTGGCTTAATGCGACTAACCGATTTGAGCAGTTTGGCCAGATACTGCTGTTTTACCGTGCCGTTTAATACAATGCCACTGGTATCTATCTTTCCAGTGGCTCGGGGATATTCCGCCAAAACGCTATCGAGCGCTTGTTTTAACACATAATTTGCATTCAGTTCAACCGGGCCGAGCATCATCTTATCATCGATTTTTTTGATCACATGAATGGTAGAAAGTTTTTGTTTCACCATCATTCGCGATTTTTCGGTAGGACAAACGCCCCACAGCGTAACGTTTCTATTGTAAACCGTAAACTGAACTCCCGCGAAGCTTGCATCGTCTTTAGCCTTTAGCACCAGATCTGCCTTAATCTGCTGATCCCGTTTGTATGGGCTACAGGAAGTGGTGATGCTCAATAACGCAATTACGAAGACCAGCTTACCTGGACATGCATGTTTTGTGGCTTTCATCTCGAATTAAGGTTTTTTTAATCATCAAACACTCCGCGAAAATGCTGCAGGCATCCACATCAATTCCTCGGTTTCTTAAACTTTTAATTATTCGCGACTGTTTTTTCAATACAGTTACAATGAAAACAATTGCCAAACGGCGGCGGTTTTCGGTAACAAAAATATAACAGACACTTTTCAATACGGTATCAAAAAAGAAACATTCAAATCAGTTAACCCTATGAAACTAAAAGACCCGATACTAAACATCCTCAAAAAAAACTATGAGGCGAATGCCATGGTTGAAACGAAATTCGGACGATACGATCTAAGTATAAAAACTGACATTGAGGGTAGACCCATTTTGTTGTTTATGGGCAAAAAGGACGATAACGGCTTCGTTCGTGGCGAGCGATACGCCAGAACCCTGAAGTTTAATTCGGATGGGAACGTGATTAAAGACCATTGGGAGCACAAAGGCAAAGCCACGCCCTAAGTGCCGAAGCAATTACACCAAGCGTTGCGCATTGGCGGAAGGTTGAAGCAAAAAAAAGGCAGCGATTTAATCGCTGCCCTTCAGTTCTGATATTAAGCCGCTACCTACAAAAGCTTCGAAATTCCGTTGGTAGGCACGTGCCACCTTAATGTTGAAATTTTGCCTTTTACGGAGTTTGCTCCATCCATCTGTTGAGGATCGGTGGGCATTCCCTGCGGAGCATTCCGAACCTCATTAAGCCAACTCGCCTCCTTACCATCTTTTGCATTAAGCTCCTGTTTTTCAATGCTGCGGTTGTCAGTACCGACTTGCTCTGCTATGGACATCCGATCCCTTCGAGCAAGCTTCCTTTGCTGTTCCATAATCCTCGTTTTTAATATAAACCACCCGATTTACACACTTGTTTAGCTCACTTAATTTTTAGGTATTTGTTCCTCGTATAAATTCGCATCTGCGTATTTACCGAAGTAAAAAAAACGTAGTATCAATACAAACAGCCTCGTTAAACTCTTGTTATTAATGAACTGTTATTAATGAACGCTCCCTTTGGAGAAATACAGCTACAAAATTATATTATGGATACAAGAAACGATTCTCAGTGGTGGAAAGGAACGATCATCTATCAAATCTATCCACGATCATTTAAAGACAGTAACGGCGATGGGATAGGAGATTTAAACGGTATAATTGAAAAACTCGACTATCTTCAATACCTGGGAATTGAAACCATCTGGATTTCGCCAATTTATCCTTCTCCAATGGCCGATTTTGGCTACGATATAGCAGATTATTGCGGTGTGGATGCCATTTTCGGAACGCTGGACGACTTTGACCGCTTGCTGACCGAAGTTCACAACCGCGAAATGAAGCTGCTTTTAGATTTTGTACCCAATCACTCATCTAATTTCCATCCGTGGTTTTTGGAATCTAAATCGTCAAAAGACAATCCGAAAAGGTCCTGGTACATTTGGAAAGACCCTGCACCCGACGGTGGACCACCGAATAATTGGTTGGCCATGTTCGGCGGCAGTGCCTGGCAATGGGATGAAACCACCGGGCAGTATTATTATCACGGTTTCCTTAGCGAACAACCCGACCTTAACTGGCGAAACGAGGCCGTACAGGAAGCCATGCTAAACGTAATGCGATTCTGGCTGGATAAGGGCGTAGATGGTTTTAGGGTCGATGTAATCTGGCATATGATTAAAGACGAACTCCTTCGCGATAATCCGATCAACCCTGATTATACGCCAGAAATGGCCACTTACAACCAGCTGCTGCCTGTGTTTTCGACCGACCAGCCCGAGGTCCATCGAATTATAAACAAAATGCGTACCCTGTTAGATAATTATAAAGACAAGGTAATGATCGGCGAGATTTACCTTCCCATACAACGTTTAATGGCTTATTATGGCCAGGATGACAGCGGTGCACACATGCCCTTTAATTTTACCCTGCTCGAAACGCCATGGGATGCAAAGGCGATTGGATTAGCAATAGACCAGTATGAGGGTGCGCTGCCTGCAGGTGGCTGGCCAAACTGGGTTTTGGGCAATCACGATCAGCATCGTGTGTTAAGCAGAGTTGGCGCCGCACAAGCCAGAGTGGCGGCAGTGCTATTACTTACACTAAGAGGAACACCCACAATGTATTACGGCGATGAAATTGGAATGAGCGACGTGAAAATACCGTTGAACGAGATTCGTGACCCACAGGGATTAAATATGCCAGAAAAAGACCTGAGCAGAGACCCGGCTCGTACGCCAATGCAATGGGACGGCACTACTTTCGGCGGATTCAGCACCGGCCAGCCATGGCTCAGGCTTGCGCAAGACCATAGGGATAACAACGTAGCCAGCCAAACGGCTTACCCGCAATCGATGTTAAACCTATACCGCAAACTGATCGCCCTAAGGCAAAGTTCGCCATCGTTGAAATACGGAATTTACCGCCCGGTAGTGGCAAATAATCAACTACTCGCTTACATCAGGCAAGCCGAAAATGAGACCAGCTACTTGATTATCCTCAACCTGAGCGACAGCACTGCACAGTTTTCGCCCCAGGCTAATCTATCCGGCGAAATCATATTTTCAACGAACGACGCCGAGGTGGGCAAGTTTTTAGAACAAGGCTTTGAAGTTGGAGCAAACGATGCAATAATTGTTGAGATAAAAGAAAGGCCATAGCGATGGAAACAGGTATATACTACGACAACCAACACTGTTTATTCCGTGTTTGGGCACCAGAAAAAGAACGGGTTTTATTAAAAATCTTACACCCGTTTATAGGCGAATTTCAAATGGCCAGGGTAGAGGGTGGTTACCATCAGTTGGCGTTCGACGATATCCCCGACGGTACCAGATACATGTTTAGTGTTGACGATGAAAAATTTTTACCCGACCCAGCCTCCCATTTTCAACCCGACGGCGTGCACGCCGCATCAGCAATAGTAGATCATGAAAGTTTCGACTGGCAGGATCAGTTTTGGAAAGGCATCTGTTTTGATGAGCTGGTTTTTTACGAACTGCATGTGGGTACGTTTACCAACGAAGGCACCTTTGAAGCAATTATTCCGTTGCTTGATAGCCTGGTTGACCTTGGCGTTAATGCAATTGAGCTGATGCCAGTTTCACAGTTCTCGGGATCGCGAAACTGGGGTTACGATGGTGTTTACCCGTATGCGGTGCAGAACAGTTACGGCGGACCAGGAGGTTTAAAGAAACTCGTAAACGCCTGCCACCAAAAGGGAATTGCTGTGTTTTTAGATGTGGTGTATAACCATTTAGGCCCAGAAGGAAACTATCTGCAGGAATATGGCCCATATTTTAGCAACAAATATTGCACCCCCTGGGGAGAAGCGATCAACTTCGACGGAAAATGGAGCGACGGCGTTTCGGCTTTCGTTGTCGATAATATGCAGCATTGGTTTGAGCACTATCACATCGATGGCCTCCGGTGCGATGCAATTCACGAAATTTATGATGCCAGTGCAGTACATTTGTGGGAAAAAGCTAATTCCAGATTAAAAACATTAATGGAAAAACACGGCCGGCTGATTCACCTGGTTGCCGAAAGCGACTCTAATAACCCAAAGGTGGTAATGCCAGTTGAGTTGGGCGGAGTGGGCTTCCGGGCGCAGTGGCTCGACGACTTTCAGCATGCCTTATACGTATTGATCGATCCCGACGGGGCAAGCCGGTATTCTGATTTCGGCTCAATTGCACAGCTCGCCATAGCCTTTCGCGATGGTTTTGTGCACAGTGGCGAATTTGTCAACTTCAGGAAAAAACGACACGGCGCATCTTCGGCAGCAATTTCACCAGATCGTTTTGTAGTGTTTAACGAAAATCACGATCAAACAGGCAACCGGGTACAGGGAAAAAGAATGGCCTCATTTCTCGATCCTCAACGCTTAAAGCTTGCCGCTGCTGTTTGTTTGCTCTCGCCCTATGTGCCCATGCTGTTTATGGGAGAAGAATACGGCGAAACTGCCCCGTTTCACTATTTTGTCGACCATAGCGACCCCACATTGTTGGAAGCGATAAGAAACGGGAGAAAAGCAGAGTTCGCAAGCCTGAACGGTAATGAAGAACCGGCAGACCCAAAATCGCTGCAAACGTTTTTACAAAGTAAACTCAATTGGAAATTGCGCCAGAGCGAGCAAGGCAGCGATTTATTGGCATGGCACAGGAGATTGATTGCATTAAGAAAGTCGCTTCCAGCTTTGCAGAGTAAAAACAGACAAAATCTGCAAACCAATATCTTAAGTGATGATGTGCTGGAAGTGATTAGAGTGAGCGATGATGGAAAACAAACCATAACTTGCGTATTCAATATTTCGGCGACAGAAAACGAATATCCGGTTGGAAAGAAATTTAACTCTTTTGATATCGTTCTTTCATCTAATGGAAATTTTGATGGAAAGCAGGGGCAGCGTGTCTCGTCCGATGAGTTACTTCATCTTACACCGTGGAGCGTTTCTGTGTTGTGCTAACGCTGGATTGAAAATCCAGCGCTATAGGCAGGATTACAAATCCAGACTAGCGAGATTGCTTCGTGCCTCGCAATGACGACCGTGCTAATACTGGATTTAAATCCAGCGCTAAAGGAATCAGGATTACAAATCCAGACTAGCGAGAATATTTCCCTCCGCCCGTTCGTCATTCCCGCGCAGGCGGTCCCGTACGTACGGGATTAATGCAAGGCACCCAGTTTTTGCTGATTAAGATCCCCAGTCAAGCTGAGGATGACGACCGTTCTTAGATAACCCAGTAAAATTTGTCGTTATTCGATTATTCCTAGTTAGAAAGCGACGTTTAGAAGATGCGTCTACACGATAGGTACGTACGGACTAATGCAAGATCTCTGAGTTTCCGTGCTAATACTGGATTTAAAATCCAGCGCTAACTGAGTCAGGATTACAAATCAGACTAGCGAGATTGCTTCATGCCTCGCAATGACGATCGTGCTAATACTGGCTTTAAAATCCAGCGCTAGGAGAGCCAGATTACAAACCTTCACTAGCGGAAATCCGCTTTGCATTAAAGTGTGCCAATTTCAAATAGAAAGAACTTTCTTTTTTTTAAGCTGTTTTTTAAAGGATGTTCCGGACTTATTTAAATCCCTAAAAATTGAGATATGATAAAGCACGTGTTATTAACGATCATGATTTTGGTACCATTTTACCTTTTCGCACAAACGCCAGCGAAAAAGCAAAATAAGAAAAGAATGGATACCACGGCGAAGCGTACAGCTGTTCCAAAACCAGAGAAATATGACCCAAACGCCAGTCAATGGCCTAAAAAAGACAGCTTAAAAACGATTGAGGATCGAAAAGATTCACTGCGAACAAAAAGCAAATCGGGTAAAACAAAGAAACGGAACGGCAATTGATTTTTCACTTGTAAAATCGGTTGTTGTATTTAAAGATTTACAGATTATCGAAAACCAAATTGATGTTTAGCGCCAAAGCCTATGACTCATAGATTTAGTATCTTCCTGCAGGTCGGACACCGATCAGCCCTCGTTTATACGCTCTTACTTTCATTAGCATTTTTCGGGTGTAAACAAAAACCCGAAGTAAAAGAGACACCAATCCCCGACAGGTGGTATCGCAATAGTATTATTTATAACCTTGATGTAGATAGCTATCAGGATAGTGACGGCGACGGAATAGGCGACTTTACGGGGCTCATATCAAGACTTCCTTATCTCAAATCGATAGGGGTAAAGGTAATCTGGCTCTCGCCGTTTCAGCCTACGCCCGACCGGGACGACGGCTATGATGTGAGCGACTATTACGGCATTGATAAACGGCTGGGATCGATGGAAGATTTTCAGCGTTTTATGAAAGCGGCCAAAGCACATGATATAAAGATTGTAATGGATATGGTGCTGAACCATACCTCCATCGATCATCCTTGGTTTCAGGCGGCCCGGGCAGACAGCAGCGGAAAATTGCGCTCCCGATATGTATGGAGCGAAACGCAACCGAAAGATTACGATAAGGGCATGGCCTTTGAGGGCGTGCAAACAGAAACATGGAGCTATGATGAGATTGCAAAGCGTTACTATTTTCACCGTTTTTACGATTTTCAACCCGATTTAAATTACCGAAATAAGGCCGTTCAGTTAGAGGCAATCAAAATCTTACAGTACTGGACCAAAAAAGGTATTTTAGGATTCCGGCTGGATGCCGTGCCCTTTATTATTGATGTACCCGAAAATGGGGCCGACAAGCCTTCTCATTTGTACGGCGTCCTCGATTCGCTGGTCAGAGGCGCAAAGCAGGTCAATCCCGAAGTTTTACTTTTGGGCGAGGCTAATGTAGAGACCAGGGAAAACGTAGAATATTTTGGTACAAAGGGCGAGCGTCTTTCAATGATGTTTAATTTTTACGCCAATCAGTTTCTCTTTTATTCACTTGCTAAAGAAGAGCCTTCGAGTTTTGTAAAGGCGTTGGAAGATACCCGCAGTAAACCAGGCGCATCGCAATGGGCATTTTTTTTACGAAATCACGATGAGATTGATCTCGGACGTTTGAGCAAAAGACAGCGTGAAACGGTTTACGATGATATGGGACCTGAGCCCAACATGCAACTTTACAATCGCGGAATACGCAGAAGACTGGCGCCCATGCTAAACAACAATGCCAAGCTGAAGATGGCCTATAGCCTGCTTTATTCGCTTCCCGGAACGCCCGTTATTCGATCGGGCGAGGAAATCGGAATGGGCGACGACCTTACTTTAAGGGAGCGACTGTCGGTGCGCACCCCCATGCAGTGGGATACGACGGCAAATGCAGGATTTACAACAGCCAAAAAAGCATTCCGGCAGGTGATTTCGCTAGGCGATTATAGTTATAAAAAAATTAACGTGCAGCTCGAAGAAAAAGATGATGGCTCGCTGTTGAACCACATAAAAAAAGTAATTGGCTTGAGAAAAAAATGTCCCGAAATAGGAACTTCCACCTGGACCTCAATCGCTACCGAAGATAAGCATGTAATGGGCCTTGAGTATCAACCAAAATCCGGGCATTTGATTGTTTTGCATAACTTTTCTGCCGAACCAGCACAGGTAAATCTGGCACTATCTGCAAAAGCTACTGATCTGTATAACAATAAATCACTTCCGTCTGGGAAGCAAACCATTCAACTGCCTGCATACGGGGCCGCATGGATAAGAGAAGAGTAATACAAATGTTTATCGCCTGAAATTAAAAAAGGGATGGTGTTGCAAAAAGCAAAAACAAAACTCTTTTGTTTGGCCGCCTTTAAACCACTCCCCATTTATGCCGGTGGTTTTTGCTCTGTCTCTACATCCCTCTCGTCGAGGAGAGGGAAAGTAGCCAAGCGCTTTGTCATGCTGAGGAACAGCCTGTCCCGATTTTTCGGGAAAGCATCCGCAACCTACATCTTACCGTCCTTGCGCACCCACTTCTCTTCTTGCTTCTTTCCAGCGGTTTCTTTGCGTTCTACTTTTCATCGCTTGCGGACCCTTCGTTACACTTCCATTAACGTTTTTGGCACCCTGCTGTTTTATAAGGCTATACATGAACGGTCGTCATCCTCAGCTTGAACCGATAGCCATCGGTAGGGGATCTTAATGCTAAGGCTTTAATCCTGAAGCTTCGGGACCGCCTGCGCGGGAATGACGACCGCCTTAAAAACGTGATTCATATTGATTTTTTTTCCGAAAAATTCAACGTACCATTGACGTTTTTGGTAACCCGCTGTTTTCTGAAGCTTTGCAAGAACGGCCGTCCTGCTGATCCGATAGCTATCGGATTTATTTCAGCATCTTTCATGCTATAAAGGCCCTGATCCCGTACGTACGGGACATAGTGACGTGGTGGTTAACCAAACGCCCAGCAGTCCGCCAGTAATTAGGTCATTCATACTGATTTTTGTGCAATAAATTAAAACTCAGTACGACAGCGTTAAAGCAGTCACTTACCGGAAGGATGTCCACAGCAAGCTCAACGTGACAAATCGGGATCGAACAAAGCTTTCAACTCGACGCTAAATGTCGTCGCTATCAACCTCGTTGCCTTCTTCATCAATCTGCATGTGCTCATCCCAATTATCATTAGATGAATTTTCGTCTTGGTTCGATTCATCTGGCCGTTCGTTTTCTTCGTTTACTTTTTCCGACTGTTCTTCTCTTGGATCTATCATAACTTTAAGATTTTGATTTTATAAAAACAGATTTTAACAACAAAAGGTTTTTGAGCTCAAAAATGTGAACTAAAGCGCTAAAGTTCTCCTGGCTCTTTCAGTACGTTAGCCGCTATCGGAACATTTTTCCGGACCTCGCACCAGTCATTGTCGTTCATAATCGAACGTGCAACAAATATCGAGGCAAACTGCACAACGGCTACCAGCATTAAAACGTAGCGCAGGGCAATATCCTCGCTGAGGTTTCGGGCAGCAAAAATGAAAAGTAAGCACCCGAAAACCCTACCAAAATATAAACCTACTTCGTGACTAAAAATGTAGGTAAATTTGCTTCTGTGTTCGCGGGTGGCTACGCAATCGATTACCCCCAACTGTATCGGGAAATAGGCCAGGTCTAAAAGTGGCCGGGCAAACACCAGGCAGCCAACAAAGAATATGGCGGCCGCTGCATTATAAAATGTCATATTGATAAATGCGCCGATTACAAATAAGCCGAGCCCTAATGCGAAAATTTTTAAGCGGTGTTTCGCAGTCGAAAAGCGCCCAACGAGATAGAGCAAAACGGCCGACAGTACAGAGCCAATGGATTGTATGGAGCCAACGGAACCCTCTGAACCTACTAACCGCATGATTAACATCACCGGTGCCGCAATCACAAAGCCCTGTGCCACCCCCTTAAGACCCGCCATAAACAACAGCTTTTTCCATAGCCTGTGAAAATTTATATACAAAAACCGGGCGTTCTCGGGATTGGAAAAACGCCCACAAATGGCAAGAGCGGAGGCAACAAGGGTGATAAAAATTACAATTCCGGTTAACACGTAATAAGCATTCTCGATCTTGCCGCCGAACCAACCCACTTCTTTTGCCGAGGCGATTAAATAACCGCCGACAATGGGCATTAAAATGGATGCGAACGTAAAAAACAACGCTTCGAGGCCATAATAATAATTCCGGTTGTCATCTTTAGTAGTGGTTAGCGCCAAAAAAACACGATTTGCCCAAAACAAGCCGTAAGCCAGCCCCATCAATAAACCCGTGAGGGCTATTCCGGGCAAACTCAAATCGCCCAATATCATCATTACCCCCATCGAAAGCCCGCTCAACACCATGCCAATTGCATATAAATTACTGATTTTGATGTAGCGCAGCAACCATCCGTTAATCATAAATGTAATTGGTATCCCCGTTCCCTGCGCCAGTTGATAAACCATTACCAGACTGAAATCTCTCGAGCTTCTGATGATATAAGCGCCCACAAACAGCTCAATAACAGGCAGTACAAAAGCATAGGCCAAATTGGTAAGCAGCAACATGCGCATTGGCCGCGGCTGCGATTTAAAAAAGTAGTACTCGCTAAGTAATTTCATTTTACACCAATATAAACCCATAACAAACCGGCCAGAAATAAAGTTTAATCTTTGACATCCTAACCGTTTGGCAACGTTTAAAGAAGCTGCTGTAGCTTACTCTTTTCTCGGCAGCCAACCCAGTCGCCTGCATGCGCCACGGCGTAATCAAACAAAACCGCAATAAAGCATGTTAACTTCCTGTTATTGCATCTAAATTGAGAGAATTATGAATGGAGTATCACCCTGGGCATTATCGTCGTCCGCCGAACTGGCTACAATAGAGGAAACTCTCTACGAGTTTTCCTTTAGTAATTTCAACTTCAAATTATACAATACTCACGATTCGATATGGATTTCCGCACTGTCGCCAACAGGCTCACAAATTTCCTTTCGAGCGGTTTTTAGCCCCGGGGCATTTTTAAAAATCACCAAAATCAGCGAGCGCACAAATGGTGTCGATCTCAAACTTGTTAGCGATGTTGCCAAACTGCAGTGTACCATCAATGTTGAACCCGGAGACACACCAATTTTACGCTACACCACCTCATTGCAGCCAGAAAGAGATTTGTTTATTCCATTTTGGCCAAAAGACATGCTCGCCACCGGAAAAAACGGACGGTTAACGAACGCCGAAGGAAAAATTCACGCAAGTCAGTGGGGCACACGGTCCGGATTTATTTACATGACCCTTCCAGCACCCAATGCATTGTCGATATTTTATCTGCAGAACTTAACCGCCCTGAACGACTATTGCCAGCAAACGCAAACCAGTCTCGCCGATTCTGTAGGCGGCAATTGGCCCGAACTTGGTTTCTCCTTACCTGCGGCCACAGTGGCTCCTCTGCCCGCCGGCAAGCGCTTCATAATTAACGATGCCATTATCGCTTTTGACGAACAGATACCGCAGAAGGAAAGCGAAATGATCAGGCAATACCTTAACCTGCTATCGAAGATTTACCTGCTTTTGCCATTGCCAGAAACAAAGTATCAGAATTGGCCAGAGATTCTCCACCTCAGCCTCAGAGACCTGCTCGATAGCCCGGGCTGTTGGACACAGGTAGCGGGACACCAGTATTTCAACGCTTATGTAAGCGACTACCAAACGCCACCCGAAGTAATGGTTCAGTTGGCCGTTCTTCTGCCATTAGTCGATTATAAGGAATGGAGCGGAAAAACGCTGGAAGTGATGAAAACCATTAAAGATGGGCTTCCCGCATTTTACGATCAAAAACTGGGCACCATTAATCGGTGGTTGCCAGCATCAGAAGAGGAGCTTCAAGGCGAAGAAGAACAAAAGAAGCCTGGGGTTATGGATAGCTGGTATCTTCACCATCCCTTATTAAACCTTTCGCGATTGGCGCTAAAGCGCGATAAGGTATGCGAGGAACTCTTTTTAAATTCGATAAAATACGCCATAAGAGTCGCCCATCATTTCAATTACGAATGGCCTGTATTTTACGAAATGGATACCCTCGAAGTAATAAAAGCAGAAACCGCAGAAGGAAAGGGCGGCGAAAAAGACGTAGCTGGAATTTATGCCCACGTAATGCTGCAGGCCTGGGAGCTTACTAAAGAACAGCGCTACCTTAACGAAGCAGAAAAATCGGCACGAACCTTAAAAGGCAAGGGCTTTCAGGTGTTTTATCAGGCAAACAATACGGCATTTTCTGCCGGGGCATTACTTCGCTTATATAAAATCACCAAAAAGGAGATTTACCTCGAGCTCAGTTACATGTGCCTCGCATCCATATTCAGAAATACCAAGCTTTGGGACTGCAACTACGGTTATGGCAAAAATTTCCCCAGCTTTTTTGCACTTTACCCACTTAACGATGCGCCCTACACAGCAGTTTACGAAGAGCAGGAAGTGTTTTGTGCTTTCCATGATTATTTAATGCATGCCGACGATGTAGACATTTTGCCCGCCGTACGCCTGTTAATTGCCGAATACATCCGACACCTGGTTAACCGTGCCATGTTTTATTATCCGGTAATGCTACCGAAAGAAATGCTCGAAGAAAAGCCCAAAGTGGGAGAGGTAGACCCCAAGTTGTGGATCGCCTTGGAAGACTTGCAAGATGGTTGGCTAAAATCGGGCACCGTGGGTCAGGAAGTTTACGGCGCCGGAAACGCATTCGGAATTTTACCTCGTCATTATCTCTCCGTTCCTGATGAAGAATTTATGGTGTATGTAGATTATCCAACGTCAAATTTCAAAGCAAGAAAAGGCAGTAATATTCATTTCAAAGTTTTAGGCGACGAGAGATTAACCTGCCGCATGATGATTCTTAAAACTGAAAATACAAAGCTGCCACACTTTATGGTGCGCACGCAAAACGGTGAAGAACTGGTGCCAACCCCACTAAAAGATGGTAATTTAGAATATCAGCTAAACGGTAATCAGGAAATAGTGATTGCCTGGAAACATTGACACCCAAAAAGATATCTTTTTATTATAGTTGAGCGGCCTATATCAAAATGATACAAAGAATTAATGCTTCGGGTTAAACATATAGCCAACAATCGGTGTTTCATTACCAGTAAACTAACAACAAATTTATGGCAATTGCGAACCAAATCGACGCAGCTTCTACCGATAATGCGCAAGATATTACGCTAGAAATTAATGGAAAAACTACGCAGCTAAGGCTCAAACCCTGGGTAAGCTTATTAGACTGCCTTCGCGAGCGGCTCGATTTAACCGGCACAAAAAAAGGTTGCGACCATGGCCAGTGCGGTGCCTGCACAGTTATTTGCGATGATAAGCGGATATTGAGTTGCCTTACCCTCGCCGTAATGCACAACGGAGCCAAAATTACAACAATAGAAGGGCTATCAACCGGCGAAGAGCTGCACCCGCTTCAGCAGGCATTTATCGATCATGATGCTTTTCAATGTGGCTACTGCACGCCCGGCCAAATATGTAGTGCAGTTGGCCTGTTTAAAGAAGGCAAAGCGAGAAACAGGTTAGATGTAAAAGAACTGATGAGCGGTAATTTGTGTCGCTGCGGGGCCAACACCAATATCATTGATGCCATAATGGAAGTTAAAGAAAGGATCGATAATGAATGATTTAGCTTATTTTAAAAGCAATAGCACTGCCGAGGCCATCGCAAAAGTATCAAACGATGACCAATCGAGATTTATTGGCGGCGGAACCAATATTATCGATCTGATAAAATACAATCTCTTTTTTCCTTCGAGCCTGGTAGATATAAACGGCCTTAAAAAAGAAATAATCATCAAAACCGACGATGGGATCTTGATCGACGCCTTTGCAAAAAATGCCGATTTGGCGTACCACCAAACCATCGAAGATCAGTATCCTTTATTATCGAGGGCCATACTTGCCGGCGCCTCACCGCAAATTCGCAACATGGCCACAAACGGAGGCAACCTGTTGCAACGAACGCGTTGCTACTATTTTTACGACGCCAATACGCCCTGCAACAAACGCGAACCCGGATCTGGCTGTTCGGCCTTAAACGGATATAATCGAAACATGGCCATTTTAGGCACCACCGAGCATTGCATAGCTGTATTTCCGTCGGATATGTGTGTGGCCCTTGCTGCACTCAATGCAAGCGTTCATATTGCAGGGCCCAAGGGAAACAGAATATTGCAGTTTGCCGATTTTCATCGCCTTCCCGGCGATACCCCGCATTTGGATAATAACCTACAACATGGCGAACTCATCATCGGTATCGAACTTCCCAATCGTGGATTTAATAAATATCATTCTTACCTTAAACTTCGCGATAGAAATTCGTACGCATTCGCACTCGTTTCTGTAGCTACGGGGTTCGAGATTGAACTCGATGTAATTACCGAGGCCCGGATTGCGCTTGGAGGCGTTGCCCATAAGCCGTGGAGGGTAACCGAAGCCGAAGAGTTTCTCAAAGGAAAATCGCCCGACAGCGCAAATTTTGCACTCGCGGCCGACATTGTGCTAGGGGGCGCAAAAGGCTATGGGTTTAATGATTTTAAAATCGGACTGGCGAAAAAAGCCATTATCAGAAACTGCATGATGGCGCTCGATCCATCAAGCCAGTTACCAGGCGCACAGCCATCACTTTAACTATAAGAGCATGTCAGAACTATTAAAGGGACAGCCCATTAGCCGCTTAGAGGGGCATTTAAAAGTAACCGGTCAGGCCAAATATGCCGGAGAGTACAATGTGCCAGATCTGCTTTACGGCTATGTGGTAAGCAGCACCATTA
>Ga0308165_1002543_pt1 | contig 21340 bp, 15 predicted proteins | sample PhyWR2_FD_201032 | JGI IMG/M metagenome (GOLD analysis project Ga0308165, IMG submission 201032) | Phyllosphere microbial communities from UC Gill Tract Community Farm, Albany, California, United States - DLSLW.R2 | ecosystem: Host-associated > Plants > Phyllosphere > Unclassified | place: USA... | reverse complement strand
CACACTCGACAACGGACATTGGCAGCCCGCGCGCGCCACAGGCGATTTTCGAGACTGGAATTCCAGTTCTCGGCATCTGCTATGGCGAGCAGACCATGTGCGCCCAGCTGGGTGGCAAGGTCGAAAGCGGCCATGACCGTGAGTTCGGTCGCGCTTTCCTTGAAGTGCAAGAAGACAGCGCGCTGTTTGCTGGCGTATGGGCAAAGGGCACCCGTCATCAGGTTTGGATGAGCCACGGCGATCGCGTTACCGCGCTTCCTGAAGGCTTCAAGGTTATCGGCACTTCGCCAAATGCGCCTTTTGCAGCCATTTCAGATGAGAAGCGAAAATATTTCGCGGTTCAATTCCACCCGGAAGTCGTGCACACGCCTGATGGTGCAAAGCTTATTCAGAACTTCGTTCACAACATCGTCGGCATCAAGCCAGACTGGACAATGTCTGCCTATCGCGAACAGGCTGTTGAAGCCATTCGTAAGCAGGTCGGTAAGGGCAAGGTTATTTGCGCATTGTCCGGCGGTGTCGATTCCTCGGTTGCGGCCCTTCTGATCCACGAAGCTGTTGGCGATCAGCTGACCTGTATCCTTGTTGATCATGGTTTGATGCGTAAGAACGAAGCCGCCGATGTGGTGGCTATGTTCAAGGAACATTATAACCTGCCGCTCATTCTCGTGAATGCGCAGGACCGCTTCATTGGCGCTCTCGAAGGCGAAAGCGATCCGGAAAAGAAGCGCAAGACTATTGGTCGTCTTTTCATCGAAGTGTTTGAAGAAGAAGCGAATAAGCTGGGCGGCGCAGACTTCCTCGCACAGGGCACGCTCTATCCAGATGTTATCGAAAGCGTTTCGTTTACTGGCGGTCCTTCGGTCACAATCAAGTCGCACCACAATGTCGGCGGTTTGCCAGAACGCATGAATATGCAGCTGGTTGAGCCGTTGCGCGAACTCTTCAAGGATGAAGTGCGCGTGTTGGGTAAGGAACTTGGTCTTCCTGACAGCTTCATCGGACGTCATCCGTTCCCTGGTCCGGGTCTTGCGATCCGCTGCCCGGGCGGCATCACGCGCGAAAAGCTCGAAATTCTGCGTGAAGCGGATGCGATTTATCTCGATGAAATCCGCAAGGCTGGTCTGTACGATGCAATCTGGCAGGCTTTCGCCGTTCTGCTTCCGGTTCAGACTGTTGGCGTGATGGGCGATGGTCGTACTTACGAATTCGTCTGCGCCCTGCGCGCGGTGACTTCAGTTGACGGTATGACTGCCGATTTCTATCACTACGATATGAACTTTCTTGGCAATGCGGCTACACGCATTATCAATGAAGTGCGCGGCATCAATCGCGTGGTCTATGACGTAACCTCGAAACCCCCGGGCACGATCGAGTGGGAATAATTCTACACTTAATCTGAAATAGCCTATTGTTTTAAGCCCGCTTTTGCGGGCTTAATGCATTATATACGTTAGATAAAAATTAAACTTATCAGTTTCGTTTTCGGAATGAGGCTGGGTCGAGATTATGTCTGTTCAATCGCGCATAAAGGCTACGGCGTGGCATGTGCAGCATAATAGCAGCCTCCCCAACATCGCCATTTAATCTCTCAAGTGTCTCGGTGAGCACTTTGGCTTCAAATGTGTCCATTTGTTCGGAAAGTGGTAAGCGATGTGCATCTTTTGCGGGATCACTATCCAACCCCAGAACGACTTGTTTTGCAAAGTTACGTAGTTCACGCACGTTTCCAGTCCAATCGTCCGAGTTCAACCGATTTTCAATGGCTGCATCCATTTGGGGGCGAGGCTGGCCAAATTGCTTCGCCGCTTCATCAATAAAGTAGGAAAATAATAGTCCTATATCTTTCCGGCGTTCCCGCAGTGGCGGAATTCGCAGACGCACCGTCTCAAGCCGATAGAAGAGATCAGAACGAAATTTTCCCATCTTCACGGCTTCTTCTAAGTCGCCCTTTGCAGCAGCAATAACGCGCAAATTGACAGCGCGGGGTTCGCCGTTAGTGCTTGGAAGCTCCCGCTCTTCTACAACACGCAGAAGTTTGCCTTGAAGCGCTGATGACATGCTATCAGCTTCGTCGAGGAATAGGGTTCCGCGATCCGCATCGGCAATCCTTCCTCGTTGAATACGATTTCCGAAAAGAACTTCATCTGCAATTGGGTCGGGAAGTGCAGCGCAATCAATCGCGATGAAACTCCGGGATTGTCGGGCACTCCACCGGTGAAGAAGCCTTGCAACAAGTTCCTTACCGGTTCCTGTTTCACCTTCAATCAACACATCAACGTCAACACTCGCAAGCTGCTTAATAGTTTCGCGCAACCGTACCATGACGGGTGCGTCACCGATGAGCGGATAATCTTGTTCTGCTTCTGCCGCGGCCTTTCGCAAACGCCTATTTTCCAGAACCAAACGCCTCATTTCAAGTGCGCGACGTACGCTTGCGATCATATGATCAGTTGAAAAGGGCTTTGCAATGAAATCAAAAGCACCTTTTCTAAGTGCTGTAACGGCCATGCTAATATCACCATGACCAGTCATAAGAATAACTGGTAACTCGGGATCACTTTCTAAAAGAGCATCAAGTACCGCATGGCCGTCGACTTTAGGCATCCTGATATCAGTGACGATAATGCCCGGGAAATCCGCACTTAGATTGGCCAATGCTGATTGTCCATCGCCATGGGTTTCGATCTGAAATCCGGCAATTTCAAAAGAATCTGCAAGCGCTGTGCGAAACGCGCTGTCGTCGTCGACAAGCATTACGCGTAATGAGTTTATATCAGGAGTGTCCGCGGTCATGTTTCTTTTACTCGTTTTACTTTAACCTCGAAGGCCGCGCCTCCCAAGGGTGAAGGCACGATGCGCAATGTGCCTTCGAGATCAATCATGATATCCCGCGCAATACCAAGGCCCAGACCGAGACCGTCCGCTTTTCCGGATACAAAAGGACTGAAAACTTTGTCACCAAGCGCAGGATCTATACCGGGCCCATTATCTGCTACAGTTAGTGATACAAACTGATCGTCGTGGTCTATGGACAAAGCGACACGAGGCTTAGGGTGGTCCGCAATCGCATCCAAAGCGTTTTGGAAGAGGTTGACTAATACTTGTTCCAACCGCACACGATTTGCGAGGACTGTGATGGCACTGTTAACTGAAATCTCAAGTTGGACACCAGCATTATGGAAGCGGTCTCCCATAATCAACAAAGTTCCTTCGAGTAGTTCATCGACCTTCGTAGGAACCACTTCGTGATTCCCTCGACGCGCAAATCGACGCATTTCCTGCGTTATAGATCCAATGCGAGAGGTCAACTCAATCGACGTTGCAAGATTAGCGGCGACTTTGTCCAGTTTTCCTTTGCCGAGGTGGTGTTGGGCGTTTTCTGACAGGGTTTGTATGGTTGCAACAGGCTGATTGATTTCATGTACCAGCCCGGCGGTTATTGAACCCAGAGACGCAAGTCTATTAGCCTGTGCTAGCTCTTCTCGTGCTTGTCGGAAGCGTCTGTCTGCACGCTCGCGCTTGGCCATTTCCGCATTCAATTCGGTAGTACGATTCGCAACGGCGATTTCAAGGGCAGCTTTATCGGAGGCTGCACGCGCGGCGCGGGTTGCTCGCCAATAGATTGCAGCTCCCATTATCAAAAAGACCAGAAGTACTGCGACAGTTATCAACCTTGCATCGTTACTTGCTTTCTTCATCGCGGGCTCAATAGCTTCGATGTGAAGTAACTTGAGCTCTGTACCTGCAATTTGCTCTTCAATTGTTATAAATTCTGCGCCGGTGGGCCCGCGCATCAAATGCGATGTTTCTCGCTTGTATAGACTGGGTAAGAGGTCTGCGACCTTAAACTGCCCACTCTGGCTAATGTTTTTGAGTTCATCTGGAGAGATTGGGGAAAAAGACCGTAAACCCTCGTCTCTGTCCGTGCATGCCAATATGATGCTTCGTGGGTCTACGACAAAGGTTTGACCCGGATCGTTTGTCCAAGTGCTCACAAGCTTGTTGAACTCAAACTTAACTACCACCACGCCCTTAGGTGCGCCTTCATCGCCAATTCGCCGTGCTAGGAAGAGACCAAAGCGCCCACTGAGATCACCGATAGCGTAATACTCTGCGGCGCCGGAGCTTATGGATCCTTTGAAATAGGGACGGAAACCATAATTTCTTCCGACGAAACTCTCCGGCGTGTCCGCATTGGAAGATGCAATTACATTACCGTCATTCCTGATGACATAAATGATAGGCGAGCCGATTTCTTTGGCTAGAAATTTCAGTTTTTCATTCAGTCGTTGCGTTGCCGTGTCTGGGCCGCCATCAAGCACATCATGGAGGTCGCCATACTCTTTAAGCACAGTGGGAAGCAGACGAAATTTTGCAAGCTCGCTATCGATCAGCCTCGTTTGCTGCCGCGCGATGAGAGACGCGCCCTCATTAAGCTTTCCAAGCGCAATGTTCTCGGACCATATTCGTGCAGTTGTCCATGTTGCCAAGGTCAATAGAAAAACTAGCAGAACGAAAATGAATTTAATAATTTTCTTTGAAATATCCATTTGTGCAGAAATATGCACAGAACTAAAAAATGTCACGCAAAAAATTGCACATTAAACCGGTCTGAAATATGGTGAAATTGCGATAAGTACTGATTTTTCAACGAGCTAAATGTAATTTTTTTTAGGCTGGCGATATGCAGGTTTGTCCCGCATTTTGACGCAACTTCGGAAATGGGAGTTTCGTCGGGAGGAAACAAATGCTTGCAACTGCAAAATTACATTTTTGTATCTCAGTAGATAACGGGCCCGAACGCATTTTGAGTTCAGTCCTGAGCTTGTGCTGAACCGTTGAGTGGTCGGTTGCCAATTCTCGCCAGTTTCCACGCCATAGGTGCTGCGGCAAGCGCATCTGAAATAACTCTGAGAGCAATTTACAAAACATCTAGAACACCCGGAAGCGTGCCTTGAGGCACAAAAGATGGGTGAAATGAGCAATATTGAGACATCAAGGAGCAGCCACATGGTTTCAGTTACTTCTGAACAAAGGGATGCGATAAGCACAAATGGTCGGCTAAAATCGATTATTGGCGGATCGACTGGTAATCTTGTCGAGTGGTTCGACTGGTATGTTTATGCGGCCTTCACGCTTTATTTCGCTCCTCACTTTTTTCCTTCTGAAAGTCAGACAGCACAACTGCTTAGTGCGGCTGCGGTTTTCGCAGTCGGTTTTGTTATGCGTCCGATCGGTGCATGGATAATGGGCGTTTATGCTGATCGCAAAGGACGTAAGGCTGGTCTGGCGCTATCCGTTACACTAATGTGTGCTGGTTCGTTGATTATCGCCCTCACACCCGGTTATGAAACCGTTGGACTGCTTGCCCCAGCTCTTTTGGTGCTTGCTCGTTTGATGCAGGGTTTGTCTGTTGGTGGTGAGTATGGCGCCAGTGCGACCTATCTGTCGGAGATGGCAGGAAAAAGCCGTCGTGGTTTCTTTTCATCTTTCCAATACGTGACGCTTATTTCAGGTCAGTTGCTCGCGATTTCCCTTTTGATCCTGCTGCAAAGCACGATGGAAACATCGGCACTCGAAGCATGGGGCTGGCGTATTCCTTTCTTTATTGGTGCATTGCTTGCCGTAGTGGTTTTTTGGCTTCGCCGTGGTCTCGCTGAAACAGAAAGCTTCAAAAACGCGAAATCTAATGATGCACCGAAGTCGGGTTTCTGGACACTCATAAAGTATCATCCGAAGGAAACAGCGCTGGTCATGTTGCTGACCGCTGGCGGTACGCTCGCTTTTTATGCTTATTCGATCTATATGCAAAAATTTCTGGTCAATACGTCTGGATTCAGCCGAGAAATTGCAAGTCAAATTAACGCTGTCACATTGTTTATTTTCATGTGTTTGCAGCCAATTGCTGGCGCGCTTTCTGACAAAATTGGACGTAAGCCATTGATGGTCGCTTTTGGCGCGGCAGGTGTTCTATTCACGTATCCCATTTTCTCAACGCTGGAACAGACCCGCGATCCTTGGGTTGCAGGCATGCTTGTGATGGGTGCGCTGATAATCGTTACGGGCTACACATCGATCAATGCAGTGGTCAAAGCGGAACTTTTTCCTGCGCACATCCGTGCGCTCGGCGTTGCGCTGCCGTATGCTCTTGCAAACACTTTGTTTGGTGGGACTGCCGAATATGTGGCATTGAGTTTTAAGAATAGTGGCTGGGAACGTGGCTTCTATTGGTATGTAACCGTTATGATCGGCATTTCTTTGATCGTTTATTTGCGGATGCGCGATACCAGCAAAGACAGCATGATCCAAGAGGACTAAGATAAATTAGCCGGGTGAAATACCCGGCTATTTTTTTGTTCTGATCAAAGCTGCCAAATAAGACAGAAATTCAAAGCTCACTGCATCGTTAATTGGTATCAATAATTGATAGTGACGATGACTGTGTCGGTATAAGTGCCCGAAGTGGGTGTTGTTTGCGGTGCGACGCGACCATAAATGGTAACATTTTGCGTTGCCCCTGTTCCTGTACCAGGTACGATTTGGTTTGCAGCACTGCCCCAGGCTACGGTGCGTGCAGCATTTGAGTAAAGCCCATAAATGATCGCATTTGAGCCGAGTGTCATTCGCCTTTGCGTTGGCGCGGCATTGCCCAAACCACCGTTCAAAGCGATGCTGTATGGTAATCCAAGTGTGCAGTTGATGGTCAGGGTGCCGGTCGCATCGACGTTGGTGAGGAGATTACTCTGTGAACCAAAATTGATGGTTGTTGCCGCGACGGTGCAACTGCGGTTGACGATTGCCTGAACTGTGAACGTTGGCTGGATTGGATTGTCGACCACTGTTGCGCAATCAGGCGCTCCAAGGAGATAGCGAACATAATTTACGCGTGCTTGGCCACCGGCAAAGGTGGATAGATAAGTTCCAGCCAGCTTCGATGCCTGTGAGCCAAGTATGCGGCCATAAATCGTGCGGGTTGCCGTTCCTGGACCTAGAATAGGCGCCACAACGTCAATTGGAGGTACCGTCCCCAAAGCCGCGTTTGTCGACGAGCCCCACGGGATCGTACGGTTCGCGTCTTGGTAAAATTGGTAAGTCAAATTATTAGCGCCATTCACCATCAGGCGATTGCCGCCAGAACTTCCGCCGCTGCCAGCGTCAAGGTTTGGGCACAATCGCATAAGAAGCGCCAGATTGAGCGAGCTTGTGCAAGTGACGCTGAGTGTTGCAGTTGTATCCACCGCTCCACCCGCTTGAAGATTAACCGTGCCGAAATTCATGTTGGTGATGCTGGCGGTGCAGGTTTGAGCGAGTGCTAAGCTTACACCCGTCAGGCTCATAAATATTGCGACGATGGTTGTCAGAAATTGTTTTCTCATTGGTCTTTCCGGCACACGGCATCAGGTATCGTTGTGCGTCCACTTGCATTGGTAGGGGCGTTGAAAGTAACTGTGCAGTTTACACCGTCAGATTGCTGTACTAGGAGCGTGTTCGATCCTGCAGCATTCTCGATATAAACCTGTCCGTCATAGCCAACGATTGTATCCTCAGTACCGTTGAGTTTCACCGAAGCTCCCGTTTCGATATATTCGCCTGCTTCATTACGGATGGTTACGAGCGCGGGTTTATTGTGTGCAGAAACATTGAAATCAACAACCGCTCCACTGCGGTCGCTTGGGCGGACAACTTGTCGGGTTGTTTCGACGCTTGCATCCAAGGGAAGGTTTGAGGGGTCAATCGAAATGGCATTTGCCTCATAAGAACGAAGGTCAGTCACAAGAAACTTACCGCGTTTGTCGGTTTTCCCAATAGGGCGATTTTCGTAAAAGACCTCAACGCCAGGCGCACCCACATCGACGACGCTGAATGCGTCATCTACGCGGTTTGAAAGGAATACACCGCCACTGGCTGCAATAATTGAGCCTTCAAATTGAGCGTTTGCGCGTACGTTATCATTATACTTTTCGACACCTGCTTCTGCGCGGCCAATGGAGGTACGATAGCTTCCACTTGCCGATGCGATGTCATTTTGACCATAGGATCCGCGTACCCGCCAACCTGTACTACCCACGACTGGTTGCTCAGATTTCATCAGCTCTGCGGTCACGCTTGTGCCAGTATCATCGGTGGAGATGCCAGTTGAAGCTGTAATATTGCCGTCCAGCATCCATGAAAGTCCGGCAAAAACACCGAATGAGCCTTTGCGTTCCAGATCGGTGAATGTTGATAGAAAGACGTTGCCTTTCTGCCCGATACTCTTGGTCGCCGTCATACTGAGAATGCGCGATTTGTCGAAGTCTGCAGTCTCAAGCTGTGCATATGAAAAATTAAGGTTCAGATTTTCAAATATGGGTGGCAGGGAAACGGACGCCTGATCTAGTGACCGCGGCGGCTTGGCACTGTAAATTGTTAAAGGAAGGCCGAATTTTGCAATATCGGCCGTCACTGAAGCCATATCGTTAAAGTCGCCAAAGGTTCGCTGTGTTCTGGCGAAGAACTTTATATCCCATAATTCGGCTTCGATGCTGGCTGCGACTTGATAGCCTGTTTCATTGCCAAATTTGCTTGCCGATGCAGCTACGGAGCCAATGCCGAAAGTGCCGATATTAAAGACGCTACCTGCGCCTCCATTGTAAAAATCTTCGGCACCTTCGACATGGGCTTCGAGGGTCAGTTGGTTGGTCAGACCATAGCGCAATGTCGCTGAGCCAACGGGCCTTTCATCATAATTGTTCGATTCAACGCCGTAGTAGCGACGCGCAAAGCCGATTTCAGCGGAGAAGTCTGCCAGTCCCTTCGCCAAAAGATCAGATGAAGCATAGAATGGAGTTTCGGAAATTGTTTCGCGTCCAAGTGCGTCGCGGACCACCAGACGTGCTGTGCCTGAGCCAGTAATAATGGGCAAATTAGTGATTGAAAATGGCCCTGAGGGAACTGATCGTGAGGCACGCTGTGCATTATCGACATAGACGTCAACAGTTGATGGAACCGCAGCGGAACCTGAAAGCTCTGGTAATGGCATCGTCACCAGATCAGGTCGCAGAGTGAAATTTCGGCGTATCTGTATCCCGCCCAGACGGGTAGGGCGCGTCCAAGAAAGGCCGCCGGAGATTATATCGCCGACATTGTATGTCATTAGACGCTCTGGATCAGAATAAGACCAGCGCGTGTCGAGGCGCGTTGTTCCGAAGTTCTCAGCATGAGAAGAGCTTAGAATCTGGGATGAGGTCAACACGCCGTAAGGTCCGAACAATCGACCCTCTAGAAGACTGGAAACACCTTGGAATGACGTGAGGTCGTCCCATTTGGGACCGCCTGTTGAACCATAGACGGTGTAGTTGATCAACCCTCCCATATTACTGGTTATGACCGGCTTTTCCTCTTCTTCTGTTGGTGGAATATCGTCGGCCTGCGCATCGATCACGCGTGCTGCACGGCTTTCCTCCAGAGCATCGAAACCAATCGTCTGTTTTTCCTCATCATAGGTCGCGACTACGCCAGGTAGCCGACCAATATCGACCCAGCCATCATCTCTTATTGCCTCTTTCGCTGGCTTTATTCCGACATTATTAAGTTGCTCAGGCTCAATTAACAAAAGCCCATCGGGTGTTTGACGAAAGGCGGCAATCAACTCGGTAGGCGAACCGTTCACGAAAACATCGAGTTGCAGTTCCAAAAATTCGTTGTCAGAATGTGATAATTCTGCCAGCGGGGGTGGCAAATCTTTGGCTGCGGCCTTCGGGAAGGCTGAGAAGATCGTCAGACAAACAATCGTCAAAGCAACAAGGTTAACCGCCTCTGTTGTTCGCTTGGACATTAATCGGGCCAGCTTCGCTTTGTGCTGAGATCATCAGCGAGCCACCACCTCGATTGCCACCGGTTCCGGGAATGAACCATGAGGCGTTGGAATTCCCTAAAACGTAGCCCACAAGCCCTTTTTGCTGGGCAACGGAGGCACCGCCTTTGCTTTGTACTGCCAGATCAGAAATGCGCATGCGCTTGTCGCCGGTGTTTCTTGCTGTAACTTGATATCCGCCAGACTTAGGTTGCGCGCTCCATGCAACATTGGCGCCTGAATTTTCTGGTGGTGAGAAAAACACTGGAATGGAATGGCGTAAGACAAAGGTCACGGTTCCAGATTTTTTTCTTGCAGCATTTGGTAGTTCATCAACGATCAGACGATAACTTTCTTCGGCTTTTACGGGACGTTTCGATGTGCGAACCACCCGAACCATGTTTTCACCACCCGGTTTAAGCTGTGAGATTGGAGGGCTTACAGCAACGTCTGTAGCTGGCGTGTAGCTATCAACGCCATTGCTTTGGCTCCATTTGAAGATCCTTACCTGCACGCTTATTGGGCGCTTTGCATCATTGGATATTTTTACACTTGATGCTGCTGTTGGCGCGCTAAGATCGATGAGAACTGGCGAAACACGCAGCGATACGCTTTGTGAAAGCACAGGAGTTACGTGCAGACCGGCAATAAATGCCGCCGCTAAGACTAGACTACGCATGATTTTCTCCCTTTACGTTCAGTACGAGATCGTCGCTGTTACCGTATCGGTGTAGACTCCCGGTGCCGGGGTATTTTGAGGTAATACGCGGCCGTAAACAGTAAACGGCTGCGGTGCGCCTGTGCCGGTTCCTGCGAGCGTATTGGTGCCAACAGTTGTTCCCCAGACTGTATCTCGTGCAGCTGTTCGATAAAGTGAATAACCTATCGTTGCACCACCAGTGCCTGTCATAAGGCGATTGGTTACAGTTGCACCAGAGCCACCGCTACCGGCGCTGAGCGCGATGTTAAATGGGGTTGTATTGGTGCACTGGACAGTGACAATGCTGGTCGCATCTGTATTGGCGCTGAGTACCCCATGTGTGCCAAAATCCATATTGGTTGCGGAATTGACCTGACAGGCGCCAGCGATCGTGATTTGAACAGTGAACTGCGCAGATGTCGTTTGAGCGTTGGCGCTATTGGACAAAAGCAATCCAAGTGCTGCTGCACTCGCAATTATACTAAACTTAATACACATAAACCCTCCTGAATGCTCAAAACGGGCCTATAAATAGCCGTGTTCCAAGGTTGTTTGCATGCAAGTATATGTATTTGTTTTTCTTATTTTAATTTCAGTGTATGGGCATTTCCAGCTGTTATCAATGTTACCGCCATTTTTATCTCTCAAAAAAGGTGTTTGGTCAAATATAAGGTCAAATTTATTCAGTTTTCGTTAAATTGTAATGACTTATCAGGATGATTTATCGAGCGTATTGTCAATTTCAAACTAAAATAATCAATTTTATACTATGATATTGGTTTTAATCCAATTTGATAAAATCATGTTTTTTGATTCTTATTCTTGAAATGACGCTTTTTCAAACGGCGCTGAAATGATCAATTTTTCTTAATGTGATTATGTCATCCGGCTGTCATGCAGCCGGAATAGAAGCGCGCAAACCATTAAGATTGCGCGCTTATGTTACATGAAACTAAAATACACGCGGATGTTGCTGTCGAGGCAGAAGGCTTGAGCCTCGCCTATGGCAATAACACGATCCTGAGAAATATCGATCTGACCTTACCAAAAGGCCAGACGCTCGCGCTGCTTGGTCCGTCGGGTTGTGGAAAAACCACATTGCTTCGTCTGGTGGCAGGTCTTCTGGCACCTACAACCGGATCAGTCACCATCAATGGCGTAAAAGTTGCGGATGCCACCACGGGCAAGTTTTCGCCGCCGGAAAAGCGTCATCTTGGGATGGTGTTTCAGGATTATGCGCTTTGGCCGCATATGACTGTTTACGGGAATGTTTCATTTCCGCTGGAAATGCGTGGCATCGGACGTGCCGAGCGTGAAACGCGTGTGAAATCGGCTTTGGACCGTGTTGGTCTTAAAGGCTTTGGTGATCGTTCGATCAGCGATATGTCGGGCGGTCAGCAACAGCGCGTGGCGATTGCGCGCGCAATCGTTGCCGAACCCGGTCTTGTGCTTTTTGACGAGCCGCTTTCCAATCTTGATCGCGAATTGCGTGAGAATATGGTCACCGAAATTGGTCAGCTCGTCGCCAATCTTGGCCTGACGGCTATCTATGTGACACATGATCAAAGCGAAGCTTTTTCGCTCGCTCATCAGGTCGCGATCATGCGGGCAGGGGTTATCGAACAGCTGGCAGCCCCAGAGGTTCTTGTCGCGCAACCCAATACGCCAGCCGTTGCTGATTTCCTTCGTCTTGGCTGTGTGATGCCCGTTGAGCGCGAAAGTGCTGGTTATCGTATCGCACAAACGGAAATCCGGCTTGCGAACAGCATAGCGCCCGCTCAGGCGACGCATGTGCTTCTGCCATCGCGGTCGGTGCGCAGTGTCGAATTGTGCAGTTCATCCATTCCGGCAACGGTTCTGCGCACGCAGTTTCGCGGTGATGGTCATCTGACGACTGTGCGCATCGGTTCGCAAACCGTGTCGCATGAACTCACTTATCTCGACAGTCAACGTCTTACACCCGGCGTGCCGGTTGGTATCGCAATCGATGCGGAGCAACTCCGCTGGTTCTCCCACTAAAACTTCTGTCTCAGGCACATCTCAGGAGAGATTAATGAAAAAGTCCCTTATCGGCGCAGGCATGGCGTTTGCCGCAGCTCTGCTCGCAAGCTCGGTAGCTTTCGCCGACATCACCGTTTATTCGGCTGGTCCCGGCAAGCTGATCGAAGGCTTGGCCGCTGGCTTCACAGCCAAGACCGGTACCAAGGTTAATGTGTTTCAGGCAACGACCGGCAAGGTTATGGCGCGCATCGAAGCCGAAGCTGCCAATCCTGTTGTGGACGTTCTGATTTCTGCTTCCTGGGATACAGCAACTGATTTCGCCAAGCGCGATTGGCTGGTTGCTTACACCAGCCCGAATGCTGCAAAAGTTCCTGATTTTCTGAAGAACGAAACCGCTGTTGCACAGGGTGTTTCGGCGCTTGGTATTGCATGGAACCCAAACAGCAAGACGCCAAAGCCAACCGAATGGGCTGATCTGGCCAAGCCAGAATATAAGGATCTGGTGAACCTTCCAGATCCATCGCAGTCGGGTGCAACATTTGAACTCGTTGCCGCACTTTCGGAAACTCAGGGCTGGGATCTGTTCAAGAACCTGCAGGCAAATGGCGCAGTTGCCGCCGGTGCCAATGCAGAAGCGCTGAACCCTGTGCTTCAGGGTGCAAAGGCCGCTGTTTTCGGTGCTGTCGATTACATCTCGCTGGCTGGCAAAGCCAAGGGCGAAGCTATTGATGTTATCTTCCCGGCATCGGGTACGGTAATTGCGCCACGTCCTGCTATGATCCTCAACTGGTCGAAAAATCAGGACGAAGCCAAGCAGTTCATCGATTACATGCTTTCGGACGAAGGTCAGAAGATGGTTGCTGACACTTACCTGATGCCTGCACGTTCCGACGTTGCGGCTAACCGTCCGCTGATCAATGATCTGAAGATTCTCAAGATCGATGCAGCAGCTGTTTACGGTAAGCGCAATGAAACGTTGAAGGAATTCAACGCGATATTTGGCGTGAAGAAGTAAAATCCGGGTGGCTCTCCTCAAATTGAGGAGAGCCATTTCTTTTGGCTATTTTTAGATTGCTGTCATTTTTCATGGCAGCTGGAATACCGCAGAGGCAATCATGAGTGCAAAGACCGCTACCGCTGCAAATCCGCTTGGGCTTGTGGCCGTTATCGGCCTCGCTATTGTCGTCGCGGTTCCGTTCATTTTCATTGTCTTACAGGCGATTTTTCCGCAGATCGGGCAGGGCGTGTTCAGTGCACCTTTTGTGCATCTGCCAGCTTTGTTTGAAGACCCAAGACTTCTGCGCATGACCGGCAACACCATTCTGCTTGGTGTCAGTGTCGTGGTGCTGTCGGCGATTATTGCGGTGCCTCTCGCAGTTTTTCGGGCACTGTATAAAGTCCCGTTTGCGCTGGTCTGGGACGTGCTGATGCTCGTGCCCTTTATGATCCCGCCTTATATTGCAACGCTTGGCTGGATCATGACATTACAGCCACGCGGTTATCTCGATCAGCTTGCGGGTTTCAACCTTGCGCCATTTCTGTTTTCGCTTGCCGGCATGACATTCGTGATGGCGCTCAATACGTTTCCGCTGGTCTACTTCGCAGTGTCGCGGACTATTGAAGCCGTTGGTGCACGTTACTCTGATGTGGGTCGTGTTTTTGGTGCGTCGCCTTGGCGCTCGTTTTTCCGCATTACGCTGCCACTTGCAACGCCGGGATTGGCAGCAAGCCTGCTTCTCGTTTTCGCTTCGGCAATTGAGGAATACGGCACACCGGCAGCGCTTGGCAGTCGTTCAGGCTTTGAAGTGCTGGTAACGGAAATCGATATGCGCATTTCCGATTGGCCGATTGATCTTTCGGGTGCTGCGGTGTTCTCGCTGGCACTGGTGTTGCTATCGCTTGCAGCTTTCATGCTGCAACGCTGGATTTTGACGCGTCGCTCCTATGTGACGACTGGCGGTAAGCCACAAAACAAAGACAAGCGCGAACTTGGCGCGTTTAAAGTTCCGGTCGTCATCCTGTTTGGTGTGGTCGCTTTTGCTGCAACCGGCGTGCCGCTTCTCGCAATTCTTGCGACGGCAATGTCCAAGACCATTTCGGGCGGGCTGACGCTATCCAATCTTGGCTTCGATAATTTCGCAGATATTGCAGATAATAGTGCAGGTGCTATGCGCGCATTGACCAACAGCCTTTCCTTGGGTGTTGCGAGTGCGCTGCTGACAGGATTCTTGGGTGCTGTTGCAGCTTATGCCGTTGTTAAAATGCGTTTTCGTGGGCGTTTCTGGCTGGATGTTCTGACGGTGTTGCCAAATTCGCTGCCGGGTGTCGTGGTGGCTGTCGGTTTGATCCTTGCATGGAACCAGCCATCTTTGCTGATTTCGCCGTATAATACGCCACTGATCCTTCTGCTTGCTTATTGCTGCATTTTGCTGCCGCAGCCAATCCGTTACGCGACAGCGGCGTTTCATCAAATTGGCGATAATCTTGAAGCCGCCGCGCGCGTTTGCGGTGCAGGCAGTTTTACAACTTTTCGCCGCATCATGCTGCCGCTGATCGCGCCAAGCCTAATCACCGCAATGCTGCTGGTTTTTGCGGTGGCAACGCGTGAACTGGTCGCTTCGATACTGGTAGCACCTGTTGGGATGCAGACGATCTCGATCTTCATCTGGCGACAGTTTGAACAGGGATCAATTGGGCTTGGTATGGCGATGGCTTTCATTGCGATCCTGCTCACAACGCTGCTGCCACTATTGTTGATGGGGTTGCTCAAGCGTACGGGTCTAGTCAAAATCTAATATTGTCGACAAATTGCGTACAGAGATTTATCCTTTCAGCATGTCACCGAGTCCGTGGCAGGCTGAAAGGAATAAGCAATGTCTCTCACTACCCAACGCCCCAGCATTTCCAATGATGAGCGGCTTGAGCGTATCAATGTTCTGCGCCGCAATTTAACCGAAAAAAATATCGGTGCCTTGCTGCTAGGGTCGACTGAGAGCCTGCTTTATTACACTGGCCTTGTCTGGCATTCGAGCGAACGTTTGCTTGGTGCGGTGATTACGCAAAGCGAGATTGTTTATATTGTTCCGGGATTTGAGCAGAGCCGTGTGGAAAGCCTGCCGCATCTCGCAGGTGAAATCCGCATCTGGCAGGAAGAGGAAAGCAGCGCTGCTCTCGTCGCTTCGCTTTTGAAAGCCGATGAGACACTTGCCGTTGACGAAGCCGTCCCGCTGTTTGTCTATAATGCGTTGCGTAGCGAAATTGGCGCGGACCGTCTTGTTGACGCTGGCCCAATCATTCGTGAGCAGCGGATCGTCAAATCGCAGAACGAAATCGACATTATCAAATATGCCATGGGGCTGACGCTTGAAGTGCATCGTCGTGCGCATGCATTTATTCGTCCGGGCATTGCCGCATCCGATGTGGTGCGCTTTATCGATGAGCAGCATCGCGAAATGGGTGCAAGCGGCTCGACCTTTTGCATCGTTTCTTTTGGTGAAGCCACCTCTCTGCCGCATGGTGCGGATGGCGAGCAGTTTTACAAGAACGGCGATGTTATTCTCGTCGATACAGGCTGCCGGATTGATGGCTATCACTCCGATCTGACGCGCACCTATATGCTTGATGAGCCGACCGCTGAATTTGAGCGTATCTGGACGATTGAACGACAGGCACAACAGGCGGTGTTCGATGCGGCAAAGCTTGGCGCAGCTTGTTGCAGCCTCGATGATGCGGCCCGCGCCGTGTTGGTTAAACATGGGTTGGGGCCGGATTATCAGCTTCCCGGTTTGCCGCATCGTGCAGGTCACGGTCTTGGATTGGAAATCCATGAAGCGCCTTATATCGTGCGTGGTAATCAGTTGCCGCTGGCAGCGGGTATGTGCTTCTCAAATGAACCGATGATTGTCGTGCCGGGACAGTTTGGCGTGCGTCTCGAAGATCATATTTATATGAGCACTGAGGGCGCGCAGTGGTTTACGCAGCCTGCAAAAGGACCAACAGAGCCATTCGCTTAATAACCGCAAAAGGATATGCTGATGACGGAAAGCGATAATAACGCCATCCCTGAACGCAAGCGCGGTTCCGGCGGGAAGATGGTCTATGACCTGCTGCGCGATGAAATCCTTGATCTTGTGCTGCCGCCCGGCAGCCCGATCGATGAAGTGCAGCTTGCCGAACGGTTTAAAATGTCCCGCACGCCAATCCGTGAAGCTTTGGTGCGGCTAGCGGGCGAGGGGTTGATTGATACGCTGCCTAATCGCTCTACGATGGTGTCGAACATCGACTTCCTCAACATGCACACATATTTCGACGCACTGACTTTGATGTATCGCGCCACAACCCAGCTTGCCGCTAAAAACCATCGGCAGGAAGATTTGGATATCATCGCTTTGCATCAAGCTGAGTTTACCACAGCTGTGGAAGCACAGGATGCACTGGCGATGATTGCGACCAATGCAGCGCTACATCTTTCTATCGCAGAAGCGGGTCGCAATCCATATTTCACCAGCCTTTTTAAACGATTGCTGGATGAAGGCCGGCGCATTCTGCGGCTCTACTATCAGTCTTATAATGATCGTCTGCCACGGCGTTTTGTCGAGGAGCATGAGGAAATGATTGCTGCAATCGCTGCGCGCGACATGAAACTAGCTGAGCAACTGGCACATGAACATGCAGAGCAGATCGTGCGTCAGGTGCAGAAACTGGTGATGCGCGATGACCGTTTGGAAATAAACCTGTAGCGCCGTGTAATTTCTGTCGACAAATAAAATACAGACTGATATATCAGTTGCAGCGAACTGAGAATGGTCAGATCCATGACAGTCCAATCGCTTTGGTTTTGTTTGTTGCATTGCCCGTTGTAAAACTGCACCGCAGTTCGACGGTAATGCTCTGAGAGGAGTTTTCGATGGCTGCCAATATTTTTTCCGGCGTGATTCCGGCTCTGATGACCCCGTGCAAGGACGACCGCACGCCTGATTTCGATGCGCTGGTGCGCAAGGGGCAGGAACTGATCGACGCTGGTATGTCGGCTGTCGTATATTGCGGTTCGATGGGCGACTGGCCTCTGCTGACCGACGAGCAGCGTATGGAAGGCGTTGCTCGCCTGACCGCCGCTGGCATTCCGGTTATTGTTGGCACTGGCGCCGTGAACACCGCTGTTGCTGCGGCTCATGCGGCACATGCGCAGAAAGTCGGCGCAAAAGGCCTGATGGTCATCCCGCGTGTTCTGTCGCGTGGCTCGGTGATTGCAGCGCAGAAGGAACACTTCAAGGCTGTGCTTTCGGCTGCTCCTGATCTTCCTGCCGTGATCTACAACAGCCCTTATTATGGCTTTGCAACGCGCGCTGATCTGTTCTTCGCATTGCGTGCGGAGCATCCTAACCTCGTTGGCTTCAAAGAGTTCGGCGGCCCAGCAGACATGCGTTACGCAGCCGAAAACATCACCAGCCGTGATGACGATGTCACGCTGATGATCGGTGTTGATACGGCTGTATTCCATGGATTTGTAAACTGTGGCGCAACCGGCGCTATCACCGGTATCGGCAATGTTCTGCCAAAGGAAGTCATCCAAATGTGCAAGCTTTCGCAGGCCGCAGCAAAGGGTGATGCGGATGCGCGCCAGCGTGCGCTTGAACTCGAACAGGCGCTTGCTGTGCTGTCATCCTTTGATGAAGGCCCGGACCTTGTGCTTTACTTCAAGCACATGATGGTTCTGAAGGGTGACAAGGAATACACGCTGCACTTCAACGCAAGCGATAAGCTCTCCGACAGCCAGCGTGGCTATGTTGAAGCGCAGTTCAAGCTGTTCAACAACTGGTATGCCGAGTGGAGCAAGTTGCCCGGCGCGGTTCAGACCTACAAGGCTTGAATATAGCCGAGGATTGAAAAAGCCCTCCGTTTGGAGGGCTTTTTTGTTTTTAACTAATGGCGTCGAGGCCTTTTTCCAGCAGAAGATCGAGTTGGTCTATCTCTGCTTTGGTGAGTTTGATGCCTTCGCTTTCAGATTCGGCGCGTGCCTTGAAGCGGCGCTGGGAGGGAAGGCGGGCACCTTGTCCGACAATTGCATCAAACAACATTTCCGCACGCGCAAACGGATCACCCGGACGGCCTTTGGCAAAAGCTTCAGGCGAAAACGCAATGATCAGTTCGCCATGCACTGGTGACAGAGTTGTCGTGCCGAGGAAGTCGAGCACTTCGGGGCTGGTTAGGTCGCCGATCATGATTGCCGCAAGCAGTTCTACCATCGTGCTGATTGCAGAACCCTTATGGCCGCCAAATGGCAGCATGGCACCGGCGAGTGCTGTTTCAGGATCGGTTGTCGGGTTGCCTTCCGCATCCAGCGCCCAGCCTTCCGGTAGTTGTTTACCAGCGCGGCGATGCAGTTCGATTTCGCCACGTGCAGCAACAGATGTTGCAAAGTCGAAGACATAAGGCGAGGTTTCCTTGCGCGGCCAGCCGAATGCAAAAGGATTGGTGCCGAGCAGTGGTTTATTGCCGCCCGTTGGCGCAACGGTCGCATAGCTTGGGCACATGACAAGTGCTGCCAGACCTTCGCTGGTTATCGCTTCGACCTCTGGCCAAAGTGCCGAAAAATGTGTGCAGTCATTGATGACAAGCGCTGCGATGCCGTTTTTGCGGGCGCGCTCGGCAAGCACTGGAACACCTGTTTCAAACGCAGCATTGGCAAAGCCGAAATTAGCATTCACGCGCACGATGCTTGAAGCTTCATCAGCTACGATTTCAGGAATCGCGTCTGCTTTTACCTTCCCGGCCTTGACTGTGCGCAGCGCACCTTCGATACGATATATGCCGTGGGATTTGCAGTGATCGCGTTCACCCGCGATGATGACATGCGTGACGGCAGCAGCCTGTATAGCGTTCAGCCCTGCTTTACGAAAAATCGCCTCTACGCGGTCGTGAAGCGTGGCAATGCTCAGGATGGTGGTCTCGCTCATCATGCATCTTTCATGGCTAAACCTGCATGGAACGTCCCGCAGGCAATTGATATGTGCGCACACACTGTATACAAACAAACAGGGTATACAATCATTAGACAAGTACAATTTAGATGCAGTGAGATACTGGCTTAATTGTGCGTTGATTTCTACAGGAGGATGGACGAATGGCATTTACGCCCAAAGGGAAACACTTTGTTGCTGGCGAATGGCTCGATGGAGCTGGGACTTTTCAATCTTCACCAGCAAGTGGGCCAGCGCATTCGTTTGCAGTCGGTACAGTCGAGCTGGTGAACCGCGCTTGTGAAGCTGCGGAAGATGCTTTCTGGTCTTATGGCTATTCGACCCGCGCTGAGCGCGCCACATTCCTGCGCGCAATCGCCGACGAAATCGAAGCACGCATTGCTGATATCGTCGTGATCGGCTCGCAGGAAACCGGTCTGCCGGAAGCACGTCTTCAGGGTGAAACCGGCCGCACGACTGGCCAGCTGCGCCTGTTCGCTGACCATATCGAAAAGGGTGACTATCTTGATCGCCGTTTTGATGCAGCACTTCCTGATCGTCAGCCAGCACCACGTCCAGAAATTCGTCTTGTTCAGCGCCCAATTGGTCCTGTTGCAGTCTTTGGGGCGTCCAATTTCCCAATGGCGTTTTCGACAGCCGGTGGTGACACAGCAGCAGCACTTGCAGCTGGTTGCCCAGTTGTCGTGAAGGGCCATTCGGCGCATCCCGGCACAGGTGAAATCGTGGCGCAGGCCGTTGAAGCTGCGATCAAGAAGACTGGTGTTCATCCGGGCGTGTTCTCGCTCATTCAGGGCGGCCGTCGTGATGTTGGCCATGCGCTGGTTCAGAATCCTTATATCAAGGCTGTTGGCTTCACTGGTTCGCTCGGTGGTGGTCGCGCATTGTTCGATCTTTGCGCTGCGCGTCCAGAGCCAATCCCATTCTTTGGTGAACTTGGTTCGGTTAACCCGATGTTCCTGCTGCCAGAAGCAATGAAGGCACGCGCCGAAACGCTCGGACAGGGTTGGGCTGGTTCGCTCACCATGGGTGCAGGCCAGTTCTGCACCAATCCGGGTATCGCCGTTGTTCTCGATGGCGCTGATGCTGACACATTCACAACCGCTGCTGTCGAAGGTCTCAAGAAAGTTGCTCCGCAGACAATGCTGACTGATGGTATTGCGCAGGCATACCACGAAGGCAAAGAGCGTTTTGAAACGCGTAATGCCGTGAAGCCACTTTATGAAACCGAGTCATCGGGTCGTCAGGTTTCGCCAAATCTGTTTGAAACAACTGGCGAACGCTTCCTGTCTGATCATGCGCTTGGTGAAGAAGTGTTTGGTCCTCTCGGACTGGTAATTCGTGTTGGTTCCGTTGATGAGATGGAAAAGCTTGCGCGTGGCTTTGAAGGTCAGCTGACTGCAACCATTCACATGGATGCAGGCGACATTGCTGAAGCACAGAAGCTTCTGCCAGTGCTGGAACGCAAAGCGGGCCGCGTTCTCGTCAATGGCTTCCCAACTGGCGTTGAGGTCGTTGATTCAATGGTTCACGGCGGACCATATCCGGCATCGACAAACTTCGGTGCTACAAGCGTTGGCACAATGTCGATCCGCCGCTTCCTGCGCCCGGTTTCTTACCAGAACTTCCCGAAGGAACTTCTGCCAGAAGATTTCGCGTAATTTCGCAAATCAAAACAGAAAGCCCCGCTCAGGCGGGGTTATTTTTATTGGTTACTCGTACAGCGCTGCGGCCAGTTTTCGAATGGCTTCCGCCGTGCGTGGCCCAAATCCCAGCATATATGGTCCCTCCAGCACGACGAGAGACTGACTGCGCGCGGCGGGTGTT
>Ga0308165_1002542_pt1 | contig 21341 bp, 14 predicted proteins | sample PhyWR2_FD_201032 | JGI IMG/M metagenome (GOLD analysis project Ga0308165, IMG submission 201032) | Phyllosphere microbial communities from UC Gill Tract Community Farm, Albany, California, United States - DLSLW.R2 | ecosystem: Host-associated > Plants > Phyllosphere > Unclassified | place: USA... | reverse complement strand
AAGAATGTCGAAGGCGTTGATGGCGTGCGTTTTGCCGTATGGGCGCCCAATGCCAAGCGGGTTTCGGTGGTCGGCGACTTCAACAACTGGGACGGACGTCGCCACCCCATGCGCCTGCGTCATCCCACGGGTGTCTGGGAGTTGTTCATTCCACGCCTGGGGGCCGGTGAAGCCTACAAATACGAAATCCTTGGGGCTCATGGCATCCTGCCACTCAAGGCTGACCCGATGGCCCTTGCCACTACCTTGCCACCGGACACGGCGTCGAAAGTGGCGGCGCCCCTGAAGATCGACTGGCAGGATCAGCAATGGATGCAGGCACGGGTGGAGCGCTCGCGCCCCAGCGCCCCCCTGTCGATCTACGAGTTGCACGCCGGTTCCTGGCAATGCGAGCTGGATGAGGCGGGCGAGGTGTCTCGCCAATACAGTTGGCGTGAGCTGGGTGAACGGCTGATCCCGTACGTCAAGGAGCTGGGTTTTACCCATATCGAGCTGATGCCGATCATGGAACACCCATTTGGTGGTTCGTGGGGTTACCAGTTGCTCTCACAATTTGCCCCGAGCGCTCGCTACGGCACCGCGGATGAATTCGCCGAATTCGTCAATGCCTGCCACCTGGCTGACATTGGCGTGATCCTGGATTGGGTGCCGGCACATTTTCCCACCGACACCCATGGCCTGGCCCAATTCGACGGCACCGCGCTGTACGAATACGGTAATCCGCAGGAAGGCTTCCACCAGGATTGGGACACGCTGATCTACAACCTGGGCCGCACCGAAGTGCACGGCTACATGCTGGCCTCGGCGCTGCACTGGCTCAAGCATTTCCATGTCGACGGCCTGCGCGTCGATGCAGTGGCGTCGATGCTTTACCGCGACTATTCACGCAAGGCGGGTGAGTGGGTGCCTAACCGTCACGGCGGTCGCGAGAACCTGGAGGCGATCGATTTCCTGCGTCACCTCAACGACGTGGTCAACATCGAAGCGCCTGGTGCGCTGGTCATTGCCGAAGAGTCGACAGCGTGGCCCGGCGTCAGTCAGACCACACAGCAGGGTGGCCTGGGCTTTGACTACAAATGGAACATGGGCTGGATGCATGACTCGCTGCATTACATCCAGCAGGACCCGGTCTACCGCGCCCATCATCACAATGAGCTGAGTTTCGGCCTGGTGTACGCTTGGTCAGAACGCTTCATCCTGCCGATTTCCCACGACGAGGTGGTTCACGGCAAGCACTCGCTGATCGACAAGATGCCCGGCGACCGCTGGCAAAAATTCGCCAACCTGCGCGCCTACCTCAGCTTCATGTGGGCGCATCCGGGCAAGAAACTGTTGTTCATGGGCTGCGAGTTCGGCCAGTGGCGCGAGTGGAACCATGACCAGCAACTGGATTGGTATCTGCTGCAATATTCGGAACACCAAGGCGTGCAGAAGCTGGTGGGTGACCTCAATCAGCTGTATCGCACGGAACCTGCGCTGCACGATCAGGACGACGTACCGCAGGGTTTCCAGTGGCTGATTGGTGACGACGCGATCAACAGCGTCTACGCCTTCCTGCGCTGGAGCAAGGACGGGCGGCCTGTACTGGTCGTTGCCAACTTCACCCCGGTGCCGCGTGCGGAATACCGCATTGGTGTGCCAATTGCCGGGCGTTGGAATGAGGTGATCAACAGCGATTCCTCGACCTATGCCGGTTCGAATTACGGCAACGGTGGCGGGGCATCGACCGAAGAAGAGCCGAGCCATGGGCAAGCCTTGTCCCTGGTGCTGAACTTGCCGCCGCTGGCGGTGTTGATCCTGCGACCGGAGGGTTGAGTCGATCCCATTGCGAGCAAGCTCGCTGTAGGAGCGAGCATGCTCGCGATGGTGGCCCAGGCACCGCAGGGCGTCAGGTGCCCAGCGTCATCGTTGGCCACCATCGCGAGTAAACTCGCTCCTACAGGGGGAATGCGGGCAACTGTAGGAGCGAGCTTGCTCGCGATGGTGGCGCGGACACCTCGGGGCAGCAGGACGCCAGCATTATCGTTGACGACCATCGCGAGCACGCTCGCTGTAGGAGCGAGCATGCTCGCGATGGTGGCCCAGGCACCGCAGGGCGTCAGGTGCCCAGCGTCATCGTTGGCGACCATCGCGAGTAAACTCGCTCCTACAGGGGGAATGCGGACAACTGTAGGAGCGAGCTTGCTCGCGATGGTGGTGCGGACACTGCGGGGTATCAGGACACCAGCGTTATCGTTGACGTCCATCGCGAGCGTGCTCGCTCTACAGTTTGTCCGCGCAGGCAATGGCCCTTCACCACCGCATCCGCACCCCCAAACTGCCAATCAACCCATTCAAGTCATTGTCATCGACATCACTGCTGTAGTCGGCGCTGACGTACAGGCTCACGACCGGCGTGACCCGCGCCACCAGGCCCAATCCCACTTCGACTGTGGACGATTTGCGGCTGCTGCTGATCTTGTCGACCTGATCCAGGCTGACGGTATTGCCGGTGTACACGGTGTGCCAGACGTTGGTGCGCACGTAGGGTTCGAATCCGAGGCCGTTGATGTCGTAGCTCCCTTTCAATCGGGCACCCACCCGTCCGCTCCAGGACGTCATATCGCTGGACGAGGCGTTACCGGACCCCGCGTAGGGTGTGTCCAGAGTGATGCGCTGGTTGATCAACTGCGCTTGCGGTTCTACTACCCAGTTTTCACTCAGGCCAATCGGAAAACCACCTTCAACCGAGAGAGTCACTGCACTGCCTTCTGTTGCCTGTCGCGCCCCTTGCTGGTTGCGGGTGAAGCCGTTGACGCGGCCACCACTCGCGGTCAAATCAACGTGCCAACCCTGGGGCCCGGTCAGGCTCCAGTAGGCGCCGAGGCTCTGGCCTTGCAGGTTCAGTGTGTCAGCGTTGGGATCGGACAGAGCGCGATTGGTCAGCGGGCCGTTGCCATTGCCCAGAATCTGGTTCAGGCCACCGATCAGGCCGACCTGCTGGACGTGGCCGCTGCCGCTCTGCAAGGTCACAATCGCCGGGCCCTTGTGAGCGTTGCTGCCGGACAGACTGCTCCCCTGGGACTCATAGTCCGTCTGGGCCTGGCGGGATGCCTGCCCGTAGAGTTGATCCCAGGCCGAGGGTGAGGCGTCTTGAGTGGTCAGGCCGGAACTTCGCGTATCGGACGCGGCGCTGAAATGGCCGGGATAGCTCATCGCGACCGAGGGCAAAGTGAGTACACGGACCTGCTGGTCGTACCAGGGAGTTGTCTCTTCCTCGGCAGGTGAAGCCTGCACTTCCATGGAAGAACACAGCAGGAGTGAACTCGAAACTGTGCAGAAAGTGACTTTGATCTCTTGTTGGGTGAATGAAGTTTTCATGGAGGTCTACCTTGCAATCGCATGGGGTATCTCGCTGTGGCGTCTCTCCTACCCCGAACGAGGGGCGACCGAATGGAATGGGGCAAGCCGCTGGCCGCCCGTGTTCACGGGTGTCTGGTGGGGTGCCCCTGAGGTTACTTCGGGGGTAGTACGTGAAGCTAAGAAGACCGCTGTGTGTGCGTCAAGAAAATGGCCGATAAGTGGTATGTGATTTTTAGCGATTGCAACTGGCTGATTTATATCCTTGACCTAAGTTCATGTTTGTCGGGAAAACCGTCGTGACTTCCGCAGGCTAGAGGGGTTCGCCCAGCAACCTGGGCGTTCACCAACTGACCCTCACACCCAGGTTCGCTTGAGTTGCACGCTGCTGATTACTGTCAATATTGCTGCTGTAGTCGGTGCTGGCGTAGACACTCACGGCCGAGGACAGGCTCACTACGACCCCAACGCCGAGATCCAGCGATGATGATCGCTGCTCGCTGGTGATTTCATCGGTGCCGGCGAAGGTCACCGAGTCCTCGCCTTCGAGGGTGTGCCACAGGTTGGCACGCAAGTAGGGCTCCACTGGCCGGCCACTGAGTTCGTAAGCGCCTTTCAAGCGCGCACCGACACGCCCCGTCCAGGCACTGTCGGAGTCAAATGAGACACGTGACACACCGTCGTCCTGGCTGTCGAGGCTGACTTTCTGGTAGATCGCTTGCACCTGGGGTTCGACCACCCATCTGTCGCTGACTGAAATCGGATAGCCAACTTCGGCTGACAGGGTGGTGACATGGCCTTTATTGTCGATCTTCAGACCGCGATCAGACTGGTTGTCACCGTCCAGGCGGGTGTACATGGCCACGGTGTCCAGGTACGCGCCAGCGTTGTCGATCAGTGTCCAATAAAGACCAACGCTGTCGGCCCTGATGTCCACTTCGCCTGCGTGCTTGCCTTCGAAGCCGCCATTGAAACCGTCGACATCGCCGCGCAGGCGGCTGTGGCCGACGAAAAAACCTGCGCGCTGAGTCTGGCCGCTGTCCAGTTGGGAGGCGAACACGTCTGTGCCGGCCTGGAAACCATAGACTGAGCCATCGAGGCGGGGCGTGACGGTCCCGGCCCAGGTCTGGTCGAAATTGTTGCCGTAGACTCGGCCCCAGCCGGCACTGAGGAGGCCGGTCTGGTTGAGCAGGCGCTGGTCACCCTCGCGATCATGGAAGGTACCCAGTGCGTCGATGGCCAACTTTGCGGACGCCGGCGGCATCACCGACCACACCGGGACTTCCGGTCTGTAGGTCGGGATGGGCGCGGCACCTGGCTGCACCGTAGGTAACACGGGAACGACGCCGGCCACTGCGGCGACGACCGGAACCGGTACCACCGGCTCGACGGTGGGTGGCAGCGTCGGGTCGGCATTGGGCACGACGACGACCGGCGGGGCAACCACGGCGGAGCGCAAGTACCAGCTGTTCTCGCTACCGCGAGTAATCCCCCCCTTGAACAGGTTGTAATCGTAGGCGCCAGCCGACACCGGGGCCTTGAGCGAAAACGCGCCGTTGGCGCTGATGGCCGTCCCTTGTGCCTCGACCACCTGGATACCGTTTTGAAGGGTCAGCCCGCCAGCGCCCCCCACGTCGCTGACCGTGATCAGGGTGTTACCGGTCAGAGTGCCGTTGTTGATCACCAGTTTGTCGCTGGGGGAGGCGTCGTCACCCAACGCACTTTGCAGCCATAACTGACCGCCTGTGCCGACATAGTTGCCCTGAACCGTGAGGGTGTCACGGGTGCGGGTGTTGCCCAGCGTCAGATCGATTACCCCACTGTTGTTCAGCGTGGCCGCCAACCCCGGCGTGAACGGTGCAATACCGCCGGAAACCGAGGTGAGCACGCTGCTGCCGTCAACATTGAACACGCCGGTGCCGGTGCTACTGTCGCCCAGGACGACGATGCCATCCAGGTCGAAGCGCGAATGGTTGGTCAGGTTGAACGTCTCCCAATTGGCGTAACGGCTGGCGCCGGAAGAGGTGGTCTGGTCGAACGTCAGCTGGTCGTTACCGGCGCCTCCATCGACATTCGGGGTGGCGGCGAGGAGGCTTTCGGTCAAATTGCGCAAAGTTGCACGATCATTGCCCACATCCATCAGGATCGCCGAGCGGATGATACCGCCGCCGGCCCATATCAAGGTGTCATCGCCGGCGCTGGCACGGATTTCACCAACGATCTCGCCGCCGGTCACGGTGATGCTGTCGTTGCCGCCGCTGACGCTGACATTGCCCCCGATTTTCCCTCCGGAAACGACGATGGTGTCCCGGCCGAAACCGGTGACCAGGTTGCCCAGGATGGTGCCGCCCAGTAGCTCGAAAATGTTGTCATCGAGTTTCATGTCGACCCGGCCGATGGTGCCGCCAGTCATCCTGGCTTCGTCGCCATCTTCGAAGGCGCCGGTGATCGTGCCGGCGGTCATCAGGAAGCTGTCATGGCTGTCGCCTTGGGACAAAGCGCCGATCGTTCCGCCATTCATGATGAAACTGTCCACGCCACTGCCTTGGGTGACCGCGCCAGTGATGGTGCCGCCCGCGATGGTCACGGTGTTGGTGCCGTCACCGACATTCAGCACACCGTTGATAAGGCCGGAGTTCATGATCACCGTGTCGGCGCCTGCGCCGAAGGTCACGCCATTGATCGAGCCCGTGCCGTTGGCAGGAAACGTCAGGGTGTTGTTGCCCGAAGTATCGGTCAACGGGCCACTGGTGCCGCTGTCGCAGGTGTAGTTGTCGTTACCGGCCGTAGGCGCCAGCGTGCAAGCCGCTGACGTCATCCGGGACTCGCCGGCACACAGCAACACAGTGAGAACGCAGGCTGAATAGCGGCACGCAGGCCGTAGCGTCGATAGGGTCATCATCGTCTCCACGCATCGGTATGCGCCTGATCCCGCCACTCCTCCGGGGAGTCGCGTCGTTTCAGGCGCCCATGGCAGCGCGAATTGACGACAAATGCAGCACCCTGCTGAAAACCCTGGCAATACTTGCGCTACGATCCCGTCCGTTCGAGCCATCGATACGGACGACTGCACCGTAGCAACAGATTCGACCGCCGGCTACTGTCATAAATAACAGGTCGAGGCACTTTTTTTTGGAGAGAGCCGCCCGGCGATAACGCGTTACAAATGCACTTCGACCGCCAGCGGCAGGTGGTCGGAGAGGTGTGTCCACGGCTTGTTGCCCAATATCCGCGGCTCGTGACTGCTGGCATTGCGCAGGTAGATTCGGTCCAGGCGCAGCAGGGGGAACCGCGCCGGGTAGGTTTTGGCGGGGCGCCCATGGTGGCGCTCGAAGGCTTCGTGCAGATAGTCCCGGCGGGCCAAGGCAGCATTGCCTTGCAACTGCCAATCATTGAAGTCACCGGCAACGATCACCGGAGCCTGCTCGGGCAGGGACTCCAGCAACTGGCACAGCAGCTCCAACTGCAACTGGCGGTGGCTTTCCAGCAGGCTCAGGTGCACACAGATGGCATGAACCTCGGTGTGGCCCGGTACATCGAGAACGCAATGCAGCAGCCCACGGCGTTCGGGGCCGGTGATCGACACATCGAGGTTGCGGTATTCGCGAATCGGGTACTTCGACAGCAATGCATTGCCGTGGTGGCCGTTGGGGTAGACCGCATTACGGCCGTAGGCGAAATCGCTCCACATACTGTCGGCGAGGAATTCGTACTGAGAGGTTTGCGGCCAATCGTTGAACCGCGAGGAATGGCGCTCGTGTTCGCCCACCACTTCCTGCAGAAACACCAGGTCGGCTGACGTGCTGCGTACCGCCTCACGCAATTCCGGGAGGATGAAACGCCGGTTGAATGCGGTGAACCCCTTGTGGGTGTTGACCGTCAGCACTCTGAGTCGATGAACCACCGGGGGCGTGTTCAAAGACGCCGGTTCGACTGACTGCGGCTTGGAATCACTGGTCACTTTCGCTCCTGAATCAGGGTTGCCTATGCATGCGACTGACGCGCGGGCAGGCAGTTCAGTTCACATGCACGCTCAAACGAAGACGATTTCATACGGCAGGCGCATACGCTCCAACAGCACCGGCGGCAGCATCGGCGGCAGGCCGACCGCGGGCTCGCCGTCGAGCTGGCTGGCGTAGGCGTGGGTCGCGTGGCTTTTGCGCGCCACCGTCCAGGTATCCAGCCGAAGTTTGCGCGCACGATGCCAGGGAAACAGGCCGCTTTCGCGTGTAGGCCAGTGCCAGGCCCAGACCGGCACTTCATTGAATGCAGCGCCCACCTGTGCGGTGGCGCGGGCGCTGGCGCGGCCCACCGCATCATGATCGACATTGCCATCTTCACGCCAGGTGCTGAACACCACGTCGCCCGGGCGCAGGTAACGGGCGATGAACTCGCTCAACTGCTGCTCGCGTTCAGCCAAGGCATTGTCGGTAAACCCGCCGCGAATCCATTTGAGGCTATGCATCGGCAAGCCAAGCCGGCGCAGGGCTTCGACACTTTCCTGCGGGCGGAACACGCTCAGGCGTCTTTCCGACCATTGCTGCGAGCCGGGATGACTGGCGCTGCCGTCTGTGATCGAGATCAGTTGCAGTGGATGACCCAAGGTGCTGAGCAATTGCAGGAGGCCACCACAGGTGACCACTTCATCGCCGGGGTGCGGGGCGATCACTACGGCGCGCGCGCCAGGTGGAACCAGGGTGTGAGTGTTGATGACCGGAACATTTTCCAGCTGGGGCGCGGTGTTCCAGATCTGGGCTGACAGGCTACCGTCGAGGAGGGAGAGAGGATTCATCAGGCTACGTCCTTGTTCTGGTGGATAGCAATTTGCCGCGCTCCATACCTTGGATTGCAGCGTGCAGAGTATTGCTCAAGTCAGACTATTCGTCGCGTGCTTGTTCGTTCCAGTTAATTTACTCAATTTGCGCCAACTGACGCAGGTAGTCGCCGAACCCGCCGCGAGCGCGACTGTCCAGGCGTGCACTGGTCAATACCTGGGGGCGCTGGCTCCAGGCGATGGTCGCACCGCAGCGCTCCAGTTGACGGACAAGTTGCACGTCTTCATCGCACGCCAGGTGTTCAAAGCCGCCGGCACGCCGGTAAGCCTCGGCGCTGATGCCCAGGTTGGCCCCGTGGATGTGCCGGTGACCGTCACGATACTGGTAGTGTTGGTGGTAGCGGATTTGCGCCGATTCATCGAAGCCTGAGTCCCACCGCTCCACGGTGACCGTACCGCACACCGCGTCGGCATCGAGCGCCAACTGCGCTACCAGCCAGTCATCCGCCACCCGGCTGTCGGCGTCGGTGCAGGAGAGCCAGCGCACGCCGCGGTCCAGCAGGAAGTGAGCCCCGATGGCGCGGGCCTGGCCAACGTTTCGTACCGAGATCTCCAGGGCATGCACCGGGTAGCTGCGCACGATCGCCGCGGAGCGATCGGTGCAACTGTCGAGCACGACCAGCACCTCGACCGGCTCATCGCCCAGGCATTCATGTTCAGCGGCGCGCAGGGCAGCGCGCAGGCAATCTTCGAGCAAGTCTTCCTCGTTGTGCGCCGGAATCAGGATGCCGATCATCGCAGGCCCTCGAGCGCGGCCACGGAACGCGGCTCGCGACTCCACAGTTCCAGGATGAAGTCGGCTTCCTGATGCAGCACCAGGCGTGGCAGCCCCGAATGTTCGTGCAGCAGGTCATGCACCTGCCGAGCGTTCAATGGGCAACCTTCGATCGGCGGGCGCCAATGGCAGGCCAGCAGTTGCCCGTCGGCGGTCAGGGATTGCGCAGCGAGATCGATTACGCGCTTGAGGTCTTGCGCATCCAGGTAGTAACCGATTTCGCTCAATACGATCAGGTCGAAGTGCTCGTCCGGCCAGTCCCTGGGCAGGCGGGCTTGCTGCACCTGGGCGTGGTCGAACACACTCAGGCGCGTACGGGCCAGCGATACGGCGGCAGTCGCCGTGTCGCAACACAGCAGTCGGTCACAACGACCGGCCAGCTCGGCACTCAACTCGCCATTGGCACAACCCGGTTCGAAAATGGCACGGTAGTGGGGTCGGGGCAGGGCGGCGAGGGTGATTGCGCGCTTGCGTCGTTCGTACCACCGCTGCCGAAACGCCCAAGGATCATCATTGCCAGCGAAGAGTCCATCGAAGTACCGATCCTCGACACTCATATGAATACCACCTCGAAGGGTTGCAGCAAACGGTCGATTACGTAGGGCGCCAGGACGGGTGGCAGGCCGATCTGTGGATCACCTTCCAATTGACTGGCGAAGGCATGGATCGCGTGACGCTTGCGGGCCACCCGTTCCGGCGTCAGAACAATCTTGCGCGCGCGGTGCCAGGGCACCAGGCGATCCTCGGGCTCGGCCCAGTGCCAGGTCCAGACCGGCAGTTCGTAGACAGTCGCACCCGCCCTCTGAACCGCATCAGCCGTGGCACGGCCGACTGCCTCATGGTCACAATGACCATCCTCGCGCCAAGTGGTAAACACCACATCACCCGGTTGCAGGTAGCGTTCGATGAAGTCCGTCAATTGGGTTTCCCGGGACGCCACTTGACTGTCGGCAAAGCCGCCTCGCAGCCATTTCAAGTTGTGCAACGGCAACCCGAGTCGACGCAACGCTTCTGCCGACTCCTGCGGACGTATCACGCTCAGGCGCTCCACCGGCCAGCGTCTGGAGCCGGGGTGACTGGCACTGCCGTCGGTGACCGAAATCAGCTGCAACGGTCGACCGGCAGCAGCCAGCAGTTGCAGCAGGCCACCGCAACCGAGCACTTCATCGTCCGGGTGCGGCGCCACGACCACTGCGCGAGAACCGACGGGTACCAGGTCGAGGATATCGATTGTCTGCAATTGCGCCAGTTGGCTGGAGGTTTGCCACACACGCAGGGGCGTGCCCTGGCCGACGATGGGATTAGGTTTCATAACGTCCATGTGCTCCCGGTGACGAGCTGGCCCAAGGCTGCGAGATCTCGTTCGGCGTGACTTTGGCGCAGGAACACCGGCAGATCGGCGCTCAGGCGGGCGAATCGACGATCCTTGCAATACGGTCCGGCGCCGAGCGCGTGGCCGACATGCCGAATAACCTGCTCGGCGGCGTCTTCCACCACGGCACGGGCCCGGCGGGCCAGGCACTCCGCATTGTCCAGCGGTGCGGCATCAATGCTCGATGCGCTGCTGCGCAACACCGTCGCGGCCGCGTGCAGCGCACGATCCACGGCGCCCAGGTGGGCGAGCGCATGGGGCTCTTCTCGCTCGGCGCAATGCTGCTGCAGGTGCTGCGCTAGGCCTTGGGCCGCGCCGTACCAGCAAGCGGCGATACCGATTCCGCCTTGCCAGAAACCCGGCCGACTCAGGTAGTCGGCGGGGCCACCGATGGCCTCGCCGACGGCGCCGTCAAACAGCACTTCCACGCTGCCCGTGGTCGCCATGCCGACGGCCTGCCATCCCTGATCGGTAATGGTGACGCCAGGTTGGTCCAGCGCAACGGCCACCAGCTGCTGGCGGTCCTGTTCATCCCACGCTGTCACCAACCCATGGCTCACCACCGCCGCCCCGGAACACCAAGCTTTGCGACCGTGCAGCGTGACGCGTTGACCCTGGTGACTGACCCTGAGCCTTGCATTCGGCGGCTCGGCCGCCCACATGCCCCAAGTGCTGCCTGCCTGTACCCTGCCTCCCAGTTGCTCGATGATCGCCAGGGCGTCGGTGTGGCCTTCATACAGCTTGCACACACCCAGGTCATGGGCGCCGACGGCCGCCAGGCTCTGGAAACGCTCCAGGGTACGTCCGCTGCCTGGCAACGGCAGCTGATCGAGCCCTACTTCCACCAGCGCGCGCAGGCATTGGCCTAATGCCGCTGTGTCGGAGTAGTCCAGTGGCTGGCGTTGCAGGAATGCCTCAAGCTCAGTCATCTTCCTCACGCTGCAATTCGAACATCAACAGAGAACGGCCGGTCACCGAGTATTCGTGTCCGAAATCGAAGCGCTCCTGGCCGCGGATGGACGGCTGATTGGTATCCACCAGACAGCTCCAGTAAATGCCTTCGGGCACCTCCGGCAGGGTGAAGTTGACGATGTCATGATGGGCGTTCACTACCAGCAGCAGCGTGGCATCGCCACCCTTGCGACGAATCCCGGTTTCCTGGGCGCGACCGTCGAGCAACATGCCCAGGCAGCGACCATGAGCGTCCTGCCATTGCTCAATGGACATCTCGTTGCCGTCAGGCGCCAGCCAGGTCACGTCCTTGACGCCGATGTCCTCGTTGTAACTGCCCACCAGGAAACGCCCGCGACGCAGGATCGGGTAGGCCAGGCGCAGCTTGATCAGGCGCTTGACGAACTTGAGCAGGGCCTTGCCATCTTCGCTCAGGTCCCAATTGACCCAGCCGATCTCGCTGTCCTGGCAATAGGCATTGTTATTGCCGTCCTGGGTACGGGCGAACTCGTCACCGGCCACCAACATCGGTGTGCCCTGGGACAACAACAGGGTCGCGAAGAAGTTGCGCATCTGGCGATGACGCAGGGCGTTGATCTCGGGATCGTCGGTCGGGCCTTCGACGCCATGGTTCCAGGACAGGTTGTTGTTGCTGCCGTCCTGGTTGTTTTCGTCGTTGGCTTCGTTGTGCTTGTCGTTGTACGACACCAGGTCATTGAGGGTAAAACCGTCGTGGGCGGTGATGAAGTTCACCGAGGAATACGGACGGCGGCCTCGCTGATTGAACATCTCGCCGGAGGCGGTCATGCGGCTGGCAAAGTCGGCCAGTTGGCCGTCATCGCCTTTCCAGAACGCGCGCACGGTGTCGCGGAACTTGTCGTTCCATTCCACCCAGCCGGGCGGAAACCCACCCACCTGATAACCGCCCGGCCCGCAGTCCCAAGGCTCTGCGATCATTTTCACCTGGCGCAGCACAGGGTCCTGGCGGCAGGCGACGAGGAAACTGTGGCGCTCGTCGAACCCGTCGTGATAACGCCCAAGAATGGTCGCCAGGTCGAAGCGGAAACCATCGACGTGCATTTCCGAGGCCCAGTAGCGCAACGAATCGGTGACCATCTGCAAGACGCACGGGTGGCTCAGATCCAGGGTGTTGCCGGTTCCTGAATCGTTGATGTAGAAGCGCTTGTCATCAGGCATCAGCCGGTAGTAAGAGGCATTGTCGATGCCGCGCATCGACAGCGTCGGGCCCTGTTCGTTGCCCTCGGCGGTGTGGTTGTAAACGACGTCGAGGATCACTTCCAGATTGGCTTCGTGCAGGTGCGCGACCATCTCCTTGAACTCGGCGATCTTGCCGCTGGCCAGGTAACGCGGGTCGGGAGCGAAAAACGCAATGCTGTTATAGCCCCAGTAGTTGGTCATGCCCTTGTGCAACAGGTGCTGGTCATTGACGAAGGCGTGAATGGGCAATAACTCGACGGAGGACACGCCCAGCTTGCGGATGTGTTCCAGCACATCATCGACCATCAGGCCGGCGAAGGTGCCGCGCACGTTTTCCGGCACGGAGGGATGGCGCATGCTGATGCCGCGCACGTGGGTTTCGTAGATGATGGTCTTGTCCCACGGCACGCTGACGCGATGGTCGTGGCCCCACGTGTGGGCGGGGTCGATTACCTTGCACTTGGGCACGAACGGAGCGCTGTCGCGTTCATCGAAGCTCAGGTCGGCGTCAGGGTGACCGATGGTGTAGCCGAACAGCGCCTCGGACCATTTCAACTCACCGACCAGTTGTTTGGCGTAGGGGTCGATCAGCAATTTGTTGTGGTTGAATCGGTGACCGTTGGCCGGGTCGTACGGGCCATATACACGGTAGCCATAGATCAGCCCCGGATGGGCGTCCGGAAGGTAGCCATGGTAGATCTCGTCGGTGTACTCCGGCAACTCGATGCGTTCCAGTTCCACCTCGCCGCTGTCATCGAAGATGCACAGTTCGACCTTGGTGGCGTTGGCCGAGAACAACGCAAAGTTGACCCCAAGGCCATCCCAGGTTGCGCCCAGAGGGAAGGGCAGGCCTTCGCGGATGCGCGAGGGCTCGGCGAGCGGTTCTGGCGCGGATTTTTTTGCACTGCTCATAGGGGGCTCCTGCAAGGGCGATGTTGCCATCACTGTAGGAGCGAGCTTGCTCGCGATGGTCGCCAACGATGACGCTGGATACCTGACACCCTGCGGTGCCTGTGACTCCATCGCGAGCAAGCTCGCTCCTACAGGTATAGAGTTGGGTTGGTTTTTTTCGGGACGAACTCGTCCACCGTGGCGAGTGACCTCGCCACGCTTGCTTCACGGGTTAAACGTCAGACCGCGGGCGGTTTACGCGGCGCGCGAGGTTTTTTCTCGGTGGATTTTTCCCCGGGCGGAATCACCTTCGCCGCAGCGGCCGGCTTGGTCTTGGCTTGGTTTTTCGGCTCGCCCGCCTTGCCGTTGGCTACCTTGGTGGTGGCCGGCTTGGTGCCTGCTGCCTTGCTGCCGGCAGCCTTGGGCGATTTCTTGGGGGCCAGGGCTTCGGCCTCGGCAAGTTTTCGGGCCATTTCCCAATGCCTTGCTTCATGGCCCTCGGGTTTCCCTTCCGATTCCCAGATCTGATACGCAAATTCGCGAATGCGTTTATCGTCGGTACTCATCGCCATGCTCCTGAACTTAACTCAAACATTGGATTAAGAGATTGACCGGGGATTCCGCCAGCGCAGCACCAATCATCAGCTCCTTGTGGTGTGTGACTGCGACGCTTGCAAAAAGTCCCTTTAGATTTTCTTCGGGTGAGGTAAACGGCAACCTCACCCGAGTATCGCCCCACTGCGACGCGTCGATGTGCGGTTCTGCACTATTGTTCAGCAACGCGGCGCAACGGATCGGTACGATCACAATGGCCCGCTCGTTCCCCGCTGTGCGCACAAATGCCAGCACCCGATGGGCTTCGCTGCCAAGCACTTCCAGCGCCTCATAGGTGCCATGACGAAACAGCTCGGCGTGTTCGGCACGCAACTGCAACGTGCGCGCAATCAGGGCTTGCTTGATGCGCCCATCGCGCCAGCTCGCCAACAGTTCGGGCAGCGGTACGAGGCTTGCCAGGCTTTGTTGGCGACGCACGTAGTCCACCGGTCGACGGTTGTCGGGGTCCACCAGCGAGAAGTCCCAGTACTCGTTGCCCTGGTAAAGATCGGGAATGCCCGGCACGGTCATGCGCAGCAAGGTTTGCGCCAGACTGTTGAGGGCGCCGGGGAGGGCGATGGCCATCGCGGCCTTGGCCAGTGCGGCACGCAACAGTTCCCCTTCGGGACTGAGCAACAGACGTTCGAGAAACTGCCGGGTGGCCTGTTCGTATGAATCGTTGGGCGCACTCCAGCTGCTTTGCAGCTTGGCTTCGCGAAAGGCCTTCTGTTGCCACTGCCACACCCTTTGCGAGTAGTCCTGGAGCCCGGCACTGTCGTCACTGCGCAAGTCCAGCGGCCAACTGCCAAGCAACGCCTGATACAAAATCAGTTCATCGCCAGCGGAGGGCATCGAATCATCGTCGCGCAACGGCCGTGCGAGCGTTTGCCACAGCGGCACCTGTTCGGCGAACCAGGCGCTGCGCTCACTCAACACCGCCAACCGGGCGCGGGTGTCTTCGCCGCGTTTGTGGTCGTGGGTTGCAGTGGCAAGCAGGTTGTCGGGGAATACTTGCTGACGTTCGAGGCAGGCGGCATGGAAATCGGCAGGCGGGGCGCTGAACTGCTCCGTGCTGAAGCCTACGTCATTGCGCGACAACAGCACCGCCGAGCGATAGAACGCAGTGTCTTCCACCGCTTTTGCCGCTGCCGGCGAGGTCAGTTGCTGAAAGCGCACGCAAGCATGTTTGATGATTTTGCGTGAGCGCCCCCTCGGCCGTGTGCGCCAGGGTTCGCCGCCCAGCCACCTCGCCAGGCAATCGAGCACCGGCCAATCGGCTTCGCCCAGGGTTTGCCGTGCGCCGTCCATGGCTTGCTCGAAAAACACCTCGTCCTGCGTGGGTCGACCAAGGGCATTGATGTAGGTCCGGTAGACGGGAAAGTGCACGATCAATGCCTGCAACGAACGGCGAATCGCCCCGAGGGTCAGGTCGCGAGTCATCAAGTCGTCCCGGGCCACCTGCAGCAGTGCCTGGGCGACACTCTCGAAATCGCCGGCCAGCGAACCATTTAGGATTTGCTGACGCGCCAGTCTCGCCTCCTGGAGGAAATCGGCGGGCCGTTCGCTGACGCGTTGCCACAGATCACCCAGAATTTGGGCACCGGCGGGATCGTGCTGCAACAACGACAATTGATTCATGAACTCATAACCGGTGGTGCCATCCACCGACCAGTCCCGGTGCAGGCTTTCGCCTTCGCCCAGGATCTTCTCGACGTAGATGGGCAAGTGCCGCTGCGGTGACAGGCTGTCGACCCGACGTCGCAATTTTCGGCAATAACCTCTCGGGTCAGCCAGGCCGTCGATGTGATCGATGCGCAGGCCATCGACAAACCCTTGGGCGATCAATTCGAAGATTTTTGCGTGGGTCGCTTCGAATACCGCAGGCCGCTCTACACGCAGGCCACCGAGCTCATTGATGTCGAAAAAGCGCCGCCAGTTGATGTCATCTGCTGCCGTGCGCCAACTGGCGAGGCGATAGCTTTGCTGCTCGAGCAATTGATGCAGACGCTGGAAGCCTTGAGCAGTCCGGGAATCGTAGGCCTCAAGGTTACGCTCGATGATGTGCAGCACGGCAGGTTCCCTGGCGAGCTCGCGCAGCTCCTCCTGCAACGGCTTGGACAGGCCGTGGGCGTCGGTCTGATAGGTCAAGGTACTGAATCGTTCGGCCAGTGACTTGAGTTGTTCATGATCGGCACGCAGCAGTTCACCGTAATGCGTTGGGCAGATCGGAAAATGATGATCATAGTGCTCGACGAAAAATGCGCCTCGCTTGGCATCGAAGCGCAAGGGCAGGGTCCCTTCCTGCAACGCCACTCCGTAGTCACTGCCCAGGAACGGCAGCAGCAATTGGCCTTCCATCAAGGGGTCAGGCGAATGCCATTGGATGTCGAAAAATTCGCTGTAGGGGCTTAGGCGGCCCCACGCCAGCAGGTCCAGCCACCAGGGATTGTCGCTGCCGCCGACGGCCATGTGATTGGACACGATATCGAGGACCAGGCCCATGTCGTGAGCGTGCAGGGCATCGACCAGGCGCCGCAGTGCCGCTTCCCCGCCCAGTTCCGGGTTGACGCTGGTCGGGTCCACCACGTCATAGCCATGCATCGACCCGGCGCGAGCGCTCAGCAGAGGCGAGGCATAAATATGGCTGATGCCGAGGCTGGCGAAGTAGGGCACCAGTGGCACCGCTTGATCCAGAGTGAAACCTTTATGAAATTGCAGGCGTAACGTCGCGCGCAACGGTTGAATATCGGGCTGGCTCATCGGTCACGCTCGGCAGCCTGAAGACGTGCACAGGCGAGCAGTTCGAGGCGGCGGGCGGCGTCATCGCCGTCCAGCAGTGCCTCGCTGACGCCGGGCAGGCGCCGGGACCAGTTCGGATGGGTGTTGACGGTGCCGGGAAGGTTGGCTTGTTGTTCGATGCCCAATGCATCCTCCAATGGCAAAAGAACCAGGGGGGCGCGGGTATGCCCAAGGAAGCGAATGGCCGCGTCCAGCACCTGGTCGGTTTCGTTGTGTTCTTCGCGAAAGTTCTGCGGGTCCTCGCTCAGTACCCGACGCAAGCCTTCACGTTCGCGTTCGCGGTGCTGGCGCCATTCGATTTCGCCCTGGCCGTCGATCAGTCCGAGGCGCGAGCTCCAGTCAATGTCGCGGCCGTGCCACCAGCCATTGAGCGTCGGCAAGTCATGGGTGCTGGTGGTGGCCAGGGCGCTGTCGGGCCAGTCGAGAATCGGCTTGAAATGGGCGTCATCCTGTTCGAACAGCATCACGCGCATGCCCAAAATGGATCGGTCGGTGAGTTTTTCCCGCAGCCCTTCCGGTACGGTGCCGAGGTCTTCGCCCGTGACGATGGCCTGGTGCCGATGGGATTCGAGCGCCAGCAAGCGCAGCATGTCGTCAAAGGGGTAATAGAGGTAGGCACCGTCGGCAGGCGATGCCCCGTTGGGGATCACCCAGAGCCGTTGCAATCCCATCACATGATCGATGCGCAGGCCCCCCGCATGGGCGAAGTTGGCCCGCAGCATTTCGATGAACGCACGGAAACCGTTGCGCACGAGGCCCTCGGGCGAAAAGGCGGAAATCCCCCAGCCCTGGCCCTGGCGATTGAGAATGTCGGGTGGCGCGCCAACGGTGAGGGACGCCAGCAATTCGTCCTGGCGGCTCCAGGCTTGGCTGCCGCCACCGTCGGCACCGACTGCCAGGTCGGCGATCAAGCCGATCCTCATGCCGCTGCTGCGAGCCGCCGCTTGCGCGCGCTCCAGGCAACGGGCGATCAACCACTGGCAGAATGCGAAGTACCCGATGCGCCCGGCATTTTCTTCGGCGAACGCTGCCAGTGCTTCACTTCGTGGGTCACGCCATTGCTGCGGCCAGTCGCGCCAATCCAGCGACTCGCCCCTGGCCGCGCGGATTTCCTGGATCGCCTCGAAGCGGCAATGGTTCTCCAGGGCCTCACCGGCCGCATGCCGAAAGCTGCTGAAATCGGCATGCAGCGGATGTTCACCGTGGACGAAACTTTCGTACAACGCCTGTAACAATCGCTGCTTGATTTCAGCGGCCACCGGCCAATCGATCAACGGCAGTTCTTCAAGGTGCTTGAGGTCCGCCGCCAGGCCGGTGCTGTCGATGGCTGCGCGCAGCGCACGTTCGCCCAGGATTGCACCCGGCGCGGCATAGAGGCTGTTGAGGAACAGGCGGCTGGAGGGTGAATACGGGCTGTAGCGCTGGGTGTCGCTGCTGAACATCGCGTGCAGCGGGCTGATCGCCACGGCGTCGGCACCTCGCTCGCCAGCCACACGCACGAGATCTTCCAAGGCCTGGGTATCGCCGAAGCCACCATCGCCGGGGCGACGCAGGGAGTACAACTGCACGCTAAGTCCCCAGGCACGGGGGATCGGGTTATCCACGGCATCGCCGACGCTGTAGCAACGGTTGGGGGCTACGGCGAGCGTAAACGACTGGCCATCGATTTCGACGTGCTGATAGCCCACCGGAATCAGGCCAGGCAATACCGCTTCGGCGTTCAGTTTCAGATTAAGTCGGGCGCCGTCCTCCAGGTGGATTTCGCAAGGCGTTTCAGGATCGAAGTAGTGCGACAGGTCGAGCCCGGCGCCACAGTCGACCGTCAGTAAAGGCGGCAACTGCCGCGTCTGTTGCACCTGCTGCAATTCGAGCAGGCTGGCGTCAATCTCCTGGGCGGTGCCGGCCGGGTGGCCCAGGCTCGTCAACACGTTGCGCAAAACCGCCGGGGCGACTTTTTGCGCGCGACCGTTGGCGTCGATCCAGTCCACCGCCAAGCCGGCGTGGGTGGCGAGTATTTCCAGTTGTGCATCGCTCATGGGCGCTCTCCATCCGGGGGTTGGGCTGCAGCCGAGAGGCTGACGAGCGCGCAATAAGGGGCCAGCGTGCCCCGATCCAGCAGGTCGGCGGATTGCGCAGGGTGTTCGAACAGCAGCGCAGCGTCGGCCTGTGGGGTGTGGACTACGGGCCGGTCGCTGAGGTTCAGGTCGATTCGCAGCAGGCTGCCATTACCGAGCCGCCAACGTGCCGAAACGGCTCCGGGAGCGAGCACGTCCGCGCCCAGGGCCTGGGTGCCGGGCAGGTGCTGCATCAGGTGCTCACGGCGCAGCCCAAGCAGGCGCCGATACAAAAGCTGGATGTCCGAGGGGGGGACGTCAGTCATTCGAGGGCGTGATGCCTCGAAGGTCTGTGGCGCATTCGGATCGGGAATCTGCTCACGCTTGTGAGGGTCGGCGAACGCGCTGAACGCCGCGAACTCGTTACGTCTCCCTTCGCGCACCAGCTTGGCCAATTCACCGTGGTGGCTGGTGAAAAACAAAAAGGGTTGCTCGGCGGCGAACTCGTCGCCCATGAACATCAAGGGGATCATCGGTGAAAGCAACAACAGTGCGGTGGCGGCTTTCAAGGCGTCGGGATGCGCCAACTGGTGCAAGCGCTCGCCAAACGCACGGTTGCCGATCTGGTCATGGTTTTGCAGGAACAGCACGAATGCGCTGGGTGGCAGGTGGCCACTTGATTCGCCGCGGGCTTCGCCATGGCGATTGATGTGTCCCTGGAACACAAAACCCTGACTCAGGCAGCGAGCCAGTTGTTCGGTGGGATGGTCGGCATAATCGGCGTAGTACGCATCTGTTTCCCCGGTCAGCAACACATGCAGGGCGTTATGGCCGTCGTCATTCCACTGCGCGTTGTAGCCTTGCTCCAGCAGGCTGGCCTGGTTGTGTTCGTTCTCGACCGTCAGCCACACATGCCGCGCAGGATCGACGTGTTCACGCACCTGTTGCGCCAGTTCCTGGAGAAAGTCCGGGCTTTCGATGGCATGCACCGCATCAAAGCGCAGCCCGTCGAAGCGGTACTCGAGCAACCACATCAAGGCATTGTCGATGAAGAAATCGCGCACCTCGCGCCGGCGAAAATCGATCGCCGCGCCCCAGGGCGTGTGTTTGTCTTCATTGAAGAAGCCCTTGGCGTACCGATGCAGATAATTGCCGTCGGGGCCGAAGTGGTTGTAGACCACGTCGAGAATCACCGACAGGCCATGGCCGTGCGCGGTGTCGATCAGATGCTTGAGTTGTTCAGGTGTCCCATAGGACGCCTGGGGCGCGTAGGGCAGGACCCCGTCGTAGCCCCAGTTGCGATCTCCCGGAAATTGCGCGATGGGCATCAGCTCGATGGCAGTAATGCCCAGGTCCACCAGTCGTGCCAGATGTTCTTCCACACCACTGAAGCCGCCCAGCGCACCGACGTGCAGTTCGTAAATCACCGCTTCGTTCCATGGGCGTCCCAGCCAGTGAGTGTTCTGCCACGCATGGGCCAAGGGGTCGACCACGATGCTGTGCCCGGTGATATCGCCATCCTGCGCCCGGGATGCCGGGTCCGGGACACTGATCTCTCCATCAATATTGAAGCGGTAGCGGGTGCCAGCCTTGCAGCGGGTCTTGATCACGAACCAGCCATCAGCCTGAGGCAGCAGCGGTAAGGATTGTCCATTTTCCAATTCGACACTGACAAAAAACGCATCAGGCGCCCACAAGGCAAAACGCGTGTGTTCTGCGTCCAGCATGATTGCGCCGTGGGGCCAGGTTTCAAGGGTCCGTAACGGCATTACCAAAAACCTCTTATTGTTTGTGCGATTTCCCCAAGGCCTTCACGACCAGTTGCTCATAGAGATCCGCATAAGGTTCGACGGCTTTGCTCCAGTTGAACGGTGCCGCCATGGCGCGGCAGCGCATGGCATTGAGCAGGTCTGGAAATTCGAACACCTTGAACGCGCGGCTCAGGGCCTCCTGGTAGCTTTCAACCGTGGATTCGTCGAACAGGAAACCGGTCACACCGTTTTCGATGGTGTCGGCCAGGCCGCCGGTATTGCGTGCCACCGGCAACGAACCGAAGCGTTGGGCGTACATCTGGCTCAAGCCGCAAGGTTCGTAACGCGAAGGCATCAGCAGGAAGTCGCTGCCGGCGAACATGCGCCGAGCATCGGTTTCATTGAAACCGATGCGAACGCCAATCCGCCCTGGGAAGCGCAGGGCCAGTTCGCGCATGGCCTGTTCTTCTTCCGGCTCGCCGCGACCGATGATCGCGATCTGCCCTCCGGATTTGACGATGTACTCGGATACCGCTTCGGTCAGGTCCAGGCCTTTCTGGTAGACCAGGCGGGAGACCACCGCAAACAGTGGGCCTTGTGAATCATCCAGGCCGAACAGCTCACGGACATGGGCGGCGTTGACGGCCTTGCCTTCCCAGTCGCCGATGGCGAACGGGCGGAACAGGTGCGAATCGGTGGCAGCGTCCCAGCTTTCGTCGATGCCGTTGGGAATGCCACTGAGCAGGCCCTGCTGAGTCTTGGA
>Ga0308165_1002541_pt1 | contig 21345 bp, 21 predicted proteins | sample PhyWR2_FD_201032 | JGI IMG/M metagenome (GOLD analysis project Ga0308165, IMG submission 201032) | Phyllosphere microbial communities from UC Gill Tract Community Farm, Albany, California, United States - DLSLW.R2 | ecosystem: Host-associated > Plants > Phyllosphere > Unclassified | place: USA... | reverse complement strand
GTTCAGCTTCAACGTAACCTTTATCAAAGTTACCACCGTCTTCGGTCATTTTGACCACGCGGTCCATCATCAGCATGCTAGGTGCTGGCAGTTGTGGACCTTCAGCACCAAATAACTCGCCACGCCCGGAGGCAAGAAGGTCTTCTTTTGTATAAGATTCGCGTTTATCTACCATGTCTAAAGTATGCCTTTTTTTAATGAATTACGCAGATTAGCTAACACGTGTACGCTCAACAAGTCCGATCAGTTGTGGTTGAACCAGTTTAGCCAACGTAACGGCCATGGACGAGGTGGAACATCCGGAGCGATTATTTGAGCGATACGCTCTTGTACCGCATTCATCAGGGTGTTTTGCTCTTCGCCATCCCACGGCAGGGTGGTTAACAACGGTAACGCATCGGCTACTTCGTCAACTGCCCAGACCGAGAATTTTTCTTGTTCCACCGCCTCGAGTACTTCCTTATGAAGCGTGAGATGACGTACGTTAGCGGTCGGGATAATCACCCCTTGCTGACCAGTAAAATTACGTTGCTGGCAAATGCGGAAGAAACCTTCAATTTTTTCGTTCAGCCCACCAACCGGCTGCATACGCCCGAACTGATCAACCGATCCGGTTAGCGCAATATGCTGAGAGATAGGTGCATTCGCTAGCGCACTGATTAACGCGCACAACTCAGCCATTGATGCACTATCACCATCCACTTCGCCATAGGATTGTTCAAAGGTAATGGAGGCTGAGAAGGGTATTTGCTGCTCAAGCTGTAACTCAGACATCAAAAATGCCTGCATAATCATCATGCCTTTAGCATGGATGTTTCCGCCCAGTTCAGCTTTACGTTCAACATCGATAAATTCACCGTCACCAACATGAACCACACAGCTAATACGGGAGGGTTCACCAAAGGCTCGTGGATGCCCAGGGAACTCAACAACAGATAGCGCATTAATTTGACCGACCATCTCACCTTCAGTCTCAATACGTATTTGTTCTTGTAAAATTTCATCCTGCATGCGGTCGGCCAGAAAACCTTCCCGCCAGGCACGCTGTTCCAGCATCTGTTCCAGTTCAGCAGCAGTAAATTGTGTTTGCACGCAGAATGGGGCAACTTCACTTAGCTGACGAGTAATCCAGGCGGGGCAGAGCGTCAGCATCTCCTGGTCGCCTGTGAAACGCGTCGCTTCCCTTAGCAAAGGGATCCAGCCATCTGCGGCAGGTAATGGTAGAGACTTCAGCTGTGCAATGCTGGCTACCCACTGGCACCATAAGGCGACGTCTTCACCTTCATTGATTTGCAGGCTATCTTCATATTCGCTATAAATTGCCACTGCTGCCATTTCTGGCTCCATCTCATGGAAGTCAGCCAGCGAAATGCGCTCACCTACCAGTACCAGTTTGATATCTAGTGGTAACGAGGGGATTTTAACGGGCAGAGGGCGTGTTTCATCCGGCGACATCCAGTCAAAACGGCCTTGCATAATCATTTGTTTGAGACGTAACCAAAGCAGTGGTTGCGCAAGGATACTACGCAATGATAATACCAGCACACCACCATTAGCACGGTGTATCAAACCAGGTTCAAGGCTTATCTCGCCTGCAAACTGACGAACACAACCAAATAATTGCTCGTTTTCTATCCAGTCGGCAACGATTATCTCACCTGATGCGGCGAAATTATCTTCTGCTTTTGTCGCAGGGCTGAGAGTGACCTGATTTCCCTTTATACTATAATGACCACCGGCAAGGGCATCTTCTTGTGTCCGTGTCTCCTCAATGGCTGCAGCAATGAGACTGAGATACTCAGCCTCTTCGGCAGCTTTAATCAGCATGATGGCTGATGAGTCAGAAAGATGAAACTGTTCAATCCCATAGGCTAATCGGGCTTGAACACTCGAGAATGGTGCAAAGTCGTTGTCATAAGGCTGTGCAAAAATCTCCTGATAGCTATCGGTATCAGGAACAAGGGCACGCCAGTCGAGTCGATGAGTCGTCAAAGTCGCTATATATTCATCAATAAGATTTTAAAGGCGTGATTATACAAGAATCCCTGAGGGAGCACACGGATAAAGCAGTAACATCCCGTTATCCTTCTTATTTCAGTGATTTTCAGCTCAGGAAATGCAAAAAAAACTGCTATCCTGATGAGAGTGAAACGGTCACACTGAGACAACAATGAAATATCAACAGTTGGAAAATCTCGAGAGCGGCTGGAAGTGGAAGTATTTGGTGAAGAAACATCGCGAGGGTGAGTTAATTACGCGATATCTTGAAACCAGTGCAGCGCATGAGGCTGTAGAGAAACTCCTTGCTCTGGAGAATGTCCCGGTTTTAGTTCAGGACTGGATTGAGCTTCATATGAATCCCGGATTAGAAAACCGGATGAAGCAGACTATCCGTGCCCGACGCAAACGTCATTTTAATGCTGAGCATCAGCATACACGTAAAAAATCCATCGATCTGGAATATCTGGTCTGGCAACGGCTGGCAGGACTGGCTCAGCGTCGGCATAAAACCCTGTCTGAAACTATTGTGCAGTTGATTGAAGATGCTGAGTATAAAGAGAAGGTTGAAAGTAAAATTTCAACGCTGAAGCAAGATCTTCAGGCGATGCTCTCGCAAGAGTAACGATGCTAACACAACAGTAAGTAATTCTCAGAATGTCAGATAAAAAAAAACCCGCATTAGCGGGTTTTTTCAAAACGAAGCTCAGCTTATGCAGCAGGCTGAACGATAACGTCTTTGATACCTTTAACCTGGATCTCTACACGACGATCTGGGGCCAGGCATTCGATCAATTTAGCACGTGGTGCTACGTTGTCACAGGTGTTGCCAGTAACTGGATCTGCTTTGCCCATACCGCGAGCAGAGATTTTGTCTGCTGGGATACCTTTAGCAATCAGGTAGTCAACAACGCTTTGTGCACGCTGCTCAGACAGTTTCAGGTTGTACTGCTCTGAACCGATACGGTCAGTAAAGCCAAGAACAACAACAGAACCGTCAGTTGGATCCATGCTGCTCAGCTGGTTGTACAGCTGATCCAGTGCTTGCTGACCTTCAGCTTTCAGAGAAGACTTACCGAAAGTGAACAGAACGTCAGACTTCAGAGTGAAGTGTTTGGTCTGTACTTCTGCAGCTGGAGCTGGTGCTGGAGCTGGAGCAATTACAGGAGCATCTTCCTGCTGACCGAAGCGATAAGAAACACCCACGCTCAGCATACCGTTGTCTGGACGAGCACCCAGGGTGTCTTTGTCACCAATGTGGTTAACCCACTGGTATTCCAGACGAGTAGCGATATCACGCGTTACAGCCCACTCAACACCACCTGCGAATACAGGAGAAACACCGGTGTCGTTATTCTTAACACGATCGCCAGCATAGTTTAAGTTGGAGTCTGCACGCCATACCATACCACCCAGACGGGTATAAACGTCTACGTCGTTCAGAACTGGATAGCTCAGTTTAGTCGTCAGTTGAACGCCCTGGGCTTTGAATGCGCCATTGCTTGGTTGACCTTTATAAGCCATACGGCCTAACCAGTCATAGCCCATTTCAAAACCAACATACGGGTTAACCTGATAACCAGCATAGGCACCTGCGCCCAGCTCGTCCTTTCTGGTTGAACCGCTGTTATCCAGACTTGGGCTGGTAGCTGTGGAATGGTATTGAGACCAGCCCAGTTTAGCACCTGTGTACCAAGTGTTATCTTTCGGAGCGGCCTGCGCTACGGTAGCGAAGCCAGCCAGTGCCATAGCAATTGCGATAGCTGTCTTTTTCATTTTATGCGCCTCATTATCATCCAAAATGGCCACAAGTTCTGAGTTTCCTTAGAACTTGCAGTTAAAATCCTTCGGCCCGGGTTAAACTCAAATTGTAACATCAACCGATGTATCGGCCTTATGGAAGAGCTCCCTGGCGAGGTAAAGTCTACAACGTAGTTAGAAACTTACAAGCATCAAGTCTGCTTGAATAATAAAAAAAAAATGTAACTTCGCACATTTAGTTATAATTTTGGCGATTAATCATACAATAGAGTGCAGTCTTAATCTTTACTATTTATTTTATATTCAAGTGATTAGCGATTTTAGAAGCCGGATAAGTATGAAAATCAAAAAAGTTCCAGGACTTGTCCGAAATTTACTTAATGATACAAACTAGAATGAATTTTTATCCCATTTCGAGGTCTGGTTGCTGAAATATGCTGCGGTCTCATAATAAAACCCAGAGCATTACCTGATTCAGCAGCCACACTCAGACGACGATGTTCTTCGTCTGTCAGGTCCTCATTCAGCCAGCTAATCACGATACTATAATTTCCTGTCTGCAATGCCCTCTCCATTGTATCTATTATAGTACATGCCGCCGTGGATTGGCGACTTTGCATTATTTTATGCAAGGGCAAGCCAGCGGCTTGTAACCATTGCCGACTCAGTTTTTGTTGTGGTGTTAACCAGAGCTGCCAGCGTGACTGATGACCTAACTGTTGTAACAGGGGTAACAGAATACAATGGGCTACCCACGGTTTGTCTTCACGGTAGACGATTTCACTGATTAAGCCATGCATATCTGCAGACGTTTTTGATTTTTCGGAAAAAATCGTTGTCGCTGTTGCAGAGCTGAAGGAAGTCGGAAAGTCATATGAATGCATAATAGGGTCTCACTCTGTACTGTCACTGTATGAATATACAGTAATCCTGGTGCGTGCAAAGATCAACCAAAATTTCGGTGTGCCTCTCAATTCTTTGATACAAATTCACTCAGGATCAAAATCTGATTGCCTGGGGCGGCAACGTTACTTATTTTTTGTTAGAAGGCGCGGTTATTTTTTGATATTAGTGTAAAAGGTAGAACTAGGATTGTTTTTACTCATTGATACATAAGGAAAATTAATGAAAGAACTGACGTATGCAAGAATCCGGGAGTCTCAGGAAAATCTCTCAACTTTGGGCGATATTGGCTATCGTCCATTGTTTGGTGGCTACAGTCTTTTTGTTGATGGTGTGATTTTTGCGATGGTTTCTGAGGGCGAACTTTATCTGCGTGCGTGTGAGAAGTGTACTGATTATTTTACAAAAAAATCAGCACCAGCATTACAATATTTTAAGCGTGGGTTACCCGTTCAGCTTAATTACTATCGGGTGGATGAAGAACTCTGGCAGGATACTAGCCAGCTGATACTCCTTTCAGCCAGTGCTTTAAGAAGTGCCCGGCGGGAAAAATCACAGCGAAAGTCCCTTAGCCGCCTGAAGGATTTACCTAATATCAGTCTGAATCTTGAAATCATGCTACGTGAAGCCGGTATTAATGACTCTGAGACACTCAAGTCTTTCGGTGCCAAGCGTTCATGGATCAAGTTAAAACATAATAAAAAAGTTGTTGGGGTGAAAGTTCTACTGGCGCTCGCCGGAGCGATTAGTGGTGTTCATGAAGCCGTTTTACCGTCCGGTGTCCGCCTGGAGCTGATGGACTGGTGGCGTCGCTATGAGCAACGCCACGCTCGCTAGTCTGACAACTGAGAAACTTGTTGCTGTAGACGAGAAATCTCGGGTAACAGGGTAACGAGTAATCCTATTTGTTGTAGTACTAGCGGTTCCTTTGTCTCCGGACGTGCATCAAGGTGTGTGACTCGAGTGGTAATATCATCAAGCGTTGTTTGCAAACGGTCATCGTTGGTCGGCAGGTGGTGGAGGGCATCGTCGACATAACACACAGCATCATCCAATAGACGCAAAATAGCGCCGTTATTGAGTTGCTCGCGATGGGCACCCAGTGCCGAGATATAACTGTTCAGGGAGTGATTCAGACACAACAAGCGAAATGCGATTTCACGTAGCTCGGGGGTAACGTGAGGTTCGCTCGATATATTTGAAACCACTGATGCCAGCTCCGCTCCTTTGTTATAGGCATCTCTTCTGGCAATACGATACTCAAGGCGATTATCGCGCCCCTGATGATATTGCTCAAGGATGGCATCAAGATAGCGGCAGTTGGCGTCAAATGTTCGCTTAATCACTAAAGGCAGGCGACGAAAACGCCAGTCCGGCCAGATAAAACTGACCGCAGCCCAAGCGATACCACAACCCAGGAGGGTGTCGAATACCCGTGGTAGCGCTACTTCAAATCCCTCGCCAAGCAGATTAAAACAGAGCAATACCAGTAAGGTAATAAACATCGTGGCATGGGCATATTGAACATGACGAAACGAGAAGAAAAGAACGCCTGTAATGACAATTAAGATCAGTTGTCCTTCGAGTGACGGAACAAAGAATAATACCGGTAGCCCTATTGCAACCCCTAGCAGAGTACCCATAATGCGCAACGCCAGCCGATGGCGGGTGGCACTGTAATTAGGCTGACAAACAAACAGGCTGGTCAGGAGGATCCAGTAGCCGTGTTGCATACCTGTCAATTGAATAAATGCATACCCGGTACAAAGAACCACCGACATGCGTACCGCGTGGCGGAACAACGCTGACTCTGGCGTAAAATTCCGTGACAACCGTTGCCAGATATCACCGAATCCAGTCAGTTTATCGTCGGAGAGTCGATTTTCCTTCTCATTACGCGGTTTCTCACATGTCTGTTCGGACTCAATGGTTGCGAGCTGAGCATCAATAGCCCGAAGATTGATCAGTAAAAAGCCCAGAGCTTTAAGTTCTGGTGACGCGCTATAGGTTGCCCTTATTTTATCTAACGCCGCATCAAGATGACTAAATACGCGTTCGAAACGGACATCATGCTGATAAGGTGTGTTCAGCAGTATGGAGCGGGATAATTGCTGACAAGCTTGAGACTGCAAGGTCAAAAGGCGCTGAAAACGAAACATGATATCGGTATAGCGAAATTTATCGCGCAATCTTTGATATTGAACATGAGACGAACTGGCGCGCTCATGAATATCCTGGGCGACAAAATAATAGTGGAGCGTCCGGCGTGTACCTTTCTGTCCTCGATCGCCACGCAGGCGTGTCAGCAGTGATATTTTAGTTTGCTCAAGCGTGGTCACTAGCTGGCTGCTGGCCATAGCCAGTTCAAGTACTGGAGTCTGGCTCTCTTGTTCTATATCGGGATCAAACAACGCAGCTTTGATTTCCAGGTAGTTAGCCAGATTGTCGTAACAACGTGCCAGATTATCCTGTAAAGGACGGATGGGGAAAATCAGATGCCCGGCGAGTGTCAGAATATTGTACCAAACGGCACCCGCCAGTAATAACACCGGTTGCTGATACCAGTGGGTATAAAGCGATGTTCCCAGCATAGTATAGATAGCAATCAGCAGTGCGCCAAAAGCGATAGTCGCGTAGCGCTGACCTAACCCGCCAAGCAGAATAAAACTACTGGTAGAGATCAGTAACCCTAAAGCAAAGAACCAGGGATAAGGAAACAGCAGCTCAACGGAGGACGAGGCAATAAAAAAACAAATCAGGGTAATGACTAAATTACGCAGACGCCCAGTGAGTCGGTCATCAAGATCCGCCAGTGCAGCGGCGACAACACCCAGCGTCAAAGGAATGGTTAACCGTACGTCGCCTAACCACCAGGGAAGCACGGCGGTACCCGTAAGGGCTATAAATATTCGCAAGTTATAAAGCCAGGCACTGCTCCAGGTATAGCGGCGTAACAGCGGGGTCATAATCAGCACAACAATCCCTTATCTAAATCGATTCTGTGCATTAGCAATGCGTGCAGCCTGAGCGACCTCAACAGGTACCACTCGACGTCCAACAGGCCATAGGGCAATAGCGGCAATTTTAAAGTTTGCCAGGCCGACAGGAATACCAATCAGAGAAATACACTGCGTAATGCCGATGCAAATATGCATAATACATAGCCACCAGCCGAACAGAACGAACCACAGAATATTCAGTACGGTGCCCCCAGTATTGGCTAAGGCATTTGAATCTTGTGGATACAGCTCATCAACATGAACGGCTTCGTTACCATAAGGAATAAACGAAAGTTTAGTAATTTCCCAGCAGGAGCGTGTAAGAGGCAAGGTGACAATAAGCAACATGCTGACCAGCGTAGCGAATAGCCAGCCGAGGGTCGTTGCAAACCCACCCAGTACAAAATTCAATACATTAAGAATAGTACGCATAATCACTCCCTGTTGGTATGACGGAACAGCATATCGCCGTCTACTTCATGTTGCAGAGCGACGGGTTTATCCAGTAAAGCCGCTTTTCTGCAACTTGAATTATGTAGAATACAAAGACCACAATAATAGTAGCGCGTTTTTACCTTGGAGCGTTACCTCATCGGTCGTTAAACTGAGTTAGTACTTCTCATTGTTCAGGATAAGACAACATCATGGAACTTAGAGCAACCTCCCTTGGTAAGCACTTAGCACAGCACCCTTACAATCGGGTGAAATTGTTACCAGCAGGCGTTGAAGTCAAAGGCGATAGTCATGAATATCTGATACCTTTCAATCAGTTAATAGAAATAAACTGTAAGCGAGGTTTAGTATGGGGGGAGCTGGAGTTCGTCTTGCCAGATAGCCAAGTGGTTCGTTTACACGGTACTGAATGGCAGGAAACACGACGTTTTTTTACTCATCTTTTTCATATCTGGCAAACATGGAGTGAAGAAATGAGCCATGTTGCCGCTGAGGTTCTTAGCGAGCAACAAGACAATATTCAGCGGCTGACCCGTCAGGGACAATGGCTTAAGCGTCGGGATCTGCTGGCGTTACAGCAGGACGTACGCCAGGCATTTACTGCCTTACCATTACCTGTTGTTCGTCTGGATGAGTTTGCCCTGTGCCGTGAGGCATGGCGTAGCTGCCAGCAACTGCTGGATCAAGGCGATGCCTTTCGTCAGCAATGTAATGAGAATTACACTCGCCAAATGATTGAACAGTATGCTGATTTCTTTGAGCATATAGAAAGTGCCCCGTTAAACAGTGCTCAGGCACAGGCTGTGGTGAATAACGAAGATTCATTGCTGGTGCTTGCCGGGGCCGGAAGCGGCAAAACGTCAGTATTGGTTGCCCGGGTTGGCTGGCTTTTACAGCGTGCAGAGGTGGCTGAAGAGCAGATATTATTGCTGGCATTTGGTCGCAAGGCCGCCCAGGAAATGGAGCAGAGGCTGGCAGACAGGTTACATACGAATACCCTGAGCGTAAAAACCTTCCATGCACTCGCTTTACATATTATTGCCCAGGGAAGTAAAAAAGTTCCGCAAGTCAGCGAGCTGGAGAGTGATAGTGCCGCACGCCAGAAACTGTTAATCACCTGCTGGCAGCAGCAGTGTCGTGAGAAAAAAGCGATGGCAAAAGGCTGGCGTCAGTGGCTGGAAGAGGAGCTGGAGTGGGTGGTTCCGGAAGGCGAGTACTGGCAGGATGAAAAATTAATCACCCGCATGGCCGGAAAACTGGATAGCTGGCTTTCGCTGATTCGTATGCAAGGTGGCTCACAAGCAGAGATGATAGCCAGTGCTAGTGAAGCGCTACAACCACGTTTTACCCGTGGTATTAAGCTGATGGCACCGTTACTCAAATGCTGGAAAAGTACCTTAAGAACCGCAGGTGAAATTGATTTTTCTGGGCTGATTCATCAGGCTCAAAATGTGCTGGAGAAGGGGCGGTTTATCAGCCCATGGAAGCATATTCTGGTGGATGAATTTCAGGATATCTCCCCGCAACGTGCAGCATTGCTGACAGCATTGCGTAAGCAAAATAGCCATACCTCATTGTATGCCGTCGGAGACGACTGGCAGGCTATCTATCGATTTGCGGGGGCGCAAACCGCACTGACGAGTGAGTTTAGTCAGCATTTTAGCGCCGGTGAAACCTGTATGCTGGATACCACTTACCGTTTTAATAGTCGTATTGGCGAGATAGCAAACCAGTGGGTACAGCAAAATCCGTGGCAGCAAAAAAAGGCGCTTAATAGCCAGTCCAAGGGTGATAAACAATCCGTGAGCTTGCTGCCCGATGACAAACTGGAGAACCTGCTTGATAAACTGAGCGGCTATGCGTTAGCGGATCAGCGGATCCTCATTCTGGCTCGCTATCGTTTTCTACGTCCGGCCTGTTTGAATAATGCAGCGACCCGCTGGCCAAAACTCAATATCGACTTTATGACGATCCATGCCAGTAAAGGGCAGGAAGCGGATTATGTGATTGTTCTGGGTTTACAGGCAGGGAAAGACGGTTTTCCCGCAGAGGTACGAGAGTCTATTTTTGAGCAAGTCTTATTACCTCAGCCGGAAGATTTTCCGGATGCGGAAGAACGTCGTTTACTCTATGTGGCTTTATCGCGGGCACGCCATCGTGTCTGGTTATTGTTCAGTAAACAACAACCCTCCTCATTTGTTGAGGGATTAAAACAGCTTGGCGTGCCAGTACTCAATCGCCCTTGAGACTTATAGCCTGTCGGTCAGGTAACGTTGATAATCAGGGATCTGAATTTCAACCGGGTGATTAAAACCAGGCGACTGAATAATAAAGTCAGCGGTTGAAAGGTTAGTGGCAACCGGTATATTCCAGACGGTTGCCAGACGTAATAATGCTTTAACATCAGGATCATGAGGCACGGCATTTAGTGGATCCCAGAAGAAAATCAGAACATCAATTTTGCCTTCGGCTATCAGAGCACCAACCTGCTGATCTCCCCCCATCGGGCCGCTCATCATGGCATTCACTTCGAGACCTGATGCGCGTTGAATCATGTTGCCCGTCGTTCCTGTGGCATACAAAGTATGCTGCTCAAGCACTGATTTATGACGCTCTACCCAGGCCAGTAACGCACTTTTACAGTGGTCATGAGCGACCAAGGCAACATGTTTTTTTTCTGAAAGGGTACGGGTGGTCAGATGCATGGTATTTTCCTGATTTATTTTGAATAGTTAATAGCTTACTGGAAGAGATAGCTGCTGCAAGAGAAAGAGATTAAAAAAGCGCCCTGAAGTGTATGATATACACTAAATAACTCGAGTGACCTGTCGGTACTGAGTGAAGCTTAACCAATAGCATGGCGTATTTCGTCATTTAAAGGAGACATGATGAGTGACCTGAGTATTGAAGAGATTCTGCGTACTACGCGTACCATCGCTTTGGTCGGTGCCAGCGAGAAACCTAACCGTCCCTCCTATGAGGTTATGGACTATTTACTAAAACAGGGATACGACGTTATTCCTGTTTCACCAAAACTTGCCGGCCAAACCTTATTAGGACAGCAGGTCTACGCGACCCTTGCTGATATTCCGCATGAAATTGATATGGTTGACGTATTCCGTAACGCCGAGGCTGCATTGGGTGTCGCACAAGAGGCGATTGCTATTGGCGCAAAAACGCTCTGGTTACAAATTGGCGTGATTAATGAACAAGCGGCGCAACTGGCAAAAGAGGCTGGATTGAATGTCGTGATGGATCATTGTCCGGCGGTAGAAATACCGCGTCTTGGATTAGCTAAATAGCCATCATTTCTGATGGCTAAAAAGCGATTCTAAAAAGGCTCAGGTCTACTGACCTGAGTCTCTCTTTCTGGTGCGGCGATGGTTAGTTACGCAGACAGGGGGTTTGTAGCCTTTTGCGTATTGATGCTGCCAGTTCGTCCAGTGACGTTTGTTCAGCGTGTTCTTGCTCACTTTCACCGCTGAGCTGTGCTTCGGCGAGATAAGTATGTACCGCCATCCCGTCATCATTTTCCATCACAACATAATACCAGGGCGTATTTCGTAGTGAGCTATTTATTGCCAGATAGTCTTCGTGGGTCTCACTTTGCGCATATTCTGGATCGATATCGACCACCACACCTAAATAGCCCAGTAAGACATGTCGTACTTTCTGACCAATTCCAAATTTACTGGCAATCATTTTCACCTCCAGAAACATCATATTGTCATAGATGTATGGCGTCCTTACCATTTCTCAAGTCAAATCACGCGACAAGCAAATCCTTTCAGATATAACCCTTCTGGATAGCTTGCAATCACCGGATGGTCTGCAGCCTGACGGAATTGCTCAATAAACTGTAGTTCCCGACCCGCATCAAGCGCAGCATCAGCAATGATTTTTTGGAACAAATCTGTTGTCATTAATCCTGAACAAGAGAAGGTCATTAGAATGCCTCCCGGATTCAGCAACTGGCATGCCAGCATATTGATATCTTTATACCCACGACAGGCACCTGACAACTGATTTTTATTTTCAACAAATTTCGGTGGGTCCATAATGATAACGTCAAATTTTTCGCCGCTATCGCGATATTTACGTAACAATTTGAAGACATCATCGCGTAAAAATTCAGCTTTACTGAGATCAAGCTGATTCAACTCAACGTTCTGCTTAGCAATATCGAGCGCTTCTTGTGAGGTATCGACACTGACAACTTGGCTACAGTTCCCCATTAAAGCGGAGATAGCGAAACCACCGGTATAAGAAAAGCAGTTCAGCACACGTTTATTTTCGACATAACCACGAGTGGCAAAGCGACTGTCACGCTGATCAAGATAATAACCCGTTTTATGGCCTTGCTGAATATCAACCAGCAACTTCATACCATGCTCTTCTATCGCTAACAGAGACGGTGGCAGTTCACCACTAATCAGAACCTGAGTCAGCGGCAGGCCCTCTTTTTTACGTACTGCTACATCAGATCTTTCGTAAATAGAACATTCTGGATACAGTTTTTGCAGCGCTTCAACCAAAAGCGGACGTTGATAGTCTGCCCCAGCGGAAAGCAGTTGTAATACCAGAAAATGAGAAAAACGATCGATAGTGATACCAGGAAGGCCGTCAGACTCTCCAGCAATCAAACGATAGCTGTCTAAACCATCACGCACAGCGAGCCACTCTCGCCATTGCTGGGCTTGTTCTAAGCGACGGACAAAAAAATCGGTATCAATGGTTTCGTTACGGTCAAAACTCCAGACCCGTGCACAAATTTGTGAAGCCGGGGAGTAGGCTGCCCGAGCGAGCCATTTCCCGTGAGCATCGATAATATCAATGGTTTCACCAAGGGCCACCTTACCTTCAAGGCGTGCGACCGCACCGGAGAAGATCCAAGGATGACGACGCAGCAACGATTTTTCGCGTCCTTTAGCTAACACTAAACGGGGGTAATGATTAACAGTCGACTCAGTCATGTGGAGAAACCTCTGACAAACAGGGATGCGGACTGGATAAAAAACCAGCCTGATGCTATTAAATAAATGGCGCGTAGGTTAGCACACCTGCCTGAGGCAAGCATTACGCAGCGCGGGATAACATCTATCACCTCTGGATAGAGTAGGAGAGAATGTCATGACAGAGCCTCAACAACACTGTGTGAAATATCGAATATACGGCAGAGTACAGGGCGTGGGATTTCGTTACAGCGTCTGGCGAGAGGCAAAGCAGCTGGCTTTAACGGGTTATGCGCGTAATCTGGACGACGGCAGCGTGGAAGTGCTTGCTTGTGGCGCCTCAGAACAGCTTGAAAAGCTGCTCAGTTGGCTGAATGCAGGAGGCCCACGAGGGGCACGGGTCGATAATGTCTTTTCAGCCGTTCATCAACCCGAACAACGCTGGACTGAGTTTACGGTTCGCTATTAAATGCACTTTACTGGTTTTGGCAAACCGGCAATTTTGGTGGCCTGTTTGGCCGGGCCTTTAGGAAACAGGCGATAGAGATAACGACTGTTGCCTTTTTCCTCACCAAACTTACTTGCCATTGCTTTGACCAGCATACGAATAGCAGGGGAAGTATTAAATTCCAGATAAAAATTACGAACAAAATGCACCACTTCCCAATGCTCTGGGGCAAGCGTTATCTGTTCTTTTGCGGCTATCGCCTCTGCTAAAGCTTCGCTCCACTGCTGGCTATCTTTTAGATAACCATCGGCATCGGTAGCAATTTCCTGCCCTTCAAAAATCAGCATAATGACTCGGTATTTTAGTGAAAACGTCAGCAGTGTAACAAATTTTATGTGCCATAAAAAACTGCACCTTACTCAGTTGCCTGCGGGCAACGTTTGGGGTGCAGTCTGGTCACTCATATCAGGACGTGATGTTAGCGATTAGTCCTTGCTGGCAAATCCGAGAATGCTCAACAGGCTGATAAAGATATTATAGATAGACACATACAGGCTCACGGTTGCGCGAACGTAGTTAGTCTCACCACCACGAATGATGTTACTGGTTTCATATAAAATGGCACCAGAAGAGATCAGAATAAATACGGCACTAATGGCAAGGTGTAACGCTGTTATCTGCAGGAAGATATTCGCAACCATAGCGACCACCACCACGATAATGCCAGCCATCAGCATACCGCCGAGGAAGGACATATCTTTGCGTGTGGTCAGAACATAAGCTGAGCAACCAACGAATACCAGTGCGGTACCTGCCAGCGCCATACCAATCACATCACCCATACCGGCGGACAGGTAGCTATTCAGGATAGGACCCAGGATATACCCCAGGAAACCGGTAAAGGCGAAGGTCGCAATCAGGCCTGATGGCTTATCTGCCAGACGGTAGGTCAGGAACATCAGACCATACATACCGACCAGCGTCAGAATCAGTCCCGGTGAAGGCAGCTGTAATAAGGTACTGGCAGTGGCAACCAGAGCAGAAAATGCCAGGGTCAGGCTCAGTAGAAAATAGGTATTACGCAAGACTTTGTGCGTACTCAACAATGACGCGCGGTCATTGGAGGAGGCAATAATGCGATCCATTGTTAGACTCTCTCTTTTGCAGGTGTTTTATAATAGATGAGCATAATGCCCTGCTTTATTGCAAAAAAGCCTTTTTACCCATCTTTACCTGTTGTGACATTTTGATGGTTATCAGATTGAAATTCAGGATAGTTTTTTGAAAAACACCTCTTTATTAGTAAGCCTGATCAGTAAAATTGGCGGGTGGTATTCCTGACATTTGTCAGCCATGGCCAGGGGCGGCTCTCGAAAGGATATTGAAAGCAATGATTACCCGTAATCGGGCTTGCTGATTGCAGTGACTCTCCCCAAAGCACTATCACAAATCATTCGATATCAAAGTAAAAAGTGTTGTAATCCTCGCCATGTTGTTGCACTTTCAATCAAACAATACAAAAACGGCTAAATTTAAGGCGATCGAACCAATTGGTACTTTACATGAGGTATGGCTATGTTTATAGTTCGCCTCGTTGGAAGTGTGGCCGAGCGGTTGAAGGCACCGGTCTTGAAAACCGGCGACCCGAAAGGGTTCTAGAGTTCGAATCTCTACGCTTCCGCCAACATTTAAATAATGGCTGAAAAGCGATTATGCAGTAAAGTAAAAAAGTATAATGGAAGTGTGGCCGAGCGGTTGAAGGCACCGGTCTTGAAAACCGGCGACCCGAAAGGGTTCTAGAGTTCGAATCTCTACGCTTCCGCCAAATTAAACCCCAAGTTAGTTAATAACTTGGGGTTTTTTGGTATTGTTTTTCCGGTCATCTTTATGACGCGAAAACGGATATATATTCGCCAGCATCACAGGGCGGCATATCCTTTTTTATGACTTATCTAATCTTTCTATATCCATAGCCTTTAATATCATTTACAAAACCATATGAGCTGCTGGTAGATTTATTGAACGCAGAATAAATCACTTCCAGGAGCCGTACATGAAGCAGCATATTGCCACCTTGACTCTGTTAGCCAGTTTGACGAGTCTCTTTTCAGCCGCTGCCAGTGCGGATAAATTAGATGATATTAAGCAAGCTGGCGTGGTCCGGGTTGCCGTTTTTGATAGCAATCCACCGTTTGGTTATATTGATCCCGAGACTAAAAAACTTGTTGGCTACGATGTTGATGTTGCTGAAGCCATTGGTAAAGCGTTAGGTGCCAAAGTTGAATTACGGGCGACTAACCCCGCTAACCGAATCCCACTGTTATCATCAAATAAAGTTGACCTGATCGCAGCGAATTTCACCATTACCGACGATCGCGCCAAAGCGGTCAATTTCAGCGTGCCTTACTTTTCAACCGGACAAAAATTTATTGCCCATAAAGGGGTTTTGAAAACGCCGGAAGATATCCGCCCATTGCGTATCGGTGCCGATAAAGGGACTGTTCAGGAAATCACTCTGCGCGAACGTTATCCGGACACCAAAGTCATCTCTTATGACGATACTCCACTGGCGTTTGTTGCATTGCGTAATGGCAATGTGCAGGCCATTACTCAAGATGACGCCAAGCTGGTCGGGTTATTAGGTAACCTGTCGCCAGAACAGCGTGAAGCTTTTGAAATTTCCCCTTTTAGTCTGACAAAAGAGTACCAGGGTGTCGGTATTCCTAAAGGTGAAGTGCGTCTTACTGAGGCGGTTGACGCTGCTCTGCTGGAACTTGAAAAAAACGGCCAGGCGACCCTTATCTACGATCGCTGGTTTGGCCCAGAGACTAAAGCCGCTCAGCCTCGAGGTGACTTCCGTATTGCTCCTCTGGCCGAACAGCCAAAAGCGTGATGGATTAATCGCGTCTGGGTGGTCATCGGCTACCCGGATAGCAGTCTCTGACAGGACGTGATATGAATTGGGACGACTTGCTTAGCCCCATGTATTTGGGCTGGCTATGGCAGGGTTTTTTGCTTACCCTGGCGCTTTCAGCTTGTGCCAGCTTCGCAGCGACGTTATTAGGTTTTCTGGTTGCAGGAATGCGGGATAGCCGAATCAGGCTGCTACGTATTCTGGCGATAGGTTACAGTTCTTTATTTCGTAATACGCCGCTACTGGTTCAGCTTTTCTTCTGGTACTTTGCTGCCGGTCAACTGCTGCCCGGTAATCTAATGCAATGGTTGAATACACCTCATCAGACGGGTCCATTCTCATGGCCATCGTTTGAATTCCTGGCCGGTTTTATCGGGCTGACGTTCTACTCCACTTCCTTTATTGCTGAAGAGATTCGGGCCGGTATTCGTGGTGTCGCGACCGGGCAAAAAAATGCAGCCTGGGCACTAGGCTTAACGGGATGGCAGTCAATGCGCTATATCATTCTGCCCCAGGCACTACGTATCGCCTTTCCTCCGCTACTGGGTCAGTACATGAATGTGATTAAAAACTCGTCGTTAACCATGGCTATTGGGGTGGCTGAACTCTCTTATGCCTCCCGTCAGGTAGAAACCGAAACGTTACGCACATTTCAGGCTTTTGGCGTTGCGACAATACTCTATATCCTGACCATTGCGATACTGGAAGGGTGGGGGATGTGGCGTCAGCAGCGCGTCAGGGTTGCCAGAGGATAAACGATGGATTTTAGTATTATACAAGATAATCTGAGTTATCTGCTGCTTGGCACCTGGCCTGACGGCCCCCTCGGTGGTGCGGCGTTAACGGTGGTCATCAGCCTGTTGGCGGGAATTTTTTCGGCGGTACTGGGTACGATATTGGGAGTGGTTCTCGCGATGTCGAGTGGCATACCTGCGGCATTGCTGGCCGCGGTACTGGGTTTTTTCCGAGCAATACCCGTTATCATGCTGATTTTTTGGAGCTATTTTCTATTGCCAATACTATTTGGTATTGATATACCCGAAATCACCACTGTTGTCTGTGCTCTGGCATTGATCTCCTCGGCTTATCTGGCTCATGCGGTAAAAGCCGGTATTCTTGCCGTCGGTGTCGGACAAAGTCAGGCTGGGCTATCGCTGGGGCTGACACGCTGGCAAACACTCGGTTATATCGTGCTGCCACAGGCCTTGAGAATGATGGTTCCGTCATTTATTAACCAGTGGATATCCTTAATTAAAGATACCTCACTGGCTTATATTATCGGCGTCGGGGAGCTGACTTTTCTGGCGACCCAGGTGAATAATCGCAGTATGGTTCATCCCACCGAGGTGTTTCTCTTTATAGCGGGTGTCTACTTTATTCTCTGCCTGCTGCTTGAACTGGCCGCAAACCGTGTTTTGTATCACTACGATCGGCAGAATAAACCCGTTCCTCGCAGGTGGTGGCAGCGGCAATCGGCTTCCTGAGTATAAATCTATCATCGGGTCAGATGATGTAGACATTTCCCCGTTTTACCCGACCGATAGCCTTTCAGAGAGGGATAAACCCATCACAGGGAAGGAAATGTCCTGAAATACAGCGGGTCTTACCAAACCAATGGACAAGTCAAGGGTCTGAAAAATAGAATACCACCTATACCTATCCTAACTAAGGTCCTCCTTTGCCGATGTCGACATCTCTTCACTCGCATTCCCCACAGGCATTGAGCATCATTGCCACCGGTACCGCATTGCCACCGGATAAGGTGGAGTCTGTCGCGCTGGACAAAAAACTGGGTAAAGTTGCCGGATATGTAGAGCAGCGTTCAGGTATTGAATACCGTTTTCATGCCAGCAATAGCGCAAGCCAGGCTGAGCTGGGTGCTGCTGCCTTGCATGATGCGCTTGAACGCCATGCTATTGACCCGGACTCAATCGATTTATTAATTTCCGCATCAGCTATTGCCTATCAGGCTTTGCCCTGTACCGCGATACATATCCTGAAAGCCGCCGGGCTGGCACCGGGCACTGCGGGTTTTGATATTAATAGTAGCTGTGTCAGCTTTATTTCTGCTTTGCAAGTCGCTACCGGATTATTGAATGCTGGCAGTTATCAGCGAATCGCGATTGTTAGCGCGGATATTGCCTCTCGTGGTATTGACTGGTGTCATGAAGAGTCTTCCTTGATTTTCGGGGATGGCGCGGCTTGCGCCATTGTTGAGCGGGGTGATGGTCGTAGCCGGGTACTGGGGAGTCTGATTGAAATGTATCCCTCAGGGAGCGAATTATGTGAAATACGCGCCGGAGGAACCCGGCGTAATCCTCGTGCCGGAATGGAAGATCAAGACTTTTTGTTTCATATGCAAGGCAAAGCACTTTTTCGGCACGCGTCGTCCATTATTGAAGGCTATTTTCAGCGCCTGCTGACGCAAAGTCAGCTGACGTTACCCGAGATTGCTACCGTAGTACCCCATCAGGCCAGTCATTTAGCGCTGGAGCATATGCGCAAACGTCTCCATGTTCCGAATGAAGTGCTGATTGATATTTATCGTTATCATGGTAACCAAGTGGCAGCATCGATTCCTTTTGCCTTACATGAAGCGATGATTACCGGGCGTATTAACCCCGGTAAACCGATAATGTTAATCGGGACCGCTGCCGGACTGACGCTGGCCGGCATGGTGATTCTGCCATGAAAATTCTCGTCACTGGGGCAACCAGTGGGCTGGGACGTAACGCTGCGCAATGGTTGCTGGAACAAGGGCATAGTGTCGTGGCGGTAGGGCGTGACAGACTCGCGGGGACAGCATTACAGGCACTCGGTGCGACCTTTATTGCCCAGGACTTGACGCAGTGCTCAGATGAAACCTTTCTGTCGCTCGTTAAAGGCTGCGATGCGGTCTGGCATTGCGCTGCTAAATCCTCTCCCTGGGGGCCGGCTGAGGACTTTTTCCAGGCGAATGTTGTGGTGACCGAGAAACTGGCGCGGGTCGCCGGCCGTGAAGGGGTCAGACGATTTGTCCATATCTCATCTCCGGCGGTCTATTTTGATTTTCAGCACCACCATAATCTGTCGGAAACCTATCGCGCCAGCCGCTTTTCAAGTCATTATGCGTACAGTAAATATGCCGCTGAACAGGTACTACAGCAGCCCATCGAACTTTATCCTGATACGCAATATATCATCCTGCGGCCTCGTGGTTTGTTTGGCCCGCATGACCGGGTGATTATCCCCAGGCTGTTGCAAAATATTCGTGGCAAAAATAACGTATTACGCTTACCCGGTGGGGGCATGGCACAGCTTGACTTGACCTTCGTCCTGAATGTGGTTCATGCCATGGCGCTTGCGACGACTCAGGAAAACCTGCCTTCAGGGGCGATATACAACATCACGAACCAGCAGCCACAGCGACTGGCCCAAATGGTTGAGGCGATATTAAATCAGCAACTGAATTATCAGGTCACCCTGCAGTCGGTGCCTTATCGACTGTTGTCCGTCGTCGCCACAGGAATGGAGCAGATGGCGAAAATAACCGGTAAAGAGCCGATGCTCACTCGCTACAGTGTCGGAGCCGTCTATTTTGATATGACCCTTGATTCGCAGCGGGCGATGAATGAACTGGGTTATCGTCCGCTTTATTCTCTCGAAGAGAGCATTGTTCGTACTGGGGATTGGTTACGGACATCCGCTCAGGGAGTAAACCATCGTGGCTAAGATAACCACCTTCGAAGTGGGCTATTGTACTCATGTGGGGTGTATGGCCTTGAAAGGTGCCGGTTTTCGGGTCTGTAAATTTCCTGCCCGGGCCTATTTGCTGGAGGTGGGCGATAAGCGCTGGTTGTGGGATACCGGTTATGCGACTTGGTTTGAACACTACACGCGTTCGGGCCTATTCTGGCTCTACCGTCAGGTGACGCCAGTCTATTTTGACCCCCAGGAATCGCTGGTGGCACAACTTCAGGCGCAAGGTTATCTGAGTGGTGATATTAACGGGATGATCCTCTCTCATTTTCATGCCGACCATATTGCCGGGCTGCGTGATTTTTCCTCACTCACTTTTATTTGCTCCGGGCAAGGGTGGCAGAATACGCGCAATTTACGCGGCATTGCTGCCTTACGACAAGCCTTTATTCCGGGGCTGATTCCTGAATCCTTTGAAACCTCAGTGCAATTTTTTGAAGGCTTTACGCCAGTCGCGCTGGCCTCAGAGTTGATGCCTTTTGAACAAGGCTATGAATTACCCGGTAGCCAGGGGCAAGTGTTACTGGTGCCGTTACCTGGGCATGCTGCCGGACACTGCGGCGCTTTTATACAAACGGATGAAGGCTGGGTATTGCTGGCAAGCGATGCAGCCTGGTCACCGGTCAGTTATCAGACGCTGCGCGGGCCTTCACGTATGGCCAGTTTACTGATGGATAATTCAGTTGCCTATTACCACACGCTGGCTCAGCTTAATCAGCTCTGGCTGGGCGGTAAGTGTCAGATTCGACTTTGCCATGAGGGGGACTTATGACGGCATTGCTCCGGACTCTGTGGCATTACTTTCGTACCCGGCACCGGCACTTCTCCCGCCGTGAGGCGCTGGAGCGCTATCAGCAGCGCCAGCTAAAACAGTTTGCCCGCCGAGTACTGGCAAAAAGTCCGTGGTTTAGCCGCTACCAAGACTTGCCGATGGCTGACTGGCCGTTAATGGATAAGTCGTTAATGATGGCTAATTTTGATCAGATGAATACCCAGGGACTCCGTAGCCAGGTATTACTCGATATCGCTTTGCAAAGCGAAAATGACCGCGACTTTTCGCGTCAGGTCGGGAAATTCAGTGTCGGTTTATCGTCAGGAACCTCAGGTAAACGAGGGCTGTTCGTTGTCAGCCCGGAAGAGCAGCAGCTGTGGGCGGGAGGGATGCTGGCCAGGATGTTG